>Ga0265294_10000753_pt1 | contig 43587 bp, 36 predicted proteins | sample MunlanPumphouse3_FD_192504 | JGI IMG/M metagenome (GOLD analysis project Ga0265294, IMG submission 192504) | Groundwater microbial communities from a municipal landfill in Southern Ontario, Canada - Pumphouse #3 | ecosystem: Environmental > Aquatic > Deep subsurface > Groundwater | place... | reverse complement strand
ATAATTAGTTCTTGCACAAAATATTGACTAAGCTTCTCAGCTTCTCATCTTCTTAACTTCTTCTTTTATCCCAACGACCCTTGACCTTCTTATCTTCTAAACCTCAACCTCAAGCTGATCAAGCAGCAAAATCTATCAAATATAATTTCTTTTTTAACTAGGAATTATTTCCTAAATTTCATGTGATTATGAAATGAAAACAGGAAATATATTTTGTCAGAAATAAAATCAGATTATTTAGTAATTGGTTCAGGTATTGCCGGCTTAAGCTTTGCTCTTAAAGTCGCGGAGCATGGTAAGGTCTCGCTTATCACAAAAGCTAAACTTAGCAATACAAATACAAGGCTTGCACAGGGCGGCATAGCAGCTGTAACTGATACTATCAATGATGATCCGAAATTTCATGCAAGAGATACCCATATTGCGGGTGCGGGTCTATGCCATGTTGATGCTGTAGATATTTTAGTAAACGATGCTTCGGAGAGAATAAAAGATCTGGTGAAATGGGGCGTTGAATTCGATAAAGAAGAAGCCGGTGATTTTGATCTTGCCAAAGAAGGTGGTCATTCTCGCCATAGAATTTTACATGTTAGCGATCTCACCGGAAAATCCATGCAAGACGTTTTGCTTGAAAGAGTAAGTGAACATCCTAATATTACTATTTATGAAGATCACATGGCGGTGGAATTGATCACAGATCATCATGTTTTATCTAATTTACAATCGGCCTTTAATATTTGTTTTGGTGCTTATGTTTTGAATGAAATGACAGGTGATGTCAATATATTCTCAGCAGATTTTACCATGTTGGCAACAGGTGGTGCTTCCAGGGTCTATTTGCATACAACAAATCCGCAAGTCGCCACTGGTGATGGTATTGCTATGGCGTATCGTGCAGGTGTAAGAATTGCGAATATGGAATTCATTCAATTTCATCCCACTGCACTCTATGAGCCAGGCGCTGAACCATTCTTGATAACAGAAGCTTGCCGTGGTTTTGGTGCTATTCTTTGCAATGGAGCCGGAGAACGCTTTATGGAGGCTTATGATAAGCGACTAGAATTAGCGCCGCGCGATATAGTTGCCAGAGCTATCGATGCCGAATGCAAGAAAAGAGGCGAGGCGTGTGCTTTTCTTGATATGACGCATCTACCGGCTAAAAAAGTTTTAAAGCATTTTCCGAATATTGCCAAACATTGTAAAGAACATTTAAAGATCGATATCAGCAAAGAATTGATTCCCGTTGTTCCCGCTGCGCATTATGTCTGTGGCGGAGTTATGACAAATTTGAATGGTCAGACTTCTATGCACAATCTTTTTGCTGCGGGTGAAACTGCTCATACCGGAGTGCATGGCGCCAATCGTCTGGCATCTAATTCTCTGCTGGAAGGGATAGTTTTTGCTCATCGGGCAGCACAACGCGTAATAGAAAAAGACCGCAATACACTCAATAAAGTGTATATTCCTGAATGGGATGATACCGATGTGACCAATGAACAGGAGTGGAGTCTCATTCGAAATAATCGTAATGAATTACAGAGTATTATGTGGGATTATGTCGGTATTGTACGCTCTAAGGTTCAATTGAATCGTGCTATTACACGTATGACCACCTTATATGAAGAAATTGAAGAATATTACCGACGTACACGTGTCTCTTTAGATCTTCTGGAACTTCGTAATCTTTCTGCTGTTGCATATTTAATCGTTCGTTCTGCACTCAGGCGAAATGAAAGTAGGGGATTGCACTATATGAGTGATTATCCCGAAAAGGACGATAAGTTTTTAAAAGATACTATTATTTAGGAGATATAATGAAAAAAATAGTTATTAGTTGTTTAATGATACTGCTTATTCTGAGTTCATCTTGTTCAAAAAAAGAATTGATCAATGATACGACTTTCCCCCCTGAAATGTCTGCAGAAAACATTGTAGGGGGTTTAAATGATTTTTCTTTCGATCTTTACCATGCCCTTAATTCTGGTGGATCTGTAAATGAATTTTATTCTGCTTTAAGTATTTCGGCTGCCTTTGCCATGACTTATGCAGGTGCAAAAAATGAAACAGCAAACGAAATGAGCGATGTGCTTAATTACGGACCACAAAATAAGCATTTTCATGCTCTCTATGGAAAAATGCTCGATAGTTTATCACAGAAAACTGAGGATTTTGAAATAAATATTGCCAATGCTATCTGGCTTGAAGAAAATTTTAAGCTTCTCAAGAAATATCAGAAAATAGTAAGCGAAGATTATCGCAGCGAATCTCAACTTCTTGACTTTGTAAACGCTGCAGAAGCTTCTCGAAAGGTGATCAATAATTGGGTGGAATACCAAACAAACAATAAGATCAAAGACCTTATTCCCGAAGGAGTACTCGATGCCGATACGCGTATGGTCTTGACGAATGCTGTCTATTTTAATGCTGAGTGGGCAAATATGTTCAATGAGAAAATGAGCAAAAAAGACATCTTTCATTTGTTAGATGGCAGTGAAACCACCTGTGATATGATGTATCAACGACATCATTACCCTTATTCAAAAACTTCATCACACGCGATATTGGAGATACCCTATAAAGGCTACGATTACTCAATGTTGATCGTTTTACCTCGAACAAATCAGGGATTAAAGCAAGAAGCTAAGACCTTAAGTTCTGCTGCACTTAAACAGCATGATAAAAATAAAACAAGTGAAGATGTTTTACTCTATATGCCAAAATTTAAGCTCGAAAGCAATTATCAATTAGCTTCCATCCTTAAAAGAATGGGCTTAAAAGAAGCTTTTTCAGCCAATGCGGATTTCTCTGGTATAAGCGGAAACAAAGATCTCTACATTAGCGATGCCATTCATAAAGCTTTTATCGAAGTTGATGAAAAAAAGACAGAAGCCGCTGCTGCAACGGGGCTTGTTATGAAGTTAACTTCTATGGCACCTGTTCACAAAGCTCCCCTAGAATTCAGAGCAGATCATCCCTTTACATTTATGATCAGACATAATAAAACCAAAGCCATTATTTTTATGGGTCAATTAACGGAGCCGGAAATCCAATGAAGTATGTTATAGCAGCTTTCCGTCTTTTATTTTTTATAGTAATAACATTGATCTTTACTGTCCTTTTATATATTTCTTATTATTTGCTGAGAATATTTGGCAAGAATTTTTCTATTCGTATCAATTATAAAATGACAATGTTCATTGGTCTCTTACTTAGATTTTTATTGGGAACGCGGGTTAAAGTTTACGGAAAGGAAAAAATACCGAAAAAACGCGGTTTTCTGATGGCATCAAATCATCTTGGTTATGTGGAATTGATGGCTTTATTAAAAGTTGTACCTGTTGCCTTTGTGGCTAAAGATGAAATAGAAAAATGGCCTTTTATTGGAGCGGTTGCGACAGCTTGCGGTACGGTTTTTGTCGATAGGGATAAAGGCGGAATGTCCGAAGTTTATATCAATAAAACATCTGAAGTTCTTAAAAATCGTATAAATGTATGGTTTGCACCCGAAAAAACAACAACGGATGGCACCTGGCTACGTCCATTTTCTTCAGCTCTTTTTGTGGCCTCCAATAGAACAAAGCATCCCATTGTTCCTGTTGTTTTTGTCCTGAAAAAACTCAATGGTAAGCCTGTAAAAAAGGAAGATCGAGTTAAAATTGCCTGGGCCCTAAAAGATAATGGCGAGGCAACTCCCTTTTTTAAACATTTGACACATTTCATGACATTTGGACGCGTAGATCTGGAAATGCATATTTTAGATCCTATTGTGGCTGATTATGATGATACAGATATTGAACAGCGCCGCGCATTTTCCAATAAGCTTCATGCTAAGATGTCAGAAAAACTCGCAGAGCTTGAACCGGAATTTGATAAAGAAAGAAAGTTCCTGAATAGAGAAGAAGCTGATAAAGTGGATAAGGAATAAAATATGATTGAAAATTATTTAACGGTTTTCCACTAAAAGCATTGTTTTTCTGAATTTTTTTCAGAGTTATTATAGAGTTATATATTTTTTGTATCCAAATTAGTTTAGTCTTTCTGTGCGAGACTCTGTATTATAGCATCTTTACATAAAGATAGCCATAACCCCAACAATCACGCCATAAACAATGAGTGCTTTTACTGTGCGTTTTAAGATATATCCTTCAACTTTTACTAATCCAAGAACTGAGGCAACGGCAACAATATTGTTAATGCAGATCATATTCCCCATGGCACCGCCAACTGATTGCATAGCTAAAATACTGGTACGATTCAGTCCAAGATCACTTGCAATAGCATCTTGAATACCACCAAAAGTCAGATTAGAAATAGTATTTGATCCGCTAAAGAAAGTTCCGAGTGCTCCAAGAAAATGCGCTGTATAAGCCCACATACTACCCATAAAGTGAGCCAGGTTGTCAGCAATAAGTTTAACAGCTGAATGATCTTCGCCCATCATCATAAGATTAACAAAAACAAGGGCGCCGCTTAATGCCAATACAGGTCCCTTCATTTGTTCTACTGTGATCTTAAAAATACCGGATGCTTTTTTGATATCCCCATAAAAGAGGAGAGTTAGAATAGAGATCAGAAAGAATGGGGTCAAAGAGGGGACATAGAGTAGGGCGTGTGACCAATTAACTGTGCTGCCAAAAATATTATCTAAGCCCAATACCAGTGCAGGGGAGAGGCTAAAGTTTCCTAAACTTCCAAGTTTTAAATGTAAAGCCGGGTCTGTGAGTGTCAGCAAGTTTTTTAGTCCAATTTGCGGTATGCGGGTTAGGACAAGGAGTAAAATTGTACCCCAAAGCGGAAAAGTCGCTTTAAATAAATTAGACTTTTGCGGATGCAAAGTTTCGGTATTTTTAAAAGTCACTGTAGAAAAATCCGGATCTTTATCCGTGTTTTGTAATATGACTTCTTCTTCAGATAAACCTATGCCTTTTTTGGCAAGAATAACGGAGACAATTAAACCCACAGCACCACCGACCAGTGATGGAAATTCGTAAGAAAACATCGATAGAATAAGATAAGGAATAAGAGTTGCAACAACACTTAAAAGGATAAATAACCAGTTTTTCAGGATAGCCTTAGCTTTGATCACAAAGGTGAGAGCTATAGGCACAATAAACAAAGCAGCTGTGGAATTTAAAATAGCAGATTTAAAACCAATAGCCATTATTTCGCTTTCACTTAAAGATATGGCGGAAAAACCGAACCAGGTAGGAGTTCCAACAGCTCCAAAGGAAACAGGGATTGTATCTGTAATGAGTACAAAAATTGCAACCCTAAGAGGAGGGAAACCCAGTCCTATCAATATTGGTGCGGCAATAGCAGCCGGTGTTCCAAAACCACTTGCACCTTCAATAAGAAAGGGAAAAGCCCAACCGATGATCATTAACTGTGCAATGCGGTTGCTCGATACGGAATTTAAACCATCACGAATATTATTCAAGCTTGGAGTAGCTTCCATAGTGCGGAAAAGAAAAATGGCCCCCGCAATGATAAGTATAGGTGTCCAAGCAACTAGCAAGCCTTTAAGAACTGTAGCATGAATGAGATTTGGGTCTTCTTGAAATATAAAAAACATAATCAAGTAGGTGACGAGAGCCGTGAGAGGCAGTGCTTTGGTCGAGGGCATGTTGTTCTTTTTCACCATCAGAAAGATGAGCATCAGGATGGGGAAATATGAGAAGATCAGCTTTGTCATTGTTCTCCATTTTTTCTTTGCTGAATATAAGAAAAAAAGACCTTAATGCTATTAAAAACAGAAAAGTAAATAGTATTTTTAAAAAATGAATTTTAGTAATAAAAGAGGATCTTTAGCCTGATTCCCCACCTGTTTCTAAATAATATTATCTTGTTGTTGCCGCTAATATGACTTAATTTTACTGGAATTCATGACTGTTTTCACCAATCTAAAAAATGGAGTTATAACTTATGAGAAGCAATATACTTCGACGTGTTTCAATTTTAATTATCTTATTATTTTTTACTCAAGCTTTTTGCTCAGAAAAATATGCCGGTTTTAGGGCATCTCGTATTTTAGGATCTTATCCTAACAGAGAATTTCCCAGTCCGGAATATTGGGAAGGTGCAGCTAAACAAATGGTGGCCAATTTACCCGCTTATGAACCTGCCGGTTTATGGATAGTCTCGATCTATTTATCAGATCCCAAAGGCTACACTTTGCTGAATTTTCCATCGGATGGTGCATATCCCGATTCTGTTTATTATAGATCAGTTGATCAAAATGAAGATTGGCTAAGCCATTTTGATAAGACAGGTGTGAGTATCTGGTTGCAAGTTGAACCGGGTGGAGCAGATATCGATACATTGATCTCAATTGTTTTAAATCGCTATAAACACCATTCTTGTGTAAAGGGATTTGGTATTGATGTTGAATGGTATCAGACTCACTCTTATTCAGGTGGACGAAAAGTCACGAATGAAGAAGCAGAAGGCTGGGAGAAAAAAGTTAAGTCGATAGATCCCAATTATACACTTTTTTTAAAACATTATAGTCCAAGATGGATGCCTGCAACTTACCGCGGAGATATCTGTTTTGTTGATGATAGCCAGAATTTTAATTGGGGGTCAAGTCCCTTTAATAATATGCTCAATGAATTCAAATCCTGGGGACAAAGATTTGCACCCAATCCGGTTGCTTTTCAGTACGGTTATGATGCAGACAAGAATTGGTGGTCGGAATTTTCTGATCCTCCTAAACATATAAGCACTCAACTTGATGCTCAAATTTCTAATTGCCGGGGCTTGTTCTGGGTCGATTTTACCATCTGCGATGTATTTTCAAGAATTGATGGCAAAGATAACTTTTTGCCGGGAAAAATCACGCTGGGACAAAATTTCCCAAATCCATTTAATCCTTCCACTAAGATCCCGTTTTCAATTCCACAAGATACCGATGTGTCTGTGAGTATTTTCGATCTAAAGGGAAGAGTCGTGCGAGCTTATCCACCCCAGTTCAAGCAAGAAGGACATTATGAAATTAACTGGCATGCAAGAAACCTGCCGAGTGGTATTTACTATTATAGTCTAACTGCAGGAGAGCAGACCATCGTAAAAAAATGCCTCTTAATTAAGTGATCTTTATTTAATTGGGCTTAATGGTGAAAAATCAGGCTGAAAACCTTATAAATAATTAAATATTAAGTTGAAAAACTAAACTTTATTTAAAGCTGTAATTAAAGAGCTTGATATCTTTTTCGTAAGCTTTTGCTACGATATCTATCATTTCCTGATCGTATAGTGTATAATAAGGCTTATGTGATGAGTTGTTTTTATGTTCCAAGGCTTTAAAGGGGATACTCAGTTCTTTGGATATCTTTTTAAGGTCGTCATTTAAAGACTCAAAATAGCCGATATAGTCAGCAAGAATAGTGTCATCATCATCGCAGATCCATTTATACTGAGGAATAAGATGCAATTGTTTCATCACTTTGCCCTCTATTATTCCTTCTTTTACAAAGGACTCAAAATCTCCATTGAATTTAGAGAGATAGCGTTTTTGGTCAAGAATATCACAGAGATTCCTGCCTCCTTTTTCAAGATAGAAAAATGCGGAAACAAGTCTGTCCCAAGGGTTTCTTACAAAGGAAAATATTTTGAACTGATCTTTAGGATGTAAACGTAGATAATTTTTCAAGAAAAGATGAAAAGGGTTTTGGATAAAATGTCCCTTGATCTTGATCTTTGGATGATCAATGGACTTATAAAGTGAAATACCGGCTGTTTTTGGAATATGGACGAAAAGAGCTTTTACATTTGACATTATAAGTTATTTTTTTGTGTTATATAAAGACTTGCTTTACAAGTTGAATTCAAGGATTTTTTTTGTGATTTCATCCACTGTGAAATTAATATCTTTAAATAAATCATCTCGTTCACCATGAGTGATAAAATTATCAGGAAGTGAAAAAGAGTGAAGATACGGAGAATTGGTTTTTTCCTGAAAATGCTGGAGAAGTGTATCGCGAAGTCCACCGCGAGGAGCAGCTTCTTCTATGCTAATAATGGTATCGTGATCTTTTGCCAGTTCATCTAAAAGTTCTGCATCATAAGGTTTAATAAAACGAGCATTAACTAAAGTTGGATAAATCCCGTTTTTATTTAGTTTTTCACAAATCTCCATAGCAGGATCTACCATGGCACCAATGGCAAAAATAGCGAGCTTTTTACCTTTCTGGAGAATTTCCCAGGAGCCGACTTTTGGTAACACAATTTTTAGATCCATATTGAAATTGCAGGTATTAGCACGGGGATAGCGAATAAAAACAGGTTTATCTTTTATTTCATAGGCAAGATTTAATAATGTTCTCAGTTCGTTTCCATCTTTGGGAGCACAAACGATCACATCCGGGAGCATGCTTAAAAAAGCAAGATCAAACACGCCGTGATGGGTTGCACCATCTTTGCCAACTAAACCGGCGCGATCTATACAAAAAATTACAGGCAGATTTTGCAGTGCAACATCGTGCATAACAGAATCAAGGGCTCTTTGCATAAAACTGGAGTAAATAGCAACAACAGGTCTCTGACCGCCAATAGCTAGTCCCGAAGCAAAAGTCACAGCATGCCCTTCGGCTATACCAACATCAAAAAATCTATTTTTGAATAATTTAGCAAACTCAGCCAGACCTGTTCCATCGGTCATAGCAGCCGTAATAGCAAGAACATCATCATGTTTTTTAGCGAGTTCAACAATGCTTTTAGAAAAAACATGAGTATATGAAAGCATTTCGGTGCTACAATTTTTGGAATGTCCGTTCCCGGCTATACCGTGATATTTTTCCGGATTATCCTCAGCTACTTTTAAGCCCTTACCTTTCTTGGTAATAACATGAAGTAAGATAGGTTCTTTACGCTTTTTTATTCTTCGTAATTGAAATACCAGATCGTCGATATTATGACCATTTACCGGACCGATATAGCGGAGACCAAGTTCATCGAACATGCCATTCCGCTTGAAAAGAGCCTTAAGTGATTCCTTAACTGTTTTGAACATATTACGCATGTGTTCGCGATTTTCCGTAAAAAACCAGATATCATCTTTGACTTTATTATAAAAGGGATTTGTAACAATGCGGTTGAGATAGTGAGGGATCGCGCCTACATTTCTGGAAATTGACATTTCATTGTCGTTAAGTATGATCAAGATAGGTTTTTTTAGTATTCCTACATTATTCATGCCTTCCCAGGCAAGACCTCCGGTTAAAGCACCGTCACCAATAATTGCCACGATATGATTATTTAAATTTAATAAAGATTCAGCTACGCTTACACCAAGAGCTGAAGAAATAGAAGTCGAGGCATGACCGGCACCTACGGTATCATATTCACTTTCGCTTCGTTTGGGGAAACCACTGATGCCGCCATATTGTCTGATACTTTTAAGCGCTTCTCTGCGACCCGTAAGAACTTTGTAGGGATAGGCTTGATGTCCAACATCCCAGATGATCTTATCTTGCGGCAGATCATAAACGTGGAGCAGAGCTATTGTAAGTTCAACCGTTCCAAGTGAAGGAGCAAGATGGCCGCCTGTTTCTGAGACAACTTCAATAATATATTGCCTTAATTCATCGGCTAATTGCTTAAGCTCTCGTCTATTGAGAAACCTGATCTGGGCCGGGGATGTTATGCTTTCTAATATGCGTTTTTCTTCTTGTTTTACCATAAGCACTATAATAAGAAAGTTAGGAAAGATTGTAAAGAGTTATTGCTTAAATTAATATTAGAAAAAATGATATTTTTTTAAAAATTAGGTTGAAAATACTATACTTTTAGCTTAGTTTTGGTCTGTTAAATTTATTAAGTATTATTATCTTCACAAGCATTTTGAAGTTATTGTGAGTAATGTATGAAACCAAAGAGGCGCGTATGAGAAAACGAGAAAGCGCAGTCCATGCTGCCGTGCAAAAGTATGGAAAAGAGCGCAAAAATTTGCTTCCCGTTTTACAAGATGTGAAGCGATTTAAAAACTATTTGTCACGAAGCGATATTTCAGAGATCGCTGCTGAGATGGGCTTGTCCTCAGCACTTGTTTATGGTGTTGCATCCTTCTATCACTTCCTTGATCTGGAGCCACGAGGTCAAAATATTATTTGGGTCTGCAAGACCATTTCTTGCTACATGAAAGGATCAAATGATATTATGCTTACCTTAGAAGATCTTTTAAAGATCAAAATAGGTGAAACAACTTCAGATGGTAAATTTACTTTGCTTGAGACTAACTGCATTGGTTGGTGCCATAAGGGACCTGCGATGCTTATTAACGATCAGCCTTATACAGATTTGACACCTGAAAAAGTATCAAATATCATTAACGAATTTTATAAAAAATAAAAAAAGGTTTTAATAGAATGGCTAAGCAAAAATTAAAAAGAGTTGACCTTATTTTCAGTAAGGATTGCAGCTGTAAAGATATTCTGGCTAAGGCTCTAAAAAGACCTAAAGAAGAGATCGTTAAGGATTTAATTAATTCCGGTCTTAAAGGTCGAGGTGGTGCGGGATTTCCCACTGGTTTAAAGTGGAAAATGGCCATGGAAGAAAAGGGCAGTAAAAAATATGTTATATGTAATGCTGATGAAGGAGAACCCGGTACATTTAAAGACCGTGAGATTCTTGACCAAGTTGGTTTAAAGGTTCTTGGCGGTATGGCTTTGGCATCTTATGTTACCGATGCCAGAGAAGGTTTTATTTACCTTCGTCACGAATATCGTTTTCTTATCCCTAAACTTGAAATGATGCTGGAAAAATTCCATATCTGGATGGAAGAATTTGACATTGATTTTCATGTTGAGCTTTTTATGGGGTCCGGTGCCTATGTTTGCGGTGAAGAAACTTCTTTGATAGAATCCATGGAAGGTAAACGTGGAGAACCCAGAAATAAACCTCCTTATCCAACAAATCAGGGTTACCTGGGGAAACCAACGGTAGTAAATAATGTTGAAACCTTGGTTTATACATTAATGATCATGCATATTGGTTCGGATAAATTCAAGTCCATGGGATTTGAAGGTTCAACCGGTTCTAAATTGTTCTCAATTTCCGGAGATACACCAAAACCGGGTATTTATGAATTGGAATTAGGTATGACACTTCACCAATTTGTTTCAGAATTTGGCGATAATGATGCTAAAGCTGTACAGGTTGGGGGAGCTTCGGGATTTTGTGTTCCGCGAAAACGCTTTAAAGAAACTCATATCGGCTATCAAGGAGGATTGAAAGGTTTTTCACTCCCAACCGGTGGGTCAATGATGATCTTTAACTCATCCCGATCAATGTATAATGTGCTGCATAATTACCTCGAATTCTTCGAAGAAGAATCTTGTGGTCAGTGTACACCCTGTCGCGTTGGCTGTCAGCAATTATTGAAGGGCATAGAAGCGGTAAAACGTGGTGAGAAATCCCAGAAATATCTGGATGATCTCTTGCGTTTGGCCGAGACAATGAAATTAACGGCGAAATGTGGTCTTGGCCAATCAGTCGGTAACTCATTCTCTTCTATTGTTGAGAACTTTAGAGAAGAAATGATCTATTAAAAGAGGTAAAAAATGGCTAAAAAAATGATCAAATTAAAAATAGACGGAAAAGAGATCGCGGTTCCTGAAGGTACTACTTTACTTGAAGCAGCCAAGATGGAAGATGTGAAGATCCCAACCTTGTGTTATCATCAAGATCTTTGCGTTGCCGGTAACTGTCGCGTTTGTGTTGTAGAGGTTGATGGCTGGCGTACTTTGCCTGCTGCCTGTGCGACTCCTTCTATGGAAGGAATGGTAGTTTATACCAATTCCCCAAAAGTCCGTAAAGCTAGAAAAGATGTGCTTGCCTTATTGGTTTCCGAACATTCGACTCAATGTACAACCTGTTATCGATCAACAAATTGTGAATTGCAAGATCTTGCAGCTGAATACAATATCGATAATGAGATCTACATCAATTTACTTAAAAATAGAACATTTACTGTTGACCAGTCATCCTGGGCCATCGAAAAAGATGAGACCAAATGTATTCGCTGTCAGCGCTGCGTTCGTGCCTGTGCTGAATTGCAAAAAGTGAATGCTCTTGATGTGATCAATAAAGGTGCAGATATGAAAATTGCGACCTTCTTTGATACTGTGATGAGTGATGTTGTTTGTGTCAATTGCGGTCAGTGTATTAACCATTGTCCAACGGGCGCTTTGACTGAACGTCGTTATATCGATGAAGTCTGGGAAGCAATTGGTGATCCTACAAAACATGTTATTATTCAAACTGCACCGGCTGTCCGCGTTGCTTTAGGCGAAACACTTGGTTATGAACCCGGTGTCCGTGTGACAGGGAAAATGGTAACAGCTTTAAAACATTTGGGTTTTGATTCAGTTTTAGATACTGATTTTTCTGCGGATTTGACTATTATGGAAGAAGCGCATGAATTATTGGATCGCTTAAAAAGAAAATTGGTTGATGGCGAAGATATATCTCTGCCTATGACCACATCTTGCTCGCCGGGTTGGATAAAATTTATAGAGCACATGTATCCTGATTATCTTGATCATGTATCTTCGTGTAAATCACCTCAACAGATGTTCGGCGCTATAGCAAAAACCTATTATGCGCAGAAAAGAAAGCTGGATCCCAAAGATATCGTTTGTGTATCTGTAATGCCCTGTTCTGCCAAGAAATTTGAAGCTAAACGCATGGAAATGAATGATTCCGGTATGCAGGATGTCGATCTTGTTATGACAACAAGAGAACTGGGACATATGATCCGTCAGTCCGGTATTAATTTTAAAGCCATACCTGAAAGTGATTATGATAAATTCATGGGTGAATCTTCAGGTGCTGCTGTTATTTTTGGTGCTACCGGTGGAGTTATGGAAGCTGCTTTAAGAACGGCTTACGAAGTTGTAACAGGTCGCGAAGTTCCCTTTGATGGCTTGAATATTACTCCTGTTCGTGGAACAGAAGGTATCCGCGAGGCCTCGGTTAAGCTTGAAAATGTGCTTCCTGAGTATTCTTATCTCGAAGGTATAAATCTTAGAGTCGCTATAGCTCACGGATTGACCAATGCTGCACAAGTTATGGACGACATTATTATTGGTGAATCCCCTTATCACTTTATTGAGATCATGGCTTGTCCGGGTGGATGTATTGGTGGTGGTGGACAACCTATTCCGACCAATGATGAGATACGCAGAAAACGTACGGAGGCTATCTATACGGAAGATGAAAAGAAAGTCATCCGTAAATCACACGAAAATCCTGAAGTTATTCAGCTTTACAAGGATTTCTTAGGTGAACCTTTGGGTGAAGTTTCTCATAAACTTTTGCATACTAAATATATTCGTAGAGAAAGAGTATAGGCGGAAGTCGGAAGACGGCCTAAGCTGAAGTAAATTGTAGAGACAGAGCACTGCTCTGTCTCTTTTTATTTTTAAGATATAAAAGAGAAGATTTTTGCTCTCAAGGAATGATAGCTATAACTATATCTCCTACATTGGTGCCGGTATATCCGACTTCAATGAGCGCATCACATTTTTTAAAAAAATTATATGAATCATGAACCTTTAGATAGTCTGAAGGGGAGAGATCTAATTCTTGGGCTTTTAGAAAGGTATCTTGATCTACGATAGCTCCTGCTGCTCCGCCAACACCGTCTATACCGTCGGAACCTGCTGCAAGCAGAGCATATTCACAGGTATCCTGAAGTTCATTTAAAACAGATAGAGCCAGTTCCTGTGCGCGACCGCCTTGGCCTGGAGATGTGTTAAGAGATACGGTGTTTTCACCACCAAAGATCAAACAGACAGGCTTGCTTGACTTGTAAATTTTAATCATTTGGGCTATCATTTCCCCGCTTTCTTTTGCTTCACCAAAGAGAGTTTCAGGATAGATTATAGCCTTAATATTGGCATTCATACAAAGTTCTTCGGCAGCTTCCAAAAGCTCCATATTTGTTCCGATCAAAAAATGAGGAACTGCAGGATGATTGTCTTGGGAGATATCTTGAGATAAGAGTTTTAATACATTGGGACTTAATTTCTTGGCGAGTTGGTATTTCTTGATAATATGTTGACTTGAAAGAGCATTTTTCCTGGAATAAAAAGGTCCTGAACCAATAATTGAAAGATCATTTCCCATAACATCCGATAAAACAAAGACATAGATCTTTGCTTTACATAGGGAAGCAAGTTTACCGCCTTTTACGGCAGAAATAGCAGAGCGCAGTGTATTGATCTCATGGATATTTGCTCCAGAAGCCAAACAGCTTTTATTTAAAATTTTAAGATCATTCAATGTAATATTATCTAGAGGGAACTCAAACAGTGCAGATGATCCACCGGAAAGAAAATAGATCAGAGTATCACTGTCTTTTAGATCCTTTAAAAAATTATACATTTTTTTCCCTGCTTTTAAGCTATCTTCGCCGGGAACGGGATGATTCCCCTTTAAGACTGTGAACTGGCTCTGTGGAGCGTCCAAGGGGGAGATAAAGAGGGATGCTTGTATGGGTAGAGCTAAATATTCCATCAGAGATTCAGCCATTAATAAAGAGGCCTTTCCTGAACCTGCAAGATATAGCTTAGTTTGCGGATGAATATCCAAAGCGGTATTACGATAAAAAAGGGTATTATTCCAAAGATGCAGGTATTTTTTATAAAGTGCAGGAGCTTTTACTTTTTCTATGATCTTTGGATAGCTTTTTCTCAAGAATTTCTGTCCCTCAGAAAACATATAAACCTCACGATAAATAGTAAAATAGTACCGCTGATAATAATAATTGGTCCTGTGGGTAGATTAGTATAATATGCGATAAAGAACCCGCTGACAAAAATAATAAGTGAGAAGAGTACAGACATAATAATAATGCTGGGTAGCCTTTTAAAAAGTGGGAGTGAAATAAGGGGCGGAATACTCAGCAGAGCCAACACAAGAATAATTCCGACTGAGCGAATCATTAAAACAATAGAAATTGAGATGAAAAGATAAAAAACATAGCGATATAATTTTACTTTTATTCCCTGCAAGGCAGCAAATTCCTGGTCAAAAAGATAGACAATAAGGGGTTTATAAAACAAAAAGAGAGCTAAGAGTAAAACAATATTATAGATCAAAATATTATAGATATCAGCTTTAGTCAAAGTAAGAATATCACCAAATAAATAGGTGAGCAAGTTAGGTGCGTAACCGGGAGTAATGGTGATAAAAACAATTCCCAAAGCCATGCCAAAGGCCCAAAGAATACCAATTAAAGCATTGTGTGAATGTAATTGTTTTTCATTGCTGAGTCCGATGATAGAGCCCGAAGCAATAGCCACAGTAAAGGCGCCAAGAATTGGGTTAAGGCCTAAAAAGTAGAAAAAACCCAAACCACCAAAGGATGCATGAGCAATGCCTCCAACAAGGAAGGTATCTCGCTTTATGACAATGAGCGAGCCGATAATCCCGGCTGTTATACTTAAAAGGATACCGGCTAAAAGCGCATTTTGTACGAATTCGTATTGTAGAATATTCATTTGTGATCCTTTAAAACTCTGTGCGGTAAGCCGTGGGCAATTAATTCAATGGGACAACCATAAACCTTTTCCAATGAGGAGCCGATTAGTTCATCTCTTCCATGATAATAAAGTGTTTTATTAACACAAGCGACATTCTTGACATGATCGTCGATAGCGGACATATCATGGGTGATCATTACAATGGCCATTTTCTCATTTAATTGTTTTAATATCGCTGATAAATTTCCCCGGGATTCAGAATCGATAAAGGTAGTAGGCTCATCTAAAAATAGAATTTTTGGATCTTGTATCAGAGCTCTCGCCAAAAGGGCACGTTGTAATTGTCCACCGGATATCTCCGAAATTGAGGAAAAGGCAATATCACGAATAGAAAAATCATCCAATTGCTTTTCAATAAGAGACCTATCCTTGATTCTTCTTTTTTTGAAAGGATGATACTGATCAATGAGTCCCGTTTCAATAAAATCTTCTACCGTGATGGGCATATATTTATCAAAAGTTGTAAACTGGGGGACATAACCAAAATCATTAGATTTAACACCATGATAATTAATTTTACCGGATATAGGCTTTAAGAGACCTAACATACATTTAAGTAAGGTAGTTTTTCCACCGCCATTGGGTCCCATGATCACAAGATAATCATTATCGCGTACGGATAGATTTATATCAGATAAGATCTCCTGTTTATTATCATAACTAAAAGAAAGATTTTTGATCGTGATAAGTTCTTTAAGTGGCATTGACCTTGTCCTTTTTTACAAAAAAAGCCCGGTTTTGGCCGGGCTTTTACTTATATATCCGATATTCCGGCAATTCTTGACGGAGGATTATTTTTTCTTTTTCTTGTCTTCTTTGTCTTTAAAATAATTTTCCCACATAACTAATACGGGAGCGGCAATGAACATTGATGAATAAGTACCAACAATAATACCAACAACCATAGCAATTGAGAAACCAAAGAGAACCTGACCACCGAAGATGGCGAGGATGAAAACAACAAGGAAAGTTGTCAAAGAAGTAATGACCGTCCGGCTCAGTGATTGATTTACTGAGAGGTTAATTACATCTTTTAAAGCTTTACCTTTGTGAATTTTAATGTTTTCACGAATACGGTCATAAACAACAATGGTATCATTCAAGGAATAACCCACAATAGTCAGAAATGCCGCGAGGACAGGTAGTGAAAATTCCCATTGGAAAAATGAGAAGATTGCTACTGTCACTAAAACATCATGGAGTAAAGCAACAACTGCTCCGATAGCGAATTTAAATTCAAAGCGGACAGTAATATAGACCAAGATCAACAGGAGAGCAATGGCAACAGCAGAAATCGAATTGTTACGCATTTCTACACCCATTTTTGGTCCGACCTTATCTATTTGAAGCACTTCATATTCAACGCCGGCTAAGGCAGTATTTAAAAGTTCATCAGATTCATCAGATTCATCAGCTGAAATAGTGATCATATATTCATTTACGCCTGAGCTTTTGATCTCGGCATGTCCAAGTCCGCTTTCACTAAAAAGGGAACGAAGTTCTTCAGCAGAAATGCTGTTTTTGAATTCGATCTGTAATTTAGCACCACCGGAAAAATCTACACCGTAATTTAATCCCTGTACAAAGAGAGAAACAACACCGGCGAGAATAATGACAAGGGACAAGATAAAGGCATAGCGGCGTTTAGCAACGACATCAAAACTCGGATTTTTAAAAAATTGAAACACGGCTGCCTCCTATATACTAAGTTTTTTTAAGGGTTTTTTACCATAAGTGAAGGAAGTAAAGATCGTTCTTGAGATAAAATAACCGGATACAAAGTTAAAGACAATACCCCAAAACAGAGTAACAGCAAAACCGCGAATAGGTCCTGAACCGTATTGCCATAATACAAGAGCAGTGATCAGAGTTGTTAAGTTAGCATCAAAAATTGTAATAAAAGCTCTTGAGTAACCATTGTCAACTGCTGAACGAATTGTCTTGCCTTTTAGATATTCCTCACGAATACGTTCAAAGATCAGCACATTTGCATCAACTGCCATACCCATAGTTAAAACTAAACCTGCAATACCAGGTAGAGTCAGGGTAGCGCGCAAGGAAGCAAGAATAGCCAATACAAAGAAAATATTCAGAACCAAGGTAGAGATGGCAATAACACCAGCTCCACGGTAGTAAATAATAATAAATATTGCAACCAAGAAAAGTCCGATCAGCATTGAACGTACACCGCGCTCGATAGAATCAGCACCTAAAGAAGCACCAACTGTGCGTTCTTCAATGATGTCAATAGGAGCGGGGAGTGCACCGGCTTTTAGGACAATTTCAATATCCTGAGCTTCTGCGAGTGAAGCAAAACCTTCTACAACCGTTCTGCCATTGGGGATCTTACTTGAAATTCTTGGAGCCATTTGAACTTTATTGTCAAGAACAATAGCCAGGCGTTTTTCTACATTGGCACCGGTTAAACGAGCCCATGTACGAGTACCTTCAGCATTCATTCTAACATTAACGATGGGTTGTCCCATCTGCTCACTTGATACACTTCCAAGTTCAGCCTTGGCTTCTTTAACAGCTTCACCGGTCATTCCGGCTTCGCGGTTTACAAAGTAAAGCGTATAGAAATTAACTTTTCCACCATCTTGTGAGTCGTAAGCTTTTGTATGGGCTGAGAATAAAATTCTCAGATCATTTGGAAGTATGCGTTTAACTTCAGAATCATTTAGGATCTTGTTGACAACACGATAGTTTTCTTCCGGTACGCCAATATCCCAGCCAAGATTTCTTAAAAGAGCTGAAAAAGGTTTATCGGCAGCCAAATTTTGGTCGACTAAAACCGATGAGTCGGCTGAAGTCATTCCTGTCTCATCAATACCTAATAATTCTGATACTGAAATTTCAGCATCTTTTGATGTGATATTGGAAACAACTGCCGTATCTGCAAGTGCGATCTCATCAGGATTAATTCTTTTAACAGCAGCGTCTATACGACTGATAACATCTTGCGTGTAATCGGCATCTTTAAGAAGCACAAATTCCAGCAAAGCTGTATTATGAATAATATCTTTTGCTCTCTGAGGATCATCAATGCCAGCTAATTCAACAATAATTCTTTTATTGCCGACCAGTTGAATAACAGGTTCAGAAACACCAAATTGGTCAACACGGTTACGGATGATCTCTTCAGCACGGATAACAGCATGTTCAGATTCTTTTTGTAGATTCGCTATAACTGCCTTGTTGTCAGTCTTACGTTCGCTTGTTGGAAAGTAGCGACTGAGTCTTATACTATCACTATTAGCAGTTGCCAGGAGAAGATTGAGATAATCGACTTCCGGAGTTTCCGCATACTGTGCATCTACTTTTTCAATAAGATCGTAATATGCTTTAGATTGATGTTGAGCAATCTTTTTTACAAAATCGGGGACATTTACTTCAAGGACAAGATGCATACCACCTTGCAGATCGAGACCGCGTTTAATAATGCGGGATTCAAGGTCGATCAACTTACCTTCTTCTTCAAGTTCTGTTTTTTGAGCGTCAGTCAAGCGTTCGAACTTTAGTGTGGGCATTAGTGAGTACACCGCCCAAGCCAAAAGAACAACGATTAAGAGATAACGCCAGATCAGCTTCTTAGACATACGGGATTGAACCTCCATATTCATTTGAAATCACCCCTTGCTTTGATCCGGGGTGAAGCAGTACATTATAAAGAGCAAAGCTACCAAATTTAAAGGATGAATATCTCAAAACAAAGGAAAATATCAAACACATTTACACACAATTTTTTGGGTGTTTTAGCAAGAATCTTCATAGTAGGTTAAGGTTGAGGCTGAGCTTGAGAAAGAAAAGTTAAGAAGCTTGGTATTTTTGTAAAAAAGAGGAAAAATTCGGGGTGGTTCGTGATCTGCCGCATTATTTATCCTTTTACTAAGATCTTTTTCTTCCTAAATTAGATTTTAAAATCACAGGAAAGGAAAATATGTTTGAAAAACAAAAGATTATTGTCATTGATGCCATGGGCGGAGATCACGCTCCGGCTATTACGGTAGATGGAACATGCCAGATGGCAGCTGAGTGTAATGCTAAGTTTATTTTGCTTGGTGATGAAGTAAAAATACAAAATGAATTAAGAAAACATAAATATAATAAAGAACAGATCATTATTGAGCATACTCCCGACGAGATCACTATGGAGGATTCTCCCAAAATTGCCATCAAGGAAAAGCCCAATGCCTCGGTTCTTTTAGCATCTAAGATGCTCTCAGAAGCTAAAGCCGATGCAATGGTTTCAGCAGGAAGTACCGGAGCTGTAATTCTATCAGCCGCAACTCATATTAAACGAATCCCAGGTGTTAAGCGAACAGCTTTGGGGACTTTATATCCAACACTTAAAGCAAAAAAAGATGCCCCCATATTTTCATTTATTCTTGATGTGGGTGCCAATGTAGTGAATTCTCCCGAAGATCTGGTTCACTTTGCTTATATGGGTATTTCCTATGTAAAAGAAGTCCTTAAAATAGAAAATCCCAGTGTAGGGTTATTGAATATTGGCGCTGAGGCACATAAAGGCAACGAAACCATGAAGGCAGCATATAAATTATTGTCTTCTCGTCCTGATATTAATTTTATCGGGAATATCGAAGGCAACGATCTCAGCTCAGGTAAAGCCGATGTGGTTGTTACTGAAGGAATGACCGGCAATATTGCCATGAAAACCATGGAAGGCATGAGTGAAACTGTCAAGAAATTAGCTAAAATGGCACTTAAAGGTAAACTTTCATGGAAACTTGGTTTACTTTTCTTATCCGGTGGCATTAAAAAGATCTCTAAACTTGCTTCATACCAAGAATATGGAGGCGCCCCAATATTTGGTTTTGATAAACTTGTGGTTAAAGGTCATGGCCGTTCAGATGCTTATGCCTTTAAAAATTGTATTCGTGTTGCTCTGGAAGCAGTGGAAAATGATATGATAGCTTTTATGCGAGATTCTATTGCTCACTTTGAAGAAGAAATAAACTCTCAAACAACTGCAAAGTAAGATAAAGACACAAAATTTTATCTTTAGTCAGAAAGAGCCAAATTAAGGTAGCAAAAATATTTTTCATAAGAAAAAACCGGACTAGCTAAGAGTTAATAATGAATAACGAAGAGAATAAATATCTCAATCTTAGCGTTAGCCTTAACCTGATCAATTATCAACATTGTTATATGATTTGCGAAGTCCCTGAATATCGAACAAGTAACATCGATATGTGATTTATGAAGATTTCACATATCAGATATCGTTGATTTTTGGCTATTATTCGTAAACTTCGAATATCGAAAATCGTTAATCCTTGTTCATTATTCACAAAGACCCCGATCAGTCTTCGTTTAGCTCCGATTTTCGGGATCAGGACTACGACCGACACGGCGGAGTTCAATAAGTTTATTTTTTATAGTTGAGAGTTAATTCTTATTTACATTTGCATTCCGCATTTCCACATCTAAAGAAGCTTAGTGTTTAGAAAACTAGCTTTATACATCCAAGCTCAAAGGCATAATCAGCCCTTGCACAAAATATTGACTCAGCTTCTCAGCTTCTTAACTTCTTCTTTTATCCTAACGACCCCTGACCTTTTTACCAACCTTAACCTTAACCTCAGGCTAATCAACTATCAACCATCAACTTATCGATATATCGATGTTTTTTAAACAGACTTTTTTGTGTTCTTAGGGATTATTTCGTGTAAATGGTCATTTCTCTTTTCTCATTGATCTCAATGAGTATGACAGAAAATTTTTCATCAAGTAATTCTAAACCATCTGCAACAAAACGGGTGGAATGTGCATTGTAAAATATCGTACGACCGGGATGTCTTACTTCAAGTTGCAGGGGTATATCTTTAAGAATGTAATTTTCAGTGGTTTTTAAGCCTTTAATTTCTTGGCGATAAGAAATATTATCTTTAGGAAATACTTTTATAATGATTGGAAAACTTATTGTCTTGCTATGGAGTTTGTCCATCTCTTCTATAATGTCAAGCTCCTCAATTTTTTTTTGTGCCTGCGGAAGGATGGGCTTGAAGGAACTGGAGTCTATGCTGGTTTCACTCGGAGTGTCAAGTGCATTTTTTTGTTGCTTGGTCATCTCAAAAACATCTGAGTTTATACCCATAGATACTGCTGCCCGATTTAAAGCAAAGATCAGAGCAAGTGTACCCAGTATGATCAGAAAATATATAAGAACCTTATTGGGTTCTTTTTTTCTACCTTTATATGTTCTGGTTTTTTTAATGTTGACCGATGTACCTAAAGTTTGTGTCTGAGTCTCTTCTGTTGGTTTTTTCAGTCCGGCCAATTTAATGAGTTCTTCATAATCTATATCAAGAATTCTTGCATAGTTTTTTAGCTGCAATCTGATAATAATTATATCGTCTTTATCAAAAATACCTTTTTCAAGAAATTCTATGCGTTCAAGAGGTAAACGCATTTTTTCGCTTAATACATCAAGGCTTAATCCCTTGTTTTCACGAAGGGATTTAAGTTGGGACCAGTTTTCCAAAAAAAGTTCATCTCTCATAAACCGAATTTATACTATAAGAATGGAAACACAAAAGAAATAATGTTATTTGATAGAATGAAAATTAATCAGTTTTTATGCTGGAATGAAAAAAAGCTCTCATATATAAAAAATAAAATTGTTCATCTTTCTAATAAAATCCTTTGGTTGTTCACATTCAAATTTTTATTATTCGATAAATCTTTGAAAGATTTTTTATAGGAGAATATGAATGAGAAAAATAACTAAATATTTAGTTCTGTTAATTGCCTTTATGCTGATGTCCTGTAATAAACAGGAAGCAAAGTATGTTTTCTTTTTTATTGGCGATGGAATGGGAACAGCGCATATTAATGCCGCTGAACGCTATCTGGCCTCTGTAGAGGGAAAGAGCGGGATAATTAAATTAAACTTAAATCAAACTAATTACACCGGATCTGCAAGCACTTATTCCCAAGATCAGTATATCACCGATTCAGGTGCAGCCGGAACAGCATTGGCCACCGGACACAAAACAAGCAATTACACCTTGTCTATGGATGCTGAACATATATTTCCATATAAGACCATTGCCGAACATTCTAAAGATAAAGCTATGAAGGTCGGCATTATTTCCAGTGTCAGTTTAAATCATTCAACTCCAGCTGCTTTTTATGCTCACCAGCCCAGCAAAAACAATTACTATGAGATCGCAAAAGAATTAACTGTATCAGATCTTGATTTTTTTGGTGGTGGTGGATTGAGGGATATCACTGATCCCAAAGGAATTGATCCCGGAAACGTGGTGGAATTGGCGAAGGAGAATAACTACTTATATGTTAACAGTGCAACAGCCTTCAAATATCTTGAGCCCGGAGCCGGAAAAGTATTGTTCATTCATCCCGATAAAGGAAAAGATCATGCTTTACCATTCGCTATAGATGCCTCTGAAACATCTATTTCTTTAGCTGATATAACTGATAAAGCGATCAAAATGCTCGATAATGAAGATGGCTTTTTTATCATGGTAGAAGGTGGAAAAATAGACTGGGCTTGTCATCATAACGACGCTGCAACTACAATCCATGATATTATCGCTTTTGATAATGCTGTAAAAGTCGCCTTGGATTTTTATGAAGAGCATAAAGAAAACACACTGATTATTGTGACGGCCGATCATGAATGTGGGGGTCTTACTTTAGGGACTGCCGGCGGCGATAATGATCTGGAGCTCTCTAAGCTTCAGTGGCAGACAAATTCTTTTGTTAAGCTTACAGAAGAGTACAGTGAGCTTAAAAAAGATAAGGAACTTTTAATGGGTGCGGATTCCATGCAAAGCGATTCATCTTGGGCTTTTTCCTTCATCTATGAAAAAACAGCTTTAGGTGACGAAACTAAGGGCTTGGCATTAGATAGCGCAGAAGTCGCAGAGTTGACAAAGGCCTATAAGCGCTCTTTTAAAGCTCGCGATAGATCTAATCATGAAGAGTACATTTTATATGGTCCATACGATCCATTTTTACTTAAAACATCGCATGTATTATCACGCAAGGTAGGTCTTGGCTGGGCAACATATTCTCATACCGCTATTCCTGTCCCGGTGAGAGCTTTTGGAGTCGGTGCCGAAAAATTTACAGGTTATTATGATAATACCGATATTTATGACAAGCTAAGAGATATCATGAAATTTTAAATTCTATTAAAATTATCTTACATCAAGGGATGCTTCGGCCTCCCTTTTTTTATTCTTCAAATAAACAGAAACGATTAATTGGATTGATTATATGAATTGCTTATTGACAGTGTTTTTAAAATTTATTCTATTAATTCAATTTCTATAGATAGTTCAGCACCCTCGCGGTTAATAAGTGCCTGGATCTTATCGCCTATCTTCAGATAAGAATTGTTAATGATATCTATTACATCCTGAGTTTTTCTGACTTCCTGATCATTAATTGCAAGAATGATGTCAGCAACTTGTAAGCCTGCCTTTTCTCCGGCTTTTCCTTTTTGAACATCAATAATAATAATTCCATGATCCGCATCCAGATTATAATAATCAATTATTGATTGAGTTAAAGGCTGGCCTGCTATACCAAAATCCCAATTTCTTGCGATCTCACCATCTCTCTTGAGATGATCGACAATTTTCTGTACACGATTAATCGGAATTGCAAAACTGATCCCGATGGATCCACCGCTACTATGATTTCCACCATTAAAAATAAAGGTATTGATACCGATCAACTCACCATCCATGTTAATGAGCGCTCCGCCGCTATTCCCACTATTAATACTGGCGTCGGTTTGTATCATATCCTGATAGACATGTCCACTTTCTGTTTCACCAAAATTCATATTAAGCGAGGAAATAATCCCGGCTGTCACGATGGGTTTGTTGCTGACATCAAAGAGACCAAAGGGATTACCCAGGGCAATTACCCATTCTCCAATCATGATTTCATCACTATCACCAAGTTCTACAGAGGGAAGGGGAGTATCGGATTCTATTTTGAGTAAGGCAATATCAGTTAAGGCATCTGATCCTATTATTTCTGCCATAAAACGTTCACCACCACTTAAGGTGGCGTAAACCTCAATGGCATTTTCTCCAAGAACATGTGCATTGGTCACAATATATCCGTCTTCAGAAATCAATACACCGCTTCCAAGACTCTGGATTTTTTTCTTGTACACATTGTTCGGAAAAAATCGTGAAAAGAAGGGGTCTGAAAAAAATGGATTATTTGAATATTCGCGTATTCTTGTGACATGTATGCCCGTAATTGCCGGTGAAGTTTTTTTAATTGTTTGAGTAATGGCTGTTTGTCTTTGGGTCTCTAATGATTCGTTGATTGCAAGACGCATTTCCTGACTATTTGCTTGAACATAAAGCGTATCAATGGACTGCTGATTAGCTTGCGCAAATAAGAGATGTCTGCGCGTATCTAAATAAAACTGTAAAGACAGAATAAATAATACGACGCATAAAAAAAGTGCAATAACACTGAAAAGTCCTTTTTTTACCATTATTCTTTCTCCCAATTTATGTTTTGATCGTAAACGACTTCTGCCAGCACGAGTCCCTGTGGTGGCGCTGTAATGGCATCACCGTTTCTAAGTCTGTTTTCAAGAATATTTTTTAAATCTTTGACGGATATTTTACCTTTGCCGACTTCTAGCATTGTTCCAACAAGAGAACGCACCATAGAATGCAGAAAACGGTTTCCGTGAATATGATAAACTAATCGATTACCTTGTTCTAACCATTCCGATCTGTAAATAATACAGCGTTTGTGTTCCACTTCGGCCTGAGCCGAGCAAAAAGCAGTAAAATCATGTTCTCCAAGAAATATCTCTGCAGAACGCTTCATTTCCTGAACATTGAGTTCTTGATATATCTGCCAGACTCTGTTACGGTCTAATGCAGTGTTTCCTTGAAGGATGCTATATTCATATTTTCTTTTTTTAGCATCGAAACGAGCATGGAAATTTTCATTGGTATATGCATAGTTTATTATACGAATATCTTTAGGCAATAAGCTATTTAGTGCTGCTTTTAGTTTTAAATTTTTTAATTCTTTGGGCGGATTAAAATGAATTATCTGATATCGTGCGTGAACACCGGCATCGGTTCTTCCACTGCCATGTATGCGGACAGGTATTTTGTAGAGTTTAGCAATGGCTTCTTCAAGACAGCCCTGTATACTTGGTCTATCCGGCTGCAATTGATACCCCGCATAGTCCGTACCATCATATTCCACTTGTAAGATAATGCGTTTCATGATCCCCGATTGTATCCTCTTGATGTCATAGCTATCGATAAATGTTCCGCTCGTTCCAGGGAAGAAATAATGGTGGGGATGATCAATGATGCATAATATTTGACTTGAGCAATTAAATGTTTGGGTTTTTTTATCCCAAGAATGCGGTGGACCTGCTGGATAGATGTAAATTCTTCGCTGATCAATCCGGTATAGCGCATTGCAAGACTAAGGGGCTGAAAGAGTTTCGAGGGTTTTCTATTCTCAAGAAATGCTGTTAGCTTATGTATATTCAAATTATCCTGACTTTTGATAAAATAACTCATTATCAGTAAGATATTAGCATTTCTGAATGTAAAGAATAGTGTTTTATTCCAAAGTGCCCACTCAGAAAATCCTTGCCAGTAATTATTTTCTCCAAAACGAAAGAACAAATGAACTATGAGTGTAAAGATCAATAAAAAGGCGAGACTTGTAAACATTTTTAAGATATCAAGTCGTTTAGCCGAAATAAGTGAGAGTATGAGAAAAACAGAAAATACAGCTAATTGCATCCATAATTCAGCAAGAATGAATACCAGGATGAAGCTGCTTAAAAGCAGAGTGATCTTCAAAATATTCAAGATATTTTTCATTTAAAAATCCAGAGATAACTGCAAATTTGCACCACCATTAATTGGGTAAGATACTGCAGAAATCTTCATGTCTTTTGTTTTTAAGTATCTCACATTGATCACGGAGGCAATTCGGTTGACTATCATACCCGTGAACATAAAATTTGAAGTAATGTAGCTTAATTCTTTTTTTCTGTGAAGTCGATCATATTCAAGTAAACTTTCACGGGAATCCCATTCCCAATTGTAATCAATGTCCCAGATCTTTTCAGGTTTTCTGCTTTCCAGCATGCTTGCTTTATGGTGTTCATAAGAAATATGGTTACCGAGATCTGTCCAGAATTCAGCTTTGTCGGGATAATTCTTTAATCCTGCGTGCAGTTGAGAGTAAGAAATAGCATCTTTCGTCTGAATACTGTAAGAATATCTTAAAGCTCCAAAACTCATCCATAAAGCAGCTTCTGTACCCAGAAAAATATATCCGGAGTTAGATCCCTTGCTAATTTCACCCCAACCGGGCAAGACGATACTTTTTAATATCGATAGATCTTTGCTTTCTTGGGCATATAAGCCAAAGGCAAGAGTTAGTGCAAGAAGAATGTGAATAAATCGTTTCATAATAGTCCTTTTCTTATGTGGATCTGGCGAAAAATAATATCGCTGTTAGGGCATTTAAAATCAACATCCAAATGGAAAATTTTAATATATTATCTTTTACGTTTTTACCTGTTTCAGGTTCCTTGTTAAATGAATCAAGAACAAAGGACGCCGCTTCTCCTTTTGTTAATTGTATTTCGCAACGGATAGAATCTTTGCTAAGCATATAAAAGAGTAAGTCACCTTTGTATTCTGCTTTCAAAGAATCGCTTTGTAATATATAATTGTGTTCTTGCAGTTTTTCTTCAATTTCTAAAAGATAGGGTGTTTCGGCTGGGAACCAGACCGAGTTTAGGTCTGTCATGCCGACTGCAAATGATAGCAAAAGCAGGCAAAAAATACTGAGACTTATTTTTTTTGTGGCCATAACGATATTATTAATCCCATCAAAGTAATTAAGCTCATTAAATATCCAAATAGATTTCCCGTGCGGACATAAAGTGATCTGTATGTGGATGCTTTCAAACCGGCATCAATTATTCCTGCCTTATAAAGAGGAAGTGATCTTATGACCCGACCTTTCTCATCTATGAACATAGAAATACCGGCATTTGCCGAGCGTACCATAGATTTTCTGGTTTCAACTGAACGAACAATGGCAAGGGCAGCATGCTGATAAGGACCAACAGATCGACCGAACCAGATATCATTTGTGATCAGAATGTTGTATTGACTTCCTTTTGCGCAGAATGATCGAAGTGTATGAGGGAAAACAGAATCATAACATATCATGGGTGAGAAGGGAATATTATCTTCGGTCATTTTTAAATTTTGATGAAATGGACGATAAGTAAATTCACTTTGACCATATTGCATATTATTCATCCATTTAAGCAGATTGCCTCCAGGTGTAAATTCACCAAAGGGTACCAGATGTATTTTGTCATAAAGTCCTTCTCGCATTGTTTCTTGATCGGCTTCAAAGACCATCATCGTGTTAGTGGTAGAATGCCAGTCATTATCAAGATAATAAAAATCCAATGCACCAGTGATCAATGTAATATTCATATCTTTAGAGCAATCTTTGAGGATATCCTGATAATGAAGTGACGAACGTAAGTAATAGGGGATGGCAGTTTCGGGCCAGACAATAACATCAATTTCTTGCGCTGCCTCCATTCTTGATAAAGAATCGAGTTTCATAATAATTGGCAGACGGTTTTGAGGAACCCACTTTTCTTTAGCGGGAATATTGGGCTGGACAATTCTGAAATTAAGTTCTCTATCAGTGGAAATTGTGCTATTCAGCATAATTATTCCATAGATAAAGGGGATAGCTATGACAATAATAAGTGCAGCTAATCTTTTGATAGAAAATGATTTATAGAGTAAGTAGAGGAATACATTAGTTAAAAGGATGAAAAGTGATACAGTAAAAACTCCGCCGATATCTGCAATTTGTAAATATGCGGTATTATGTGCCTGCGAATGTCCCAATGCTAACCAGGGAAAACCGAAAGTCCCAAAAGAGCGTAAAAATTCAATAGCTACCCAGATAAAGGGTAAAAAACACCAGGCAAGATTTCCCTTTTTATTCTGGATAATTCTAAAAATCCAGGCAATAAGACCATAATTCAAGGCTAAAAAAACAGAAGCTAATAACATAGAAAAAGTTGCCAGCCACCAATATGTTCCGGTATTTAAAGCTAACCAGTGTATTGAAAAAATTGTATAGAAAATTCCCCAGATCAGTCCTGCAAGAAAAGCTTTTTTTGTCCTTTCCAAAACATAAAAGAAAGGAAAAAGTGCAAAGAAAGCTAAATAGCATTGATTAAAAGGGGCAAAAGATAATTCCAGTAATAAAGCGGACAGGAAAAGTAATAAAATATGTTTAGCTGATAATTTCATTTTATTTAAATTGTGTTTAGATATTCTTGTAGCATAATGCGCGCAGAAAGCTGATCGACCATCTCTTTATTATTTTTTGTCTTTATTCCTTGTTCTTGCATGATAGATTTTGCTTGCAGGGAGGTATATCTTTCGTCCCAGATAATGATGGGAGTAGAAATGGATGTTTTAAGCTCTTTAATAAGTTTTTCTACCAAAAGTGTTTGCTCGGTTTTATTTCCTGAGGTTCCTATGGGATAACCCATGATGATCTTTTCCAGATCATGATCATTGAATAAAGCTAAAAGTTTTTTAATACCATCCTCGTAACTATTGATCACAAGGGTCTCTAAAGGCGTCGCGATTATCTTGAGTGGATCAGAAAGAGCGAGACCAATTCTGCGCATGCCATAATCTATTGCGAGGATGCGTCCCATTTAGTCCTCTGTTTCACGAGCTTTAGATAAATATTCTTTTAAAATCTTCCCGGCTTTAAAATGGACTTTTTTACGAGCTGGAACATAAATGACTTCGTTTGTCTTGGGATTTCTTGCCTGAGGTTTGGCTTTGGAGTTTTTCACTTCGAATACGCCAAAATTTCTTATTTCTATACGAACTCTTTCAGCTTCTTCATCCATTAGTAGGTCTAAGACTGCTGCAAAGATCTCATCCATATATTTTTCACATTCGTAAATTTTCATTTTACATCCACCTCTGTCTTTGGTCCGTTCGCGAACATGCTTTGCTATATCTTTTTTGGTGAATGTTTTCTTTTCTAACTGCTTCATTATGTCCTCCAGACTAAGTTCTCTCAATTGTTAATACACCGGGTATATTCTTTAATTTTTGAGTTATTCTTTCTATATGTTTTACACTTTCTACAAGAATGGCGACCTGTCCTCTTGCCAGTTTGCCTTCGACAGAAAAGTTAATACTTAATATATTTGTGTGTTGGTCACGAATGATCTGTGATACATCATAGATCAGATTTGAGCGGTCCTCGCCAATAATATTTATGCGGGTTACAAAGGTTCTGCCTGCTTTTACCTCCCATTGAACATCTATAAAACGATCTTTTTCTTCTTCAAGATTGGGAATGTTCTTGCAATCGTGGCGGTGAACCGTAATACCGCGTCCGCGTGTAATAAATCCAATGATCTTATCACCTGGAATGGGATTACAGCATTTGCCTAATTGAACAAGCATATTTTCATGACCACTTACCGAAATACCATTTGTAGAGCGCAATTGTTTGATTTCGGGTAATAGTCTGTTTTTTTTATCTTCTTCTTCTTTTGTATAAAGTGTTTGAATGATCTGCTTTACGGTTAGTTCACCCTTGCCGATAGCTTGAAAATAAAGTTGCTCTGTTTGGAAATTCAGTTCTTTAAATCGTCCTTTTGCATCCTTTATCTTGGAAGACAATTTTACTTTTCTTAGTCCTTTTTCAAGAATTTCTTCACCTAGCTTTATAGATTGCTCCAATTCGTGGCGTTGCAACCATTTACGAATTCTGTGTTTGGCTCTGTTTGTTGTGACAAAGCGAAGCCAGTTATAACTGACATTATGATTGTTGGAGGTAATTACTTCAATTCTGTCCCCGCTGGAAAGTCTTGAATTCAAAGAAACAATCTTACCATTAACTTTTGCACCAATACAGCGGAAGCCAACTTCAGTATGGACTGCAAAGGCAAAATCCAATGCAGTAGAATTAATAGGCAATTTTATCAGATCGCCTTTAGGCGTAAAGACAAAGATCTCATCATTAAAAAGGTCGATCTTTAGTGTCTCAAGAAAATCTTCATCGTCGTTGGTATCATTTTTGAGTATATCAACAAGATCGCGCAACCATTTTATATGGGAATCCAGTTCATCGTGTCCGGCGGATTCTTTGTATTTCCAGTGAGCAGCAATACCAACTTCAGCCATCTTATGCATTTCTTCAGTTCTTATCTGAATTTCAATGGGAATACCCTTTGGACCGATGATCGTGGTATGAACTGACTGATAACCATTGGATTTAGGCGTTGCAATAAAATCTCTGAATCGTTCAGTAAGAGGCGTAAAATTCTGGTGTACAATACCAAGAACAGAATAACAATGTGTAATAGAATCTACAATTATTCGAATAGCCAAGATATCAAAGATCTCTTCAAGAGGCCTGTTTTGACGAATCATCTTGTTATAAATGGAATTAAAATTTTTGATTCTACCAAAAACACGGGCACTGATCTTTTCTTTATCGAGATAAGAATTGATCATAGCAATAAAATCATCGATATCATTTTGTGATCGTTTTTTTTGAGCTATGACTTTTTCGCTTAATTCATTATATGCTTCTGGATCTAAATATTTTAGAGCGAGATCCTCCATTTCCATTTTAATACGATACATACCAAGGCGGTGGGCAAGAGGAGCATACACATCACGAGTTTCAAGAGCAATTTTACGCTGCTTATTTTCCGGCATATGATCTAGCGTTCGCATATTATGCAATCGATCTGCAAATTTAATAATAATAACACGGATATCGTCAGCAACGCTCAATAACATTTTTCGGAAATTTTGCGCTTGTTGCTGTTGCTGGCTAGAAAATTTAATTCCACTGATCTTGGTAACGCCTTTAACAAATTGCAGGATCTGTGGGGTGAATTCGTTGCTTAGTACTTCTTCTGAAAGATTCGTGTCTTCCAGAACATCATGTAAAAAACCAGAACAAATGGTTGCTGTATCCATATTCAGTTCAGCAAGAATATAGGCAGTGTTGTATAAATGTACAAAATAGGGCTCACCGGAACGTCTGAACTGAGTTTTATGCGCTTCTTTTGCAAAATTATAGGCCTTCCATAAAATTGGCTTATCACTATCAACATTGGCGTTGTAAGTTTTTATTTTATCAAGAAGGTCTTGAAAATCTTTAGGAAATATGTCGGGTAGTTGTTGATTCATAAGTATTAGAAAGCCGCCTCATCAATATCGGCACCGTAATTTTCAAAAGGTGCATCGAAAAATCGTACTATATTATTTTTAAAACTTAAAGGAATAGAGCCTGTAGGACCATTACGATGTTTTGAAATGATCATTTCGGCTTTACCTTCATCTGCCGGGTCTTTGGAGTAGTAATGCTGGCGATGTACGAACATAACAAGGTCGGCATCCTGTTCAATGGCACCGGAATCACGAAGATCTGAAAGTTTAGGTTTACTATCACCTTTGCCTCGCTGTTCGGGTGCACGGGATAGCTGTGATAAAGCCACAACCGGAATTTTTAATTCTTTTGCAAGCGCTTTTAATTGTTGAGAGATCATAGCAACTTCCTGAACACGGGAATCATTAGCTCTTACAGTAGCGTGTGCAATTTGAAGATAATCGACAAAAATAATATCCAGCTTATCGATACGGCTTTTTAAACGGCGAGCCCTAGAACGCATCTCCATAACATTCAGGTTAGCTGTAAAATCAAAATGGATGTCTGCTGAGTTGATCTCTGAGGCTGCTTCTGTCAGGAAATTCCATTGATTCTGTTGCAATTTTCCCGAGCGTAGTTTTTGATGGTCAATACCACTTTGCATACTTAAAAGTCGCATGGCAATACCTTCTTGGGACATTTCAAGAGAGAAAAATCCAACACTTACACCATGATCGACTGCCATGTTTCTGACCATAGATAAAGCTAAAGCGGTTTTCCCCATAGAAGGTCGACCGGCAATAATCACAAGATCTGAATTTTGAAAGCCGTTTGTCATATTGTCGAATAACTTAAATCCACTGGGAATACCAACCATATCACCTTTATGTGAAAAAAGGTGTTCTACATGCTCAACTGTTGGACGAGTGATGGTATTAACAGCCACAAAATCTTGTGATGAAGCACTTTCGCGCAATTGAAAGATCTTTTGTTGAGCTGTATCAAGAATAATTTCAGTGGTTTCATTTTCAGAAAAAGCTGATTCGATCATTTTATTTGATGTTTTAATAATTGTCCGGAGTGTGTATTTATCCTTTACGATCTTGGCATAATATTCAATGTTTGCAGCCGTAGGTACACGGTTAATAAGATTTGCAATAAGTGCCGGACCACCGATATCATCGATTAATTTCATTTGATTGAGTTGCTCTACAACCGTCAACTGATCAATGGGTTTATGTTCATTGTTCAGATCTTTCATGGCACGGAAAATAAAACGGTGTGAATCCATATAGAATGCATCTTCGTTAAGAATTTCCATAGCACGACTTGCAGCCATTTCGTCTTGCATCATAGAGCCTAAAACCGCTTTTTCAGCGTCAATGGATTGCGGGGGAATTCGTGTAATATCTTGTTTTGTTGCCATCTGATCCTCAGTGAGATTTTAATTACTCAATTTAAAATAGAATAATATCAATTGAAAGCGAAATCGTTAATAAATAAGACTTTGCAAGCTCTTATATAAAGCTAAGAAGCTTTATTGTTTTTGTAAAAAAATAGAAAGTTTAACGGGGATCATCAAAAGTTTTTTAGAATTAAAAGATGAACTTTTATAAAGGAGCTTACTAAAGGCGATCTCAACCTTAACCTTAACTTGCTACTTATCAATCATCAACACGAATATACGAATTAGGAAGTCTTAGAATATTCAACAAGGAATACCGATATGCGATTTGTGAAGTCTGCGAATATCGAACAAGGAACACCGATATATGATTTGCGAAGTTCTTGAATATCGAACAAGGAACACCGATATATGATTTGCGAAGTTCTTGAATATCGAACAAGGAACATCGATATGCGATTTGTGAAGTTTTTGAATATCGAACAAGGAATACCGATATGCGATTTGTGAAGTCTGCGAATATCGAACAAGGAACGCCGATTTGTGATTTACGAAGTCCTTGAATATCGAACAAGGAACACCGATATATGATTTGCGAAGTTCTTGAATATCGAACAAGGAACATCGATATGCGATTTGTGAAGTCTGCGAATATCGAACAAGGAACGCCGATTTGTGATTTACGAAGTCCTTGAATATCGAACAAGGAAGAGAATACCTCAGCCTCAACCTCAATCTCAACCTGCTACTTATCAAGCATCGACATTAAGACCTGTATTTATCCGTTAAGTCCAATAATCTCTCTTTTTCATCTTCACTTAAAGAGGCATAACCCTCTTTGTTGATACGATTGAGTAAATATTGGATCTCTTCTTCTTCATTACGAAAAACCTGCGTTTTCTTTTTTTTGGGATCTTTTGTTTTAGAGTCCCATACGATCTTAAATTTTTTGAAAGGCGAGGATTTTTTGCTTTTATTTTTACGAGCTTTCCAAAGTAAATAAAGATAACCAAATATCATTCCCGAAAGGTGAGTGAAATGTGCTACACCACTGCCACTACCGGCACTCGCACTAATTGATGAAAATAATTCAATAACAGCAAAGATCATGACAAAATATTTGACTTTGATGGGGATGAAAAAATTGAAATATATAATTCTGTTTGGATACATTAGAGCAAAAGCCAAGAGCAGACCATAAATAGCTCCAGAGGCACCAATAATAGGAATTGGAGAGGCAGGCTGAACAATTGCAGATAAGATCCCGGCAGCAATACCCGTTAGAAAATAATATTTCATAAAGAATTTTGTGCCCCATTGTCTTTCCAGCTCAGTGCCGAACATCCATAAGGCAAACATATTAAAAAAGACGTGACCGAAACCACCATGCAAGAACATGTAGGTGAGTGGTTGCCAGAAAAAGAACTTGTGAGTAAAAAGTTGCGGTACCAAGCCACCATAGATGATCATATAGCGATTCAATTCGGGTATGATCCAGCCTAGTAAAAACAGTGCAACATTAATAATGATGAGAATGCGGATGCCCGGAGTTAAAGCACGGCGCATGTTGAATCTATATTGGCTCATTATATCCTTTCTTTATAGACCTGTCGGTCAAACATTTTAATTCACGGTTCGATCTACAGATCTTTCGTCCACTTCTGGAATCCTGTCAGAGTACTTTTCTTAACACCTCGACAGACTTCAAGGTTCTGCAGTGATCAAATCGCGTTGCTAATGTATTCCATAAAACACGATTTATCAATTCTTTATCTATCTCTTTATCGATAGTTTTTGGTATTTCTGCAGTTGACCGCAAACCCAAGTCTTGTAATATAGTGAGTTGTTGTCTATCTAGTTCCCAATTTAACGAAAAATCTTCACGACAGTTTTCACAAAAAATATACCCTTTTTTTGGAAAAAAATAGCCATGCTCCATAGGCTCTTCACAATTAAGGCAAGAAAGTGTATTCAGAGACAAGCCTTCCAGATCCAAATATTTTAGCAAGAAATACCAATGCGCCATTTGGGCTGATCGTCCATTTTCCATAAGATCAAAAACTTGTTTTAGTAGTTCAAAAGTTGCTTTGTTTGGATCGTTTTCATGTTCTTTATAAAGTATTTCAAGAATGATGGATCCAAAGAGAACAGATTCAGGATGATTTTTTAATTTAGTATAGGGCTTTAGATATTCTGCCTGAGATAGAAACTGATAAGCTCTGTCCTTTTTTTCCTTGTAATGCACATTTAGCAGTGAAAAAGGTTCTATTAGTCCCTTAAAAGGAGATTTACTTGATCTGGTACCCTTGGCAATAAGAATGATTCTTCCAAAATCCTTAGAAAAACAGTGTAATATGGCCGATGTTTCCCCTTTGGGATTAACTTTAAGGATGAATGCTTGGGTGTTTTGTAACATGAAGGAAATTACACAGTTTAAATTAAAAAGCAAAGTACAAAGCAGAGTACAAAGTTAAAAGTTTAGTACACGAAGCTTTTGGGAAAACAAAATTTACCGATATTCATCGAGAGAGGCAGAATGACACAAGTGGAGTCTCGTCGTTTAGGAAGTCGAGGGCGTATTTTCGACTTTTAATTTAATAGGATTTTGCGAAAATTACCTGCGTAGTAGTTTTCTTGCCTGTATAAAAACAAGTGCCTTCTTTGCCTGATTGTTCAAAAGGTATACAACGGACAGTAGTTTTAGTTTCTTCCTGTATGCGTTTTTCATCATCGCTTGAACCGGCCCAAAATGCACGGGCAAAACCACCATTTTCAGTGGCAGCTTTCAGTTCATCATAAGAGTTTATATCAAGGGTATTTTCTTTGCGGAAGGCTTTCTTGCTGGCAAGCATTTCGAATTGAATATCATCCAGCATTTTTACAACAGTCTCTTTGAATTCTTTTTTAGTGATAATTGCCTTTTCGCCTGAGAGGCGTTTGGCACAAACAAGTTTACCGGCATCGACATCGCGGGGACCTACTTCAATGCGTAGGGGAACGCCCTTCATTTCCCAGTCATTGAATTTAAAACCGGGTGAGAGTGTTTCACGACTATCTACATGATATCGAAGTCCTAGAGCATCAAGTGAATCTGTAATATCTTTAACATAGGGCATCACTTTTTCTTTAGCTTCATCGTCGCGGTAAATCGGAACAAGCACAAGCTGATAAGGAGCTAATTTAGGAGGCAGAATAAGACCCTTATCGTCACCGTGAGTCATGATCAAAGCACCAACCAGACGAGTTGAAACTCCCCAGGATGAAGCAAAAACATATTCCTGTTCATTCTTTTCGTTCTGGAACATTACATCAAAAGCTTTGGCAAAATTTTGACCAAGGTAGTGAGAAGTCCCTGATTGAAGAGCGCGTTTGTCGCCCATCATAGCTTCAATGGTAAAAGTATCAACGGCGCCTGCAAATTTTTCATTTTCTGTTTTTGTGCCCACAATAACCGGCATAGCCATGAAATTTTCAGCAAAATCACGATAAACACCGATCATCTTATGAGATTCTTCAATAGCTTCTTCAGCAGTTGCGTGTGCGGTGTGGCCTTCTTGCCATAGGAATTCAGTGGTACGCAAGAACATTCTTGTACGCATTTCCCAACGGACAACATTGGCCCACTGATTGATGAGAATAGGCAGGTCGCGGTAGGAATTGATCCATTTTTTGTACATGGACCAGATTATGGTTTCGGAAGTCGGACGAATAACCAGTGGTTCTTCCAGTTTTTTGCCACCACCGTGAGTGACCACAGCTAATTCTGGCGCAAAACCTTCCACATGATCCGCTTCTTTTTTTAGAAAACTTTCAGGAATGAGCATGGGAAAATAGGCATTTACATGTCCGGTTTCTTTGAACATTTTGTCAAGATTTGCTTTAATATTTTCCCAGAGTGCATAACCATAGGGGCGAATGACCATGCAGCCTTTTACAGGGGAATAATCAGCAAGTTCTGCCTTTTGGACAACATCTGTGTACCATTTTGAGTAATCCTGTGATTGAGGGGTAACGCCTTTGCTCATATGTATCCTTTCAAGTCAATTTTTGTTTCATTCTAACAGCCTGAAATTTATAGGGAAAACACGCAAAATGCAAGAAGAAGTAAGAAGTATGAGGCAACTGGAACTGGCAACTAGACGCAAAGAAAAAAAGAATATAAGACCTCACACTAAGGCGCGAAGTATCTTAAAGTCACAAAAAAGAAAAAATTGAACCCCAAAGGTAAACAAGAACACGGTAAAAGTAGTCGCAAAGTGAACAAAGGGCACAAAGAAGAAAGATTCCAGATTTTAGATTTCAGATTATTGATTCAATTAAAATTCTGGAATCAGGAATTTGCAATCATGATTCGGCATTCTGCCTTCTCGCTTCTGCCTTCTGATCATATGAGACTAATTCTCACTTTCTTTTTCTTTAGCCGGCTATTATTGGTTTTTTCTATGAGCATCTCAGCTATGCTAGCATGTACTCCGGCGTAAGAACAATTTTGTTTTATTTCAATAAGTCCAAGTTGATTTTTTTTAATTTCGCCCTGTTTAATAAATAATCCGGCGATATCTCCCTTTGATATTTTATCGCGTCTTCCTCCTGAAATATACAGGGTTTCCCATTTTAGCGGTAAAGGCAAGATAGATTCTTTTTGTTCTTCAATAATTAGACTTTCGGGATCTATATCCTGAATAAAATCAGGTAGTTTTTCTTCTTTCCATTGCAAAATATAGGCAATGCCATTTTCATTCATACGGGCAGTCCGTCCATTTCTGTGCGTAAATTCTTTCTTGTGAAGGGGAAGATGATAATGAAGAATGAATTTTATTTCAGGAATATCAAGTCCTCGTGCGGCCAGATCAGTAGCCAAAAGAAGTTGAGCGGATCCGTTTCTGAATTTAATAAGTGCTCGTTCACGATCGACTTGTTCCATGCCGCCATGAAAGCATTCATGATGAACTTCATTTTCAGATAAGAATTTATGTATTCGCTCCAGGGCATCTTTGTGATTGCAAAAAATAATACCGAGCTGTGGACCAATAAAAGCAAGCGCTTTTTTCAAAGATTTTAACTTATCTTTATCCTCTGAAAGAAGGGTTTTTACAGTCAATTGTGAAGCACCTTCATCGAGATAGTTGATAAAAATAGCTTCCTGCAGACCCAAGAATTCCGGGATCTTGGCATAACTGGTAGCAGATGTGAGTATTCTTTGATCGACAAAAGGGAGCTCTTCAATAATTTCGGTCATTTCTTTTTCAAAGCCAACTTCGAGTGATTTATCATATTCATCAAGCACAAGGGTGTTAATATTTCCCAAAGGAAAATTATCTCGTCTTAATCTATCGGCTATACGGCCGGGAGTGCCAATAAGAATGGCCGGTCGATGTTTTAGATCGAGCTTATCTAAAGAAGGAGCTCGTCCGCCATAGACAGCATTTACCTTAAATCCAGTTCCCATATTTCGACATACTTGCTCAATTTGAAGTGCTAATTCACGGGAGGGAACAAGAATAAGCATTTGGATCTCATCGCAATCCTTATCAAGTCCTTCTATTAATGGTAATAAAAATGCCAGAGTTTTACCTGTTCCCGTCGGTGATATCAAGACCACATCCGACTTTGATTGAATGCTTTTGTAGGCCTTTTCCTGCATGGGATTAAGAGATGTAATTCCAAACTTTTTAAGAATTGAGGCTACAAACTTATTGCCTGATTGTATTTTTGGGTCTTTGATAATGTTTTCTCCGTGTATTCTTCAATTTTTTTAGATACAAGCCACTTGTATTTTTTTGAAAGCTAAAGGAATGTGATTGTGATTACAAGATGTTTTTGCTCAAGGGGATTCGCTTAACGAAGTCAATACATTAAGGTAGTGCTAGGCTTTCTGATTCTTCTTTGCTCCTAAACCTCGGAATTTTAAATACTAATTTCAGGTTTAAGTTAAAGAACCCTTTGCATCAGCCTGTGCCAAGGCTATTTCCAAGCAGAAAGCTTCGCCGCTCAGGAAGGCTAGAGCGCGTCTTCGACTTCTGAATAATTGTATTGAATTTCTTAAAGTATTTCTCGAAATTATAGGGTGTTAATATTTTACAGATTATCGTATTTTAGATGATGATAGCGAACAAGCATTCGCTGCCATAGTTAAAGATATTTTACAAAAGGGAATTTGCTGACTTGATGTAAATTAAATTAGATGGTCTTTTAAAAGTCTCTGTAAATCAAAAAGAGTTATATTTTACACTAAGGAGATATTTTTAGCTTTCAATATGTGGAGTCTGCGAAGATGTGAATTTCTTGGAATAATAATTAGAGGTGTTTTTTAAGAAAAGGATGATAAATGAAGTATTATGTGGGCATTGATTTTGGTGGGACCAGTATTAAGATCGGTATTGTTGATGAAGAGGGCTCTATCGTTGTAAAGAATTCTTTTGTGACCGATCCGCATAAAAGCGGCGAAAAAATTGTCAAAGATATTATTGAGTTTACTCAAAAAGTGATGGATGACTCAACATTGCCTCAGGAGAATATTCTAGGTATTGGTATTGGTGCCCCCGGCTTGTTGAACCCTGAGCTCGGACAGTTGCAACTTCTTGCTAATGTCCCTAATCTCAATGGAATTTTTATCACGAAAGCTGTTTCGGAGGAACTGAATAAACCGGTTTTTTTAGATAATGATGTCAATGCCATGTCTATGGGTGAATTATACTATGGCAGCGGAAAAGGTAAAAAGAATATTATAGCCTTAACAGTGGGGACCGGCGTTGGTGGCGGAATTATTATTAATGGTGAACTTTATCGTGGGACAACATTCACAGCCGGCGAGATCGGCCATATGTCCATTGACCGTGACGGAAAATATTGCGCTTGCGGCAATTATGGCTGTCTGGAACGCTATGTCGGTAAAGAAGGCATTATTGAGCGTTTTAAGCTTTATCAGAGCAAGGGCATAGAAACATCTATAAATAAATATCTGGAAAATGGTCAAGTAACTCCCAAAGCTATAGCCATGGCTGCCAATGACGGTGATAGAATTTCAATTGAAGTCCTCAAAGAGACAGGCGAAATTTTGGGGCATGCCATTGCGAGTCTTGTAAATATTTTAAACCCCGAAATGGTGATCATTGGCGGTGGTATTTCCAATGCAGGCGAGGTATTGATGGAACCTGTGCGCATGGGAATGATAAAACATGCCTATATTATCCCAGCTGCGGCGGTTGAGATTGTTAAAGCTAAATTAGGCAATAATGCCGGCATTGTTGGGTCGGCATCTCTTGCAAGAGCAAAATTAAAAATTTAGAATATACTAGACCTTGAGAACTTTTTGCATAGCTTTACATCTAAGCATTTGATTTTAAAACCCCCTTTTTATTCTTTAAATATTTTGTTAATAAGCCCTAAACCGAGAAGCTAAGCGGGTGAGAAGATAAGAAGATAAGAAAAGAAGAAGATAAGAGGGTAAGAATGTCATCAGGATGATTTTTTCCTGGCACAGGTTGAGACAAGGCATTGCCTTGTCTCAACAGCAACCTGTCCGCCGACCTGTGCACCAAAGCTCCGCAGGAGCGAAGGTGTAAGCCTCGACCCCGAAAAATTAGGGCGGGGCGAAGGAGGACGCTGCGTCTATTACATTGTTTTGGCGAAGATGATTTTTTAGGGCAAATGATTAACTCAAAGCTTTGATCTTCTTATCTTTAATAAACAAATCGGGTCTTTAATAAACAAATCGGGTCTTTAATAAACAAATCGGGGCAAGGTCTCAATGATGTCTTAGAAAAAACATGTGAGAGTGCTTTAAGTCAATCAGTATTAGTTGCTAGACGTGGAAACAACCCTGACTGAAATGGAGGGGTTGATCTTTTTCATCTAATTCCGGATTGTCGTCTAAGATAAAAAGCAATCCCGTCATTCTGTCTAAAAAGAAATTTTGCATATCCTGTTATCCTGTCGAAAAAGGCAATCCCGTCATCCTGTCAAAAAGCAATCTTGCATATCCCGTCATCCTGTCGAAAAAGGCAATCCCGTCATCCCGTCAAAAAGTAATCTTGCATATCCTGTTATCCTGTCTAAAAAGGCAATCCCGTCATCCTATCAAAAAGTAATCTTGCATATCCTGTGATCCTGTCGAAAAAGGCAATCCCGTCATCCTGTCAAAAAGTAATCTTGCATATCCTGTAATCCTGTCGAAAAAGGCAATCCCGTCATCCCGTCAACACACCAAAAAATGTGACCTACGCCACATATATTTTCATATTGATTATTTTACTTCAAATTGCTAAGAATTAGTATTAACTTAGCACAAATATTTTACATAGAAAGGATTCCAAAATATGAGTACAGATAATAAAAAGAAAGCTTTAGAAGTTGCTATAGCACAGATTGACAGACAGTTTGGAAAAGGGTCCGTTATGTACATGGGCGACGACTCCAGACCGCTGAATATTGGCGCAATTTCAACAGGGTCACTTTCACTTGATGCCGCTTTAGGTATTGGTGGAATTCCCCGTGGAAGAATTTCGGAAATTTACGGTCCGGAATCTTCCGGTAAAACAACTCTTGCTTTACACTGCATTGCAGAAGCACAAAAGGCAGGCGGAAATGCTGCCTTTATCGATGCAGAGCACGCTTTGGATATAGCTTATGCAAAGAACCTTGGAATTGATACAAATCGTTTATTGGTATCACAGCCGGATAATGGTGAACAGGCACTTGAAATTACTGAAACTCTTGTCCGCTCAAATGCTTTGGATATTATTGTTATCGATTCCGTTGCAGCTCTTGTCCCAAAAGCTGAGATCGAAGGCGATATGGGTGATTCTCATATGGGATTACAGGCAAGACTTATGAGTCAGGCCCTGCGTAAATTGACCGGTTTGGTATCTAAATCTCATGTGGCCATTATCTTTATTAACCAAATCCGTGAAAAGATCGGTGTAATGTTCGGTAATCCCGAAACAACTACCGGTGGTCGAGCACTTAAATTTTACACATCCGTCCGTTTAGAGGTCCGTAAATCAACTTCAATTAAAGATGGTACAGATTTTACAGGGACAAGAACGGTTGTAAAAGTGGTTAAAAATAAAGTAGCACCGCCTTTCAAGAAAACTGAATTTGATATTATGTACGGAAAAGGTATTTCTTATACAGGTGATGTTCTAGATTTAGCAGTTGCATACAACATTGTTGATAAAGCGGGTTCCTGGTATTCTTACAATAAAGAAAAGATCGGCCAGGGAAGAGAAAACTCAAAACAATTCTTTGAAGATAATCCCGAAATACTCAAAGCTGTTGCCAATGAAGTCAAGAATGCTTTAGGCATTGGCGATCAACAGAGTGAAGAAGTTAAAGAAGTCAAAGAAGTCGAAGAAAAAGAAAGTAAATAGTCATTATGCTTCGTGTTACCAAAATCACGGTGCAGAAAAGACATTCAAATCGATTTAATATTTTTTTAGATAATGATGAAAGGATCAGCGTTACCGACGACCTGATCCTTCGCTTTTCCCTTTCACGCGGTAAAGAGCTGGACGACAAAGAAGTCGAAGCACTAAGACATGCTGCTGATGTCGCTTTTACTCGTGAAAAGGCCTTAGAGCTGCTTTCAAGGCGCGATCATGCCACAGGTGAGCTCCGCACAAAGTTATATCAAAAAGGCTATCAAAAAGCTGCTATTCAAGCTGCCATAGAATATTTACAATCTAAAAATTATCTCAATGATGAACGCTTTATTAAACTCTACCTAAAAGAATTGATAGAAAGAAAACAATTGGGCCCTTCCAAGATCCGGGAAAAATTATTTCAGCGAGGTCTGTCTAGCGAACTCATTAATGAATATATACAGCATTACGACTTTGAAACACAGGTCGAGAACTGCAAATTCCATATGCTCAAGAAATTTAAACAGCAAAATTTTGAGACCCGCGAAGATTTAGCCAAAGCTATAAGATATTTGCAAGGCAAGGGCTTTAGCTGGGAAGCGATAAACTCAGTGACTCAAAGAAGAAGATAAGAAGATAAGAAGGTAAGAAGCCTGCTCTACATAGCTCCGAATTGTCGGGGCGAAGGAGGATGTTGTGTCTTTACATTGTTTTGGCAAAATCATTTTTTCGTGTGATGTATAATCCAGCAAAAGATTTAGGGCAAATGATTAACTCAAAGCCAATATCTTCTTATCATTACTTAAACAATCTGGGCAAGGTTTCAATTCTGTTTTTTTAAACAAAATATGAGTGTGTTTAAAGTCAATCAGTATTAGTTGGCAGAAGTAAAATTATCCCGATGCATGGAAGGGTCACCTAGAATATTGAACAAGAAATGTTGATATTCGATTTGTGAAGTATTCTAACATTTTCGTCATTATAATATTTAGAGTGATTTTTTAAGTGTAGAAGTAAATGTCCTATA
>Ga0265294_10000752_pt1 | contig 43633 bp, 44 predicted proteins | sample MunlanPumphouse3_FD_192504 | JGI IMG/M metagenome (GOLD analysis project Ga0265294, IMG submission 192504) | Groundwater microbial communities from a municipal landfill in Southern Ontario, Canada - Pumphouse #3 | ecosystem: Environmental > Aquatic > Deep subsurface > Groundwater | place... | reverse complement strand
ATTCAGACTTAATTGCAAAATTAAAGAAAGTGCTCATCAATTAGAGATCGATCTGGTTCAATAAAGTACTTTTGGTAAAATGGGGTTTATAGAAATTCTCCGTATTAATCTCAAGCCAGCCTGTTGGAGAGTCACGGTTGAGATTCTTTGACCGGCGTGTCATGGTACCGGATGGCCAGTGCCAGATTGTTGCTCCGGTGGTGAGGATGAATGGATATTCCTTATCGGTCTGCTCTGCTGGTAGTCTGTGCTCAATCGGTGAGAACAGTGCCTTTCCTTCAGGCATTCTATCGATTTTCTCTGCGTGGAGAACCTTTGTTCCCGGGTGAACCTTTGTTGGACATGGTCACTGGAGACCCTCTCTCTCAAGCCGATCGTAGTCCATACCTGAATACTGTGAGGTGAGTGATGCAATTTCATCAAACAGATCTGAAGCATTGTCCCATGCGAACTGATCTCCGTATCATAACTTTGCAGCGATTCCGGCGCAAATCTTCCAATCATGCATTGCGATGCCTAGTCCTTTCTGAGCTTCCCGCCACTTCTGAACACGCCTTTCTGTGCATGTCTGTGTGCCATCCTTCTCTGCATAGCATGTAGTCGGCAGTACAACGTCTGCATTCTGTGCGGTCTCTGTCAGGAATATATCCTGGTGAACAAAGAATTCAGCATTCTGGAGTGCTTTTTCAACGTGTGCGATATTTGGTTCGGAAATGATTGGATTTTTGCCCATTATGTAAAGACATTTTAGTTTGCCGGGTTCATCTGCAAGAATGTCGAGCATTTCAGAGATCGCAAGACCTAATTTTGCAGGAAGCTTGTCGCCCCATGTAGCTTCAAATTTCTTTACGGATTCAGGGTTGGTGACACTCGGGTATCCAGGGAATACATTGAGAAGTGCACCCATGTCGCAGGCACCCTGCACATTGTTCTGTCCACGCAGTGGGTTTACACCTGTTCCTGGCTTGCCCATGTTGCCGGTGAGCATCTAGAGGTATCCGATTGAACGGACATCGTCCACACCAACGGTGTGCTGAGTGATACCAAGGGTATATAGTGCTGTTGTTTTGTCAGCTTTATGGATCCACTGGCATGTGGTCCTGATGTGTTCAACAGGTACTCCTGTGATCTTGGACACATTCTCAAGACTGTATTTTTCCTGCATCACACAGGATTTGAAATCCTCATAACCCAGAGTGCGGGCATTGATGAACTCTTTATTTTTCCATCCATTTTTGATGATGTACTGCATCATCCCGTTAAGGAGGGCAATATCTGTACCAGAGTAGTGCTGGATGTGGAGATGTGCCTGTTTGGCGGTGGGTGTGCGGCGCGGGTCACATACAATGATCTTTGCACCGTTGCGCTTTGCCTGCATCAGCTTGCGGCCAGCAAAAGGGCGAGCCTCAAAGTTGTTGCTGCCGATGATAAATGCACATTCAGCGTCAGCAAGGTCGCTGATTGAGTTTGTCATTGCACCTGATCCAAAGACCTGTGCGAGACCTGCAACGGTTGATGCATGGCAGAGACGTGCGCAGTGGTCAACATTTTGAGTCTTTAATACAAGACGGCCAAGTTTCTGCATTGCGTAGTTGTCTTCGTTTGATGCACGTGCACAGGAAATTAATGCAAACTGGTCTCCACTGTACTGTTTGAACTTACTTGCAGAGGATTTCTATAAACCCATAAAAAGTGCCATCACCATATAAATAGTTTATATTAGGTTGTACCACAATCTGAGGTTAATCGAAATACTCTGCAATAAGATCAAACGCTTCTTCTCATGTTGCCTCGACAAATTTGCCGTCTTTTTTGATCATGGGGTTTTCAGGCGGTCCGGAGCATTCACAAATTGATGAGCGTATATCCCTTTTGGACATAATTTCCCCTCATTAATGGGTGATCTCTGGTACGGTGCCACGCCGATCACCTTGTCGTCTTTTACAACAAGATTGAACGGACATCCTGTTCCACAATATGGACGGGTTGATTAAACGGACATCCTGTTCCACAATATGGACGGGTTGATTAAACGTACTTCAAATCCATAGTCTAACCTCTAACAAACAGAATGTTGGAACGATTAATGAAAAACGCATCATTATAAAACGTTCTGGACATAAATGTAATTAATTGTGCATCATTGTAAGCCATTTTATATTTATAAATCCGGAATATTGGTGGATCTAATCCCGGTATTCTTTCAATAATGTCTTTAATTATTGAATTGATTGAGATCTCAGACGAAAACCGAGAAAACAAATCAATTATGTAATGATGTGGTGAGGTAGGTAAAAAGGTATACTATTTAATGGATATGTTAAACTTTTCAATCTCTTCCCCGATGTTATAATTGAAGATCTCCGGGTGAATATGATTGGCAATATCAAGCAGACTCGCAAACCACATAGGACTGCCAAATCGCCATCTACTCCCTTCTAAACGTGATATCCGGTGATTTGAAACGGCATCAACGTCTATTTTATTCTCGTGGCAGAAGTCATAAAATTCAGGTACGGAAAATCCCATATTACCTGAGAAAAGGATTATATCAGGGTTAAGTTTGTTGATCTCTTCAACTGAGATGGTGCTGTTTTGCCGCTCGCCTGAATTAATCACATTATTCAGACTAAAACCCCCGGCTATTTCGACCAGTTTGTTCTCAAGTTTGCTGGCATGCATAGAAATAAACGGGTGTCCCATCGTGTAATATACGCGCGGCATGGGAACCTTTTCAACCTGAGAGCTGACCTCGTTTATCGTATCCTTCAGATAATTGATAATTCTTATCGCTTTCTTCTCGGTTCCTGTCATATTGCCAAATTCTTCCACCGTTTCAAGATACCGGGGGATGTTTTCAAGCCTTTCGTGATAGGTTGCCATGTAATTACTGTTCATCACAACAGGCCAGATATCCTGAAATGTTTTATTGTCGGTAACTCCGAGCACTCCGAATAATTCATGTATAGATTCCATCCCGCGTGTAATCCTGTATCCTCCAAGGAATCGTGGTTCACTATACGCCTCGTTTGCTATGGTGCCTTTCATGGGTATTTGGTACCCACACGTGCATATTCCTCTTTCCAGGAAACTCTCAACCTTTGCTCCCATAGGGCCATTGAATCCTCGGGAAATTACCGTGGCATTACATTTAGGGCAGTGCGTGTTCAGAAGGTCTGTCCCTATGGAGTTGAAGAGATATACGTAATTGAGATACCTGCCTGCTTCTTTACATAACCTTTCAGCTTCACTCACATGTGGTTCCATTTCATCAGATGCACTCCCAAATGGCATGAACCGCATTACCTGAAGGGGTATGTCCGGAGAGAGACCACCGAGGAATTGAGCTGCTTTTAACAACTCTTCCTCTCTTCCTTTTATATACATCATGGAGACCTCAAGGTGAACCCCTGCATCATGCAACATTCGTATGTTTCTGAAGACCGGTTCGAAAGAACCAACGCCACACTCACGGTAGCGTTCATCGGAATATCCCTTTAAACCAATATTCACAAAATCGAGATATGGAATTAGCCTGGAAACAGTCTCCTCTGTCATATAGCCGTTGGAGGAACATCCCACGGTAAGACCTTCTGCCCGTGCTGCTTTTGCAAGACGCATGAAACTTGGAAATGCAACGGTTGGTTCATTGAGACAGAAGACAACCCCCGTGCAATTTTCCTCCCTGACCTTTTGGATCATTTCTTCTGGTGGGATGCATTTCATTGCTTTTGATACCACATCACAATTTGTGGTTATAAGGCCGGAGACACATCCTTCACATGAAAAGTTGCATCCGATCGTGCTTACAACCAGAAATCTGTTCCTTGGATAATAATGCATCATTGGAACCGTCTCTATGGTGGTTGGATAGATACTCAGATACATGTCAGGAAATTTTTCCCGGATAACATCACCAACATTGGTAAACATTCTGCAGTGTCCCTCTTTGCCTTCCCGAATTTCACATTTTATCTCACAATAATTGCATTTCATATCAATCACTCAATTTCACTCTATTTTTTTAATTATCATATTCGCGATTTCATCAGCACTATACTCGTTAATGTCCAGTATGACGGGGTTTAACAGTCTCCACCGGGCTATAACCTGATCGAGACTGTATTTTCGTACCACCCAGGCCATGGGTATCCCGTCCGTCTTTGCCGTCAACGTATCAATACAGGCAGACCACCCCTCACCGCGAAGCTCTAAATGACCTACCTCATCAATAACGATCAGTTCTGCACCTTTTGCTGATTCCAGAGATAGCGCCTGAAAACCATGTTCGAGGCCTTCGGTGTTGAAAAGAAATTCCCCACATCGCTTACCATTTGTTCCCGTTTCTCTTGAACAGAGTTGCACGCCAACATTTGTTGCCACATTAACAACCGTAAACGAATTTCGAAACCCGTCTTTCACCGTGCCGAGAGTAATTATTCCGGAAATTGCCACTCTCTCATCTTTGAGTCTCTCTATGACCCTGCCGAGAGTGGTGGTCTTCCCCTCGCCCCTCTCGCCCGTGATAAGAAACACCGGAGGTACACATCCAGCAAACCCGCCTGAATTGTTCATTTAGACTCCTTCTTGTACGGGAGGACTGCATTCTTTGCAAAAGAGACGAGATCTTTGGTGTACGGATGAGAGGGTGATTCAAAAATTTCATCCGGAGTACCGATCTCGACAATTTTTCCCTGCCCCATAACGGCAATACTGTCACTCATGTGGCGTACAACCATGAGATCATGGGAGATGAAGAGGCATGTAAGGCCCAATTCATCCTTTAGATCCCGGATCAGCTTTAGAATCTGTGCCTGAACCGAAACGTCCAGTGCAGAGGTGGGTTCATCTGCAATGATAAAATCAGGTTCCAGTGCAAGTACGCGGGCGAGCACCACCCGTTGATTCTGCCCGCCGCTGAGTTCATAGGGATGCCGGTCGAGGTGTTCCAGGCTCAACCCCACAAGGGTAAGAAGTTCCTCTACCCTTTTTGGAATTTCCTGCTTTTTGGTTCCTGCCAGCCGGAGTGGTTCGGCAATACTCTCTGCCACCGTCATGCGCGGATTTAAGGAAGAGTCAGGATCCTGAAAGATCATCTGCATGCGGGGTCGAATCTTTCTCATTTCACGCATCGAGAGGCGTGTGATGTCTTGGTTATCAAAGCAGATTGTCCCTGCAGAGGGTTCCACCAGTCTGAGTATTGTTTTTCCAAGAGTGGTCTTTCCACAACCGCTCTCGCCAACGAGACCCAGAGTTTCACCCTTTTTAATATGCAGAGATACCCCGTCCACCGCATTTATCGTGTGTTTCTTAAAAAGTCCGGTGGAGAACGTGGTCTTTAGATCCGTGATTTCAATCATACCGGTGACACCTCACTTTGTGTGATGACGAGATCTCTTTCATGAGGGGGTGAGCTCTGGCACATCTCTCCTCTGAACATGCACACCTCTCTTTAAATCTGCATCCGCCGGGCAGATCAATGAGCGAAGGGCTGCTCCCCGGAATCGCAATAAATCCCCTTTCCGGCAGCGAGTTGAGAAGTCCGCTGGTATATGGGTGAAGTGGTGCAGAAAATACCTCATCAACATCTCCCCATTCAACAATCTCTCCTGCATACATCACCGCGATAGTATCACAAATTTCAAACGCTGCGGCGAGATCATGGGTGATAAAAAGCATGGATTTACTTTTGGCTACCTCTGCTAAAAGAGAAATAACTCCCTTCATCGTTCGGTTGTCAAGTCCGGTCGTCGGTTCATCTGCGATAACAAATGATGGTGAACAGGCGAGAGCAATCGCGATCATTGCCCTCTCACGCATCCCGCCTGAGAATTCATGAGGATATCTTTTGCTCATGACCGCTGCATTTTTTATCTGTACTTTTTCCAGCAGTTCTGTAGCTTTTTCTCGAGCCTCTTTTTTACGAAGACCCTCGTGAAGGATGATGCCCTCTGCAATCTGATCACCAACGGAAAGAACCGGGTTCAGTGAGGTAGTAGAGTTCTGGAGGATCATTCCGAGTTCTTTTCCTCTAAGTTTCCTCATCTCTTCTTCTTTTAGTGCAAGGAGATTTTGGCCCTTGTAGAATATCTCACCGCTGATGATGGTGTTTGGCTGGAGAAGGCGCATGATGGTCATACCCAGCACGGTCTTTCCACATCCAGACTCTCCTATGAGACCCAGACACTCACCTTCTCTGATGGTTAGATCCACGGACGTTGCTGCCCTGACAAGGCCCCTTTTGGTTGGAAAACCGGCGTTTAAGTTTTTAATACGAATGATGTCCATCCTGTTTTCCTCCTGTTCAAATCCTCGTCAGTTTCATCCGTGGATTGATCTCATCTTCCATACTGTATCCAAAGAGTGCCAGACTAAGTGAAAGGAATGTTACCGCCATTCCGGGGGGAATAAGCCACCACCAGAGTCCGTTGATGACACCTCCGTTTTGATATGCACGGTCAATCATCTGGCCCCAGTCTATCACATTTGAGTCTCCTAAACCGAGGAATCCAAGGCCTATACCCATGACCATAAAGTGCTGTGCCGAAAAGACGAACTGAACCGTTACAAGAGAGAGGAGGTTTGGAAGAACGTGCTTTGCCATGACGTAGAGATCGCTTGCGCCCATTACCTTGACTCCGGTAATAAAGTTCATCTGGGCAATGGACAACACCTGCGAACGGATGACACGGACTCCGCGTGCAGAGCCAAGTAGCCCCATGAGAATCCCTGTCACATAGATACCGGGGGTAAAGAACATCATCATCACAAGCAGGAGTGGGAACGTGGGGATTGTCATGACGATGTCAAGAGTGCGGGTGATAAACTCATCCACTCTACCTCCATAGTAGCCCGAGACTATACCAATGGCCGTTCCGATGGAGACCGATAGTATCGCTCCGGTAAATCCGAGCAAAAGGGTAGCACGCGTGCCATATATGAGCTGGCTAAAGATATCCTGCGCAAGATCGTTAGTGCCGAGGAGATGTTCTGGCGATGGTTCTTCATATATGCCTCCCGCAATAATAAACGGGTCGTAGGGGGTCAGGAGCGGTGCAAAGAGAGCAATGAGCAGATAGATGGCAAATATTGCTATACTGACTCTCATGGCAAGATTTTTCTTACTCATGCATACTCTCCTCGACCCTCGGGTCTAGGAGTGGATAGACCATATCCGCGGCAAAGTTTGCTGCGATAAGAATCAGTGCGCCCATGAGAAAAATTCCCTGAAGCAAAGGCACGTCTCTCATATTCAGGGCGTTAAATGTCAGCATACCCATTCCCGGCCAGGAGAAGATGGTTTCAATGAAAATACTGCCGGCCATCAGATGAGCACATTGCATAGCGATCATGGTCACCATGGGGAGCAATGCGTTTCTGGCAGCGTGTTTTCTTAAGATCACGCTCTCTTTCAGTCCCTTTGCACGGGCAGTAGTGATATAATCTTCACCAAGGGTCATGAGCATGGAGTTTCTCATCAGGTAGTAAGTGCCTGTCAGGCTGAGGAGGGTGGTGGTGAGGATGGGGAGTGCAGCATGGTGTATGATGTCAAAAATGTCATATCCGGAAAATAAGGCATTTATACTCATGTATCCGCCAAGGGGGAACCACCCGAGAAGACAGGAAAAAACCAACAGTCCCATGATGGCAAGCCAGTATGAGGGGATTGCCCTGAAAAAGAGCATACTGCTAAGGAGTGCCATATCACCTTTTGTACCTCTCTTCCATCCTGACCAGGCACCCGCTACTGCTCCGATAATTGTGGAGAGTATGAGTGATGGTACCATTATCATGAGTGTCCACCAGAGTTTCTGACCGATTAACGGGAAAACCGGCACCCTGTATTCAAAGGAGTAACCCCAATCCCCTTGGATAACTGCTACCACGTAATTGACATAATGTTCCAGAAATGGCTGATCTAATCCATACACATGCTGATAGTGCTCAATGACTTCCACGGGTGTTGTCCGCGATATCTCCAATAAATAGAAGGTAACATAGTCCCCGGGCATGAAATGGAGCAAAAGAAATATAATGGTAATACTGGCAATGAACGCCAGACCACAGTAGCATAATCGCTTGAATAGGTATCTGGCTTCCATTATTTAATCACTCGATATATCTCTTTTTTCTGCTGAAATGGGGTTGGTTCTGATCAATACCATAAAAAAGGATTAAATCCGGAAATCCCAGGAGTTGGTGATAATATTTCATAACTCAGGGAATTGCCACAGCTACCGAGATGGGTTTTATCTGGGCATAGATGTCAATATCCCCCCCGGCTATTTCAATGATCTCCTGAAGTCCCGTGAATCGGTCACTCCGATAGGCAACAATGGCATCCATGCTACAGACAGGGATCATTGGTGCCTCTGCGACCAGAATCTCCTGGAGTGCGTAACCAATTTCTTGTCTATCGCTATCATCGTTTGTTTTTCCAAGTTCAATCATAAGGTTCGTGAAGGTATCGTTTTGCCAGTGGTAATAATTGGTTCCCGAAGGGCTGGTATTGAAATTAGAGAAATCTTCGATGTCATCATGGAACCTCATCGGCATACCATCAAAGTGGATATTGGTAGTACCGATCAACCCATTGTAAGTCGACTTTTCCGAATTAAGTGTCGTGATCTTTATTCCCAGTTTAGTCTCCCAGTCCTGTCTTAAATATTGGACCATTTTTTGATCGGCATTCCCGCTGGATGCTTTTCCTCCGTAGACCATGGTAAGTTCTACCGGGTTACCAGAGGGATCTTTCAACACGTTTTTGCCACTGCTTGAGTCTATCGTAAACCCTGCCTCGCTGAGGAGGTTTTTTGCAAGTGCTATGTCATAATTGAATTTGTTGTTGGTGTTAGGATTATTGACCGGATTGTCGGGGGGGAGTATGTACGATGTGTGGGTTTCACGTGCATACCCTCCTCCAATCATGGTTGTCATACCTGCGCGATTGACCGCATGGCTGAGTGCCTTTCGGAAAGCCGTGATATTTCCTGGATATAGTTCGGAGTTAAACGCGATTTCAAATACTTGGCCCTGATAAGGAGCACGAATTAATTCGATATTATTCTTGCCAGTAAGTGCCGTTACACTTGCAGGTTTGAGCCCGAAACCTGTGCCAACCACGTCAATATCACCATTGATAAGGGCTTGCACCTGGCTACCTTCATCTGAATATACTTTCTTTATAACTTGTTTTACCAGGGGAAGATTGCCATGATAGTCGGGGAATGCCTGAATTACCGACATGCCCGGTTCACTATTCAGATACTTGAATGGGCCTGTTCCAATGAATTCGTGATCCTGTTCTGTAAGGGGGTTTGTACATGATTGCCATATGTGCCGTGGGTATACGCCAACGCCAGGCCCACCACTTAATATTTCAAGGAATACGGGGTTGGATTCCTTAAGATTTAAAATAACGGTATAATCACCATCACATTCAACGGATTCAACCTGAGATAATACAGGACCCATTGTGATGAGTTCATTATCCGGATTTGTCAAGTAATCAAAGGTAAACTGCACATCGGCAGAGGTAAACGGTTCACCGTCATGCCAGACTGCATTCTCAACAAGAGGTATAGTCCATGTCTTTGCATCGGATGATACTGTCCATTCGTTGTTCTTTGCAAGCCATCCGCGGAATGCTCCGCTCCGGTCTCGTGTCACCAGGCCTTCATAGAGAAGGCTCTGCGGTGATGCTTTACGATCCAGAACGTTTGGAGTGGGTAATAAATCGAGTTCCCCTTCTACGGGGATAACTATTCTCCCGTAGGGAAGTTTCAGGCAGTTGTGTGCCGCAAGAGAGAGTTCTTCATCGGTAAGGGCGTTACTTCCGTCGTTAAGGAAGGTTGCCTTCATATATGTGAACACTACATCCGTCAGTTCAGCTGCGGTAACGTCATAGTCCCCATTCGTATCACCCGGAAGGGCAGCTGCGGGCACAACAGCAAATGCTAGTGAGATAAGCATCACAAGCAGACCCAAAAGTGTCTTTGAATTGATTGGAATATTCATTTAAATCACTCCTCCTTTTCTTTTCCGTTCTTTTTCATCACCACTACTGCTGCGATTGCAATGATTACGACAATCAGGGCTGCAACAAAGAACAGGGGGTTCATATTTGGTTTTCCATCTGCTTCATCTGGTGCGGTGAAAACGGTTACATGTTCGGGCGTGTCTGCTTTTTCTTTAGGAACGTTTGACGCGTCTGCAATGGTTACTGGTTTATGTTTCGTCGGGGAAGCAGTCTCTTTAGCTATCGTTGCGGTTGGATTAACTGCCTTTTTAGCAGTGAAAACTCCAAATATGCTGAAATGTGTGGTGGATGCGCAGATGGTTCTGCTCTCTTCATCTATGGTTGTCGGAAGGGGAGTCCATTCTTTCTTTTTTGGATCATAGTGCTGTATCCGCAAGCTTTTATCTTCAGGGAATGAGTCCCATTCTTCCTGCGTAAAGGTAAATGAGAGGTCAATAGCAGGATCAAAGGTTGCACCAGCAGGTGAACAGCGGTAGACATGGTTCTCAAACAAATAATCGGTGCCACTGAGTTCTTCAACCTCCAAACTCCTGAGACCTGCAATACTAACCTCACTGATTGGTTGTCCTTTTTCGTCATGTGCAGAGACACCAACCGGGATGTCAAGGACTGCACGTTGATCATTGGACTTCACCTGCATAGGCGTACTGACTTTCCCCTCTACATTCAGAACAAGCGCTGAAATGGTTGCAGCGGAATCATCACTAGAATCGCTTCCACCACTGGAATATGCATGAACTGATAGAGAGCTATCTGGAATAACTCCGTCCTGCTTTGTCAGCGCATCATACCAGATTCCTTTGATTGTTGCTGTTCCTGTACTTCCGGCCCTTAACGTGTAACTGATACTGTCATCCTCGACGACCGAGAAGATGATCTCCTGTCCTTGCTGCTCATATCGTTCTTTTGGATGAGTAGTAGAGACAAAGGTCATCCCCGAAGGGATTGTTTCTATGATACCCCCTGCCCGGAGATTATCGAGATTGACTGTCACCTCAAATGAATTGCCGGTGTAGGCGAAGTCAGCGACATCACGGGTTATACAGAGGTTTTCTGCACATGCAGGGACGACGAGCAGTCCGATAAGGATGCAGATCATCAACACCAATTTTCCTGAACTATTACCTTTCATTTCATCACTATGGGTTAATTACTCCGAATAATCAATCGGGATATTTTAACTTAGGTGTGGGGCATAAAATATATTACGGTTATTTTCTGAATAGTAAATTAAACTTGGTTGACATAATTAACGGAAGCTAAAGCAGCGCTGATAATGATATTTTGATACTTACTTTCGCAGATAGGTATGTTTGAATAGGAATCTCTAATGGTAAGCAGAACATAAGGACAATTAGGTAGTAGTGGTAGGCGCAATGAAATTAATTGTTACAAGTGGGCGCACTATCCAGCAGGGAGCCCAACTATATTCCAAGGATAGTCGTGAGTATACTGAGGAAACCTCCTGCTGTTTTATTCATCCTTTAGATCTTTTTGAGATGAATGTCGAGAATGGCGAGCATGTGCTGATAAAGAGTGTTACCGGTGAAACGGTATTCAAAGTGATCTCGAATGAGGATGTTCAGGTAGGTATGGTCTTTCTCCCCTGTGGACCTCATGCAAATTATATTCTCCACTCGCATACCCACGGCACCGGTGCGCCTGATTATAAATGGATAGATGTGGAGGTCACCCCCACCGACCGACCGATTCGCCCTACCTGGGACCTGCTTGAAGATGAGGGCGGTCTGCGTCTGGATCTTCCGGGCCCTCAGTGTCCAACCATCGCAAAGGCTGATGATGTAATACATGATGTCACCTGTTCTCTGTGTGGGTGTCTTTGCGATGATCTCACGGCCAATATAAAAAATAATCAGGTTGATTCCATTGAAAATGGGTGTCTTCTCTCCGCCGGGAAGTACACTGCCCGGGGACGTTTGATGAATCCGGTGAAGAAATCCGGTGGAAAATGGAATGATATCAGTTATGATGAAGCCATTCAATTCACCGCTGATATGCTTCTTGAATCTGAACGTCCCCTCTTATTTGGATGGAGTGGCACATCCTGTGAAGCACAATGCCTCGGCATTAACATTGCCGAGGCGGTGAGCGGAACGATAGATAACTGTTCTTCTATCTGTCATGGGCCTTCTATCATGGCCATTCAGGAAGTCGGTCATCCGGGATGCACTCTTGGACAGGTCAAGAACAGGGCGGATCTTATCATCTACTGGGGTGCAAATCCGTTGGAGTCTCATCCTCGCCACATGAGTCGGTATACCACGTATCCTGACGGTTACTTTGTGGAGAATGGAAGAAAGGACCGAAAGGTGATAGTCGTTGATATCAGAAATACGGAAACCGCCCGTGCGGCAGATGAATTCATCCAGATTAAACCCGGTGGTGATTATGCGGTATTTGGGGCATTACGTGCCATCGTTCGTGGGAAAGGCGATGTGGTTCCAGCGGTTGTCGCCGGGGTCAAACGTGAAACCCTCTTCCGTCTTGCAGAGACCTGTAAGAATGCAAAGTTTGGGGCGGTTTTCACCGGTATTGGTCTTACTCAGTCACCGGGTAAATACAAAAATGTCCGTAATGCAATAGAACTGGTCGCTGAACTCAACCGCCACACGAAATTTACTCTGACACCAATGCGTGGACACTGGAATGTCTATGGGACAAATCAGACATTTGCCTACCTCGCGGGGTATCCCTATGCAATTGACTACTCCCGCGGTGTTAGTTTCTACAATCCCGGGGAGACCTCGGCAGTTGACATGCTGAAAAATAAAGAGGTTGATTCCTGTATTATCATTGGTTCAGACCCGGGGGCACACTTCCCGCGTGAGTGCAATGAATGGCTTGCAAAGATCCCCACGGTGGTGATTGATCCATTCATTGCCTTGAGTACGGCTCTGGCGGATGTCCAGATCCCAGTGGCCTCAGTGGGAATTGATGCTGAAGGAACCGGATATCGATTGGATTCTGTCCCCATGTGGTTAAAGAGTGTGCTTGATACTACCCTGATGGATGATGTTCAGGTGCTCACCAAAATCTATGATCTGGTCAGAAAAGGGTAAACCAAGGTAGATGGTAGAGCCAATCCGTAATTTGATATAATTGGGATAAATTTTCTGCATTTTTGTGTGACATTTTCTCTTTCCTCTTTGACTCTTGGTATTGAAGATTTTTATCTCGGCCAACGTCTGTTTCATTATGGTTTGTTTCCTGTCCTTTAGACTCTCTGCAAATTCAGAAGTTTAGATAATAACCCATATTTTAATACGATGTACATCAGAACTCCTTTATGGATAGAGCCTATAAGCAAAAAATTCGTGAAATTTTTCAAGGTGAAAATATTCAGGATGTTTTAACCTGTTCCCATGCTTTTGAGATAGCTACAAAATATGATATCCCTCTGAAAGATATTGGCCACTACTGTAATGCTCATCAGATCAAACTACGCGGATGCCAGCTGGGTTGCTTTATATGAGTGTATTTTTCAATCTGATCTCCGTTGATGACGCTATTGGCCTGATGAAAAAGATAGCTCCTCCGATGGAAAGCGAAGTTGTGCCTCTTATGGATGCATGTGACCGGGTTCTCTCAGGTGACGTTGTTTCTGACATCGATATCCCGGGATTTGACCGCTCCTGGAAAGACGGGTATGCGGTTGTTGCATCGGATAGTGTTAGTGCCACTGATGCACAACCCACAATGCTGACCATTAAGGGACGTATCCAGATGGGTTCAGGAGAACGGCTTTCCATGAAATCCGGCGAGGCCATCTACATTCCCACAGGGGGGCAGATGCCCCTCGGTGCTGATGCAGTGATTATGATTGAGCACTCCGAGGAGGTGCGTGATCGTGTTTTGATTAAGCGGCCCGCATCGGTAGGGGAGAATGTCATTCTGAAGAATGAAGACTTCTCCCGAGGGAAGGTAGTCTTTCGTGGTGGCAGGCGTCTCTCTCCCCAGGATATTGGCGTGCTTGCGGCAGTTGGAGCAACATCTGTGTGTGTCCGGGGAAAACCACGGGTAGGTATTATTTCAACGGGTATTGAAATTGTCTCGGTGGATACCGTGCCTGCCATTGGGCAGGTGCGTAATGTGAATACCTATCTGTGCGGTGCATATGTGCAGAAGCATGGGGGGATTGCGGTTGACTATGGCATCGTCCGTGATGATGTTGAGGCAATGAAAAATCTTCTCTGTGAGGCTGCTTCTGAATGCGATCTTGTTCTTATCAGTGGGGGGAGTTCCAAAGACAAAAACGATGTCACTGCAGTTGCTATGGAAGATGTTGGTGAGATTTTTGCCCACGGGATTGCCCTTGCACCGGGAAAGCCAACGGTCATCGGGCGCATAGGAACTACACCGGTGATAGGGATTCCGGGGCATCCAGCAGCGGTTGTCATGGTCTTAAACGTCGTTATTCGCCACCTCTTTGCTGTCATGGTTGGTCATTCATCCGCCCTTGCTCAGTCAAGAAAAGCCGTCCTTTTCGAGAATATCCCGTCTGAGAAAGGCCGTGAGGAGTATGTCCGTATTCATCTCAATAAAGATGGAATGGCAGTGCCTCTCTTTGGCAAGTCGGGTCTCTTGAATACGATTGCAGAGAGTGACGGCGTAATAAAAATCCCCGCCGGATGTGAAGGGCTCGAAGAAGGTGAAATTGTGGAGGTCATGCTGTGGTAATCCGGTATCTCTCTCAGCGATCGCTTGAAGAGGCGGTATCGATCATTACATCTGAATTTCCCGATCCAAAAATGTCTGAGACCGTTCCCGTGTTTGAGTCTGTTGGCAGGGTGACGGCTGTTCCTGTATTTGCGCCCTATTCTGTTCCTGAGGTAAATTTAGCTGCCATGGATGGGATTGCCATGCGGAGTGGTGACACAGCAGGTGCAAGTGAACAGCACCCCGTTATCATTAACGATTTTTTGCGGTTGAATACCGGAAATGTTGTCCCTACTGAATTTGATTCACTGGTGTTAATTGAGGACATCTGGGAAAAGGATGGAACATGTATCGTCCGAAAATCCGCCCGACCGTGGCAGAATGTGCGGCCCGCTGGTGAGGACATCCGGTCCGGAGAACTGATCTTGCAGGCCGGTCATACCATCCGTGCGTTTGATACCGGTGCCCTTGGGACATACGGGATCACCGACCCGCTGGTACGGATGGTCCGTGTCGGGCTTATTCCGACAGGGAGCGAACTGGTGATGCCTGGTACCCGTCCAAAACCCGGTCAGGTGGTAGAGAGTAACACGGGTATGGCGTATGCGTGGTTTGCAGAACACGGTGCCAGACCAAAGCGGTATCCGATTACGCCGGATGTTCCGGAAAAGATTCGGGAGGCGATTATCAAAGGGATTTCAGAGAATGATATGCTCGTGGTCTCTGCCGGTTCTTCTGCGGGTACCCGTGACTTTACTGCCGGAGTGATCAAAGAACTCGGAGAGCTTCTCTTTCATGGTGTGGCAATCAAACCGGGTAAGCCGGTGATTCTTGGCAAAATTGATAATAAACCTATTATTGGTCTTCCTGGATATCCGCTAGCCGCTCAGGCAGTGCTCCGTGAACTCGTTGCCCCTCTTCTTAATGCATGGGGATTCCCGTCTCCGGAGATAAAAACCATGAAGGTCAGGCTTGCCCAGTCCCTGACATCTGACGTGGGATTTGATGAATTTGTGCTTTTGACCGTTGGGCGCTTTGAGGATCATTATCTTGGGTCACAACAGTCAAGGGGTGCGGGTGTGCAGATGGCACCGGTGCGTGCAAATGCCTATGTGCACATCCCCCCTCAGCTTGAGGGAATAGATGAGGGCACTGAAGTATCCGTAGTCCTGACGGGTGATTCGTCCACCATCGATTCGTCCTTATTCATCACGGGGTGGAATGACCCGGCACTTGGGCATCTGGCAAACATCGTGAAAAAAGATGGCGTGAAACTCCATATAGCGAATGAGGGAAATATGGGCGGCATTCTTGCACTCCGAAAGAATGTTTGCCACGCTGCACCGATGCACATGCTCTCACAAGATGGTGAGTATAATATCCCTGAACTCATCACCTATCTGCCGGAAGAGGAACTGATACTGGTGACCATTGCAGAGATTCAGCAGGGCATTGTCTCAAAAGATTCAATGAATCCCGTTACGCTAAAGGATCTCACTGAGGTTACCTTCATCAACCGTCAACTTGGTGCTGATTCAAGGACACTCTTTGATCTGGCACTCAAAGATAGTGGTATTGACCCAGTCACAATTAAAGGATATACGCATGAGGTAAACAGTGATCTCGCCGTAGCAGAAGCGGTGAAGACCGGCACTGCTGATGCGGGCATCTGCAACTATTTGACTTCCGTTCAATACGGACTTGAGTTTGTACCAATTGCGAAGGAACGCTATGAACTCGTTTTCCGGAAGTCAATGCTCTCGAATCCTCTGATGTCTGCTCTTGTGGATGCAATCTCATCTCCGATTTTTGCAGAAGCGCTTGAGGCACGGGGGGGATATGATCTCACATTGACGGGCACCGTACGGACACTGCCCTGACGGGATCTTTCTGAGTATCCTTTTTTTTCGAACGATACCGTTTCATGCATGATGAAATTTCGATCATATACGTATAATCCGGAATAAAATCCTCGATTTAGTTAATTATATTTAATTAACTTAGTTATTTATCGTGTCAATAATGATAACAAAAAAGAACCTATTAATTATTTGAATAAAGATAATAATCATACAATGAGGCTACTAACTTCGACTATCCTGATAGCACTGTTCTTGTGCGGTGCGGCGCTTGTGTGTGGATGCATCGCTTCAGATGATACTGCGGTAGAAAAAGATCCAATTCTGGTCTATTGCGGTGCGGGAATGAGAATTCCGATGGAAGAGACAGGGATTGCATTTCAAGAAAAAACCGGCATCCCGGTCACCTATAACTTTGCAGGTTCAGGTCATCTCTTAGCCCAGATGGAACTCACCAAAAAAGGTGATGTGTATCTTCCGGGTGCGTCAATGGACTTCGATGAGGCAAAAGCTAAGGGATTCATTGCAGAAGAAGCAATACTCGCCTACCATATACCGGTGATTGTTACGCCAAAAGGCAATCCTGCAGGAATTGAATCACTCGAGGACCTCGCGAAACCAGGTGTCAAATTGGTACTGGGAGACCCCGAGGCCATGCCTCTGGGAAAACTGGCGAATCAAATATTTACCAAAGCCGGAATTAAAGATGCTGCGAGCAAGAATGTTATCGGGAGAAGAACAACCGCAAACGAACTGGTAACTGACATTATGCTTGGACAGGCAGATGGCTCAATTATCTGGGAGGAACTGTATAATCCTGAAACAATGGAGATTATCAAAATCCCCAATGAATTGAACGTAATCAAAACGGTTCCTGTGGGGAGTCTTACCTTCTCGAAACAGCCTGACGTTGCAGTAGCGTTCATAGAATTTATGAAAGCAGATGATGGCGGAAAGGCAATCTTTGCAAAACACGGATTCGTCATATATCCAAACGATAAATATGAAAACTAACCCTTTTTTGTCGCTTCAGAACAGTTATTATCTCACTATTTACAGAACTGTAGGTAGAAGGAATACATAATGGATTCAGAAAATAGTCTCAATGAGTGGAAAGGGAAAGAGATCGTCTACACACCAATAGGTGTTATCCATTCTGAGCATACCATACAGGAAAATACTCCAATACAGGGGATATTCAATCCTTCTGTAGGTGAAATTGAACTTTATCCTGAATACACTGAAGGATTAAAGGATATTGAGAAATTCTCCCATCTCATATTACTGTATCATTTTCATAAGTCGACCGGGGAAAAATTAATACAGGAACCCTTTTTAGACTGTGAAAGTCCGAAAGGCATATTTTCAATACGCCATTTCAACCGCCCAAATCCTATTGGTTTTTCCATCGTCAACCTCTTGGAGGTTAACGGAAACCGTCTCAAAATCAGTGCGGTTGATATCCTCGACGGCACACCGCTCCTTGATATCAAACCTTACGTATATCGGTTTGATCACCGTGATGAGGTAAAGAGCGGATGGGTGGATGAAAAGCATATTGATGACATCGAAGAATGGAATGCGACACCACGGGAGTTAAGAGACAGGGAGCGAACTCACATTGAGTGAAAGCGGCCATTCGTGGCTCCGAAGGATAAGCATTGGTGCAGGTATCATCCTCACCGCTTTTATTCTGATTGTCCTTTTGCTTATTGTGACGTATTCGTCACCGGAACAGTTTATCAGTTCACTCTTTTCAGATGAGATTCAATTTGCAATCTATCTTTCTCTTGCAACCTCTCTCACATCAACCTTTTTCTGCATCCTTTTCGGCGTCCCCGCTGCATATGCACTCGCACGATATAATTTTAGAGGAAAAGCGTTTCTGAACACCATTCTGAATCTCCCGCTTGCATTGCCTCCCCTTATTGCCGGTGTTGGACTGTTATTACTGTTTGCACAGACCCCGATAGGTCATGCATTAGCAGAGATAGGAATTGAATTTATTTTCACACCTTTAGGCATTATTGTTGCACAATTTTTTGTTAACCTGCCTTTTATGCTTAGGATCATGAAATCTACCTTTGAATCTATTGACCCGCGGTATGAACACGTTGCGAGAACTCTGGGGTGTTCTGAATTCGAGGCATTTAGGCGGGTAACACTTCCCATGGCAAAGAATGGATTCATGGCCGCCACTGTTATTACCTGGTCACGGGGAATAGGGGAATTTGGTGCGGCATTGATGGTTGCAGGTGCAACAAGAATGCAAACAGAGTCCCTTCCGGTTGCCGTTTTCTTAAATATGTCTACGGGAAATCTTGCATTGGCAACCTCGGCAGCAACCATTTTGATAATAATTGCCATTGTCTCGCTCTACCTATTTGAGCGGGTTGGCGGTAAATCCGGTTCGGGGATGTTCTGATGCTTCGTATCAAAGATATTTCAAAAACATTGGGGGATTTTCATCTTAATAATGTCTCTCTGGACATCGAGGATGGAGAGTATATGGTCATACTCGGGCCAACCGGCGCCGGAAAAACCATCCTTCTGGAGGCAATTGCGGGGATATATCTCCCTGATTCGGGGACTATTGAATTAAATGAGCGGGATATCACCTTCCTCGACCCAAAAAAGAGAAAAGTGTCTATGGTGTATCAGGACTTTGTTCTCTTTCCCCATCTCTCGGTATATGATAATATTGCATTTGGTTTAAAATCGGAAAAAACCGGTCCTGAAGAGATTGATAGACGTGTTCATGAAATGACTGAGATGCTTGGCATCACGCATCTCCTAAAAAGAGACACCCTTAAATTAAGCGGTGGTGAGAAACAGCGGACAGCGATTGCAAGGGCACTGATTATGAAGCCAAAAATATTGTTACTTGATGAACCGCTCAGTGCTCTTGACGGGAGAACCCGGGATAATCTCAGAAAAGAACTCCGCACTTTACATCAAAAATACAAAACAACGGTTATTCATGTAACCCATAATTTTGAAGAGGTCTTTTCCCTTGCAGACCGGGTGGCTATCATGAACGATGGTGAGATAATTCAGGTAGGTGAACCGGACGAAGTGTTTTCAAAACCAAATTCTCCTTTTACTGCCAGTTTTGTGGGTGCTGAAAATATATTCCGGGGTACCATCACCTCCGGAAAAGGGAGTTCAATCATTACGGTTGGGAATTTGAAATTTTCATCTTCCGCAAAGGATATTGAGGGTGAAGTTTATGCATCAGTTCGGCCGGAAGAGATTATGCTCTCAAAAATGCCGATTGATTCTTCAGCGAGAAATTCGTTTGCGGGTATCATTACGTCTATTACAAACAATGGGTCAATGATAGTGATAGAGGTTGATGTCGGCATACCGTTTATAACAATTCTTACAAAACGGGGACTTTATGATATTGGAATTGCTGAAGGCGACACGGTTTATCTGACATTTAAGGCTGCGGCGGTTCACGTATTTTATTAATTTGGTATAAATGTCAGAAATCCAGATTTACTCTTATTTTTTGTGTATTAGCTACGTCCCAAATATCGCCCGAGTTTTTTGAAAGTCATTGCACCTGAATATTTGCCTGAGGGAGCACATTGCATCATTATACGTTTCACCAATCAATGTGGTAAAAAGAGCGGTCAGGAAGTCACGCGGGTGACCGTTGAGCGGTGTATTCAAAAACGGGTGTGGCACAATTATGATGACTAAAACCACGGTGAGAGATCTGATTTTTTGGCACTTTTTACCTCGGGTGCCGGGGGACACGTCTTAGGCGTATCTTCTGGTGCAGGATAGCGATACACGGGTCCTTTAAATCGTGACCCAAACCGGCTCTCGCCCGGCTTTGTATCCTCAACATCTGATGCCACCTCATGGAGAATGGCACTCGTGTTGTCGGCCTGATGGACGGCCCATGCCTCAACAGTATGGGGTTTTGGGTCTCCATACGGGCCGTGATGGGTCTGGACAATATGGAGCAGGTGGCTGAGATCCTGTTCGTTAATCTTTGTCTCACCTGCAATTCGTTCGATGATAGAGATGCCCGGGCTGATATGACCGAGGAGAGAATATTTTGGAAGTTGTGAATAGGAGAATCCCTGCTCTGCAAAACAGACAGCCTTGCCTACGTCATGGAGAAGTGCCCCTGCTATCGCGATATCCCGGTCTGCAGAGATGCCTTCTGCACCGGCAAGGAAGGCTTCCGTGTACCTGGCCACCTCCAGTGTGTGTTCGGCAAGCCCCCCGCGGTATGCATGGTGCTTTGCACGTGCGGCGGGAGCAAAAAAGAAGGTGTCATAGGAGGTAAAGACCCGCTCAACCAGTTCACGCAGTCCCGGACGGGTGATGTATGTTGCCATTCGGAAAAGTTCTGAACGGTTCTTTGTGCAGTCAGCAGGCGAGAAGACAAATGCATTTGCCTCAAGCAGGGCATGGTCAACAGGACCCTCGAGGAGATGCTCAACTCCTTCGTTCACACTCATCTGCAATTCGCCGTTATAGACAGATGCCTGCCCAACGATCCGGTGAACCATACCTTCTTGGATGGCATTGCAGGCTTCTGTCACCTGTCCATTCTGCCCGTTTGCGCCCCATATCTTGCATGCCATCGTGCCAGTCGCATCACTGAGTGTGCAGGTGATATACTGCCCGCGTTTGCCTTCCCGAATCTCAGCATTGCTGATGACAAAGAGGTCACTAACCTGATCCCGGTCTTTGATTGACAAAATGGTGGTTTTCGTCTCCATAATCTCTCAATCTCCTTCGTATCTTATTCCCGTATCGCTACTATTCGTTTGAACGGTGGCCATACCGGACTTGCACAAGCCCTTTTAGCATGGAAAAACCGGTCGTACTGCCGACCCGTGAACATGGTTTATCTTGCCAGTGGATGGGGACTTCACGCACCGTATATCCCTGCCGTTTCATCTGCCATAAAAGTTCGACATCAAATTCAAACCCCTGTGATTGGATAGATGGGAGGACTGCCTGCACTACTGGTGTCCGAAATACCTTTGCCCCGCATTGGGTGTCACGATAGGGCAGGGCAAATATGAGCCGTACGAAAAGGTTGAACAGTCGACTCTGCACGCGCCGTCTTAGATTCTGTCGAATTGAGACACAGGAACCATCGATCCAACGTGACCCGATGGCTCCGTCCACATCCTCAAGGACAGAGAAGAGCCGATTCATCTCGGTGAGAACTGTCGACCCGTCGGCATCCATAAACCCGACATACGGTGTTTCTGCACGCATCAGACCGTCTGCAACACCGCCGCCTTTTCCCATACGCTCATGGTATTCCCGGCACTCCAACCGGCAAGACGGATGTGCCTGTGCAAAGGCACGGACAATATCCGGGGTGTCGTCATCGCCATCACTAACGATGATGAGCGGTCCCCTGTATGCTGCAAGTCCGTCCAGTAATTCCCCAATCCGGCATGCCTCATTGTAAGCCGGAATAACGATGGTGCAGTCCTCTTCCCTGACCGTCATTATGGATTACATGAGAGAGCATCGATGATTTCATCTGCAAACGCGGATGCGGCAAGCGGGCCGTTTGCGGTAATGATCCGGCCATCCACCACGACCGGAATGTCGGTGAAGGTAACTCCTTTATCGGCAAATGCCTTCTCAGAGAGGCGGGTCTTAAAGACAGTCGCCTGTCGCCCCTCAAGAATGCCTGCATAGGCAAGCACAACCGGAGCAAGGCATATTGCCGCCACTACTTTTGCATCGTCATACATCGTCTGGACAAGGGCACGCAGATCAGTATCCGTCCAGAGGAATTCAGCACAACCGGCGCCGCCGACGATCACAATCCCATCATACTGTGTGGGGTCGCTCTCTTTGATGGACTGCGACACCTCAACCTTCTCTCCCAGCATACCTATGCAGGACCCCGGCTTGTCGGCGGCTACATCAAAGGCTATGCCTGCTTCGGAAAAGGCTTCTGCAGGGATTAGATATTCCTCATCCCTGAATTTTTCGTGTGCAATAACCATGAGCAGTTTCATACAGATAGGTCAGTATCATAGGTTCATTAAGTCTACGCAGACTGTGTGGGGGAGATAACCCAAATCCCGTTCGATGCAATCAAGTGAACTAGCAAAGGTCTCATTTTTGAGAACGACTCAAAAAATAACTCGATTATATAAAGAATACTCTCATAAAAAGCATTTTTTTCCTTTTTCAGTCTCTCTGCATTCGGTCCGGGGTCTAGGAAACGTACTACGGAAAAGAATGATCGAGGTATATGTTTATTACTTACTTTCGCCATAATGGATTTTATGAAACAAATTTTTCACGCAGCAAAAAGTTTTAATGGAATCCAGGTCTCGTTCCTGACGGGAAAAGACACGGTATCTGAACTGTTCAGCTACGAAAATCTGATTGAGATGAAGATCAATGCCGCCGACCTTCTCGCCTATCCTGAACGGTATGCTGTTGATATGAAGGGCCCTGTTATCGTCAGAACCGATTTTTGTAACCCAAAAGCGCATGAAGAATGCAAGTCATAACCTCCAGTTGTGACTACGATCCATTTCACCCTTTTCCTGGACAGTTATTTTGATAAAAACCCTGCGGCGATATAGCCGTTGATTCCGCCGGCGGCATTGTAAATATCTGAAAATCCCTGCTGTTTCAAAATACTGCAGGCGAGGCTTGAGCGACGTCCGGACCCGCACATTGCAATAGTGGGCTCGTCAGGGTTGAGTTCGCCTGCCCGTGTTCTGAGATCCATTGCGAGAATGTTTACAGCTCCCGGGATGTGCCGTGCTTCGTATTCCTCTTTTGTTCGTACATCGAGCAGAACGGTATCAGGATCCTGAATCTTTGCATGGGTCTCCGTGGGAGAAAGCTGAGGGATGTGACTGGTGGCATATCCAGCGAACGCCCATGCATGGGTGCTCCCCCTCAGATACCCTTTTGTCTGGTCCAGACCGACTTGGCGGAGTTGTATTACTGCCTCGTGAGCCTGTTCAGGACTGTCGGCCACAAGCAGGATATCTTTGTCCGAGGGCAGCACCCATCCGGCATAGGTCGGGAAGTTATCGCTCATGTCGAGATGGTAACTGTTGGGGATATGCTGCCCACCGAATGTGGTATAGCTTTGGATGCTCACTACGATAGTGTCCGGATTAAACATGCGTTCATAGAACTCGGCTGGTTTCATCGCTATCAGTGGTGGAAGGTTTTTGATAGATGCGGGGCCTTGTCTGTTGATCTCACTGCACCGGGCAAAATGGTCAGGTGCCGGAGGCATATCTACGGTCAGGGACTGAATAAAATCCTCCGGATCTCTGATATTCAGTGCCGTATTGCAGGTATTCTCATATCCGATAGTCGAAAACCACATCTTTCCAATTGTTTTTCCACAGAGAGACCCTGCACCGTGTGCCGGAAATATCAGACATTCGGGAGGGAGTGTCATGACCTTTGTGTGGAGGTTCTCGTACAGTGTTCTTGCCAGTTCATGTGCCCTTCCCGGAAAGAGGTCCGGGCGTCCAACGTCTCCGACAAAGAGTGTATCTCCGGTGAATGCAGCAACCGGCGTATCTCCTCGTGATCCGTCGGTGACTACATAGATCAGACTGTCAGGGGTGTGGCCGGGTGTTTCGAGAACATGGAATTCCATATTTCCGATTTGGAAGGTATCTCCGGCTGAAAGAGGCACGTGTGGAAATGTGCATTCGCCTGCAGCGGGGGCATATATGGTTGCGCCGGTCTCATCGGCAAGATCCATATGACCCGAGACAAAATCCGCATGGAGATGTGTCTCGAGAATGTGGGTGATCTTCATTCCTTCAGCATCTGCTGTCTCAAGGTAGTGATCGATGTAGCGACTCGGATCAATGATGGCACACGTAGTTTTCCCCCCGATAAGATACGAGTTGTGCGCGATTTTTTCCGTAAAAAAATGTTTCAGTAGCATACAATCATCCCCGTTGTCTGTATTGCCTCTTATAACGCAAATAATATATAAACCAATCCAGTGGAGATGAACAGAAAGAGGATGGTCATTCCTCCTCCTGCCCGAAGATAATCGGCACTACGGTATCCTCCGGGAGTCATCAGGAATGCATTGACCTGATGAGTTGGAAGGATAAATGAATTCGAGGCGCAGACTGCGACAAGAAGGGCAAGTCCACGGGGATCGAGCCCGACCGATGGGCCGATAATGATGGCGAGAGGCACCAGAAGCACAGTTGCAGCCACATTTGACATAAAAAGGCTAAAGAAGGTGGCAAGCACCGCAATGCCGAGCAGGATGAGGAATGGGTGAGTCGTTGCGAGTAGACTCATCATTCCGTCAGCAAGGAATGCCGCTGTTCCTGTCTGATCCATTGCAATACCCAACGGAATTAGTCCTGCAAGGAGAAAGACCGTTCGCCAGTCGATGGCCCGGTATGCCTCATCGATGGTCAGTACCCTGCCGAGTATCATTACAATAGCACCCGTCAGAAGACCGAGCGATATCGGGATACCGGTAAAAGTGAGGGCGATGCCGCCCGCGAGGCAGAGTAGAGCGAATGGCCCTTTGGCAGAATCAACTCCCTTATCTTTAGGGGTCGAACTCACCACAAATTCCGGTCCCTGCCCGATATGGTTGATCATCTCCCATGGGCCGAATACCACAAATGTGTCCCCCGGATTCATGGGGATGTCGGTGACATCACCCCGATGTTCCCCCTCATCTGTCAAACAGAGGATCACCTCAAGGGCATGCTGTTTTCGAAATGAGACTTCGCGAAGAGTTTTTCCGATATAGGGGGAATGGGGGCGGACTATTATTTCCGCAAATCCGGCATGTTCTTCACCAATATCCTCGCTATGACGTTCCTTGTCACCTACCGGGACAAGGTCGTAATCGGTTGCAAACCGTTCTGCATCCTCTTTTGTTCCGAGAAGGGAGAGTATCTGCCCCTCAGCAAAGACCGTGTATCGCCACGGGGCATAGAGGATGTCTTTTCCGGTCTTTACCGCGAGAAGATGGAGCGAATACCGGGATTTTGGGGAGATATCCTCCCTGCTTGCACCGACAAGGGAGCTAACCTTTGTGACAATATAATGATGAATGCTCGCCGGTAATTGCCAGGTTTCGATGAGGTCCTGCTGTGGTGGAGGACCGCTGGTCTCTTTATCGCCTGATGGAAGCAGATACTTTCCCAGCGTAAGAAAATAGATGATTCCGGCCAGAAGGAGTACAAGACCTATCGGGGTGACGGCAAAGATGCCGAACGGTTCGAGGTCTCCCTGTGCCATTAGATCGTTAAGGAGAATGAGAGGGGATGACCCCACCATCGTTATAGTCCCACCGAGGATTGCCATGAATCCCATCGGCATTACCATACGGGAGCGTGGTATACCGGTTTTTTTGGAGATGCGCAGGACGGCAGGGAGAAAGAGTACCGCCGATCCGATGTTCTGCATAAATCCGGAGAGGAGTCCTATGGCTACTGAAATAAGGGTCATCAGTTTCGCCTCACTTGCTCCTGCAATCCTGACAATCATTCGTGAAAGCCAGATCATCATTCCAGTCCGGTCCACCCCATAACCGAGTATCATCACTGCCATCACTGAGATGACCGCATTGCTCGCAAACCCGGAGAAGGCTTGGGTAGGGGAGACAAGACCCAGCCACCCGAGGGTGAGCAGGATAATGATGGCGATAACATCGACCCGGAGTTTATCAGTCACAAACAGGACAACCGTTGCTGCAAGGACAATAAAAACAAGGATTATTTCAGGTGTAACAGGCATCTCCACCACATACCGGTATGTTGAGATGGGTGCATGGTGCAATAAAAAGATTGGGTTACCCTCTTCGTCTCTGTTTTTGTGTTATAGGCAGATCTCTGTCGCCTGTTTCTTATGACTTCTCTCCTCTATTTTCATCTGGATTACGCATCTTCGGTGTCTGTAGCTCAGGGTATCCATTCAGTTCATCCTTTCAAAAATAATTTTCCCATTGGATTTATATTCATAATTGCCCGATTAATCGGTGATTATCCGAAAAACCAAAAATATTCATTTAAATAAAATGAATCGCTGAAATGTATAAGCTGAATGTCTTTTGTATCCCCTATTTCCGGACCAGACATTTAGCCCTCAGATGTATTGGTCAAAGTGGTACTATGGAAATAAAAAATATCGAAATTATCGTTGCATTCGTGGTCTATCTTAGCATAATGGTCACAATTGGATTTTTCTATTATAAGAAGACGACAACGGTGAGCGACTACATTCTTGGAGGCCGTGGCCTCAATCGCTATGTAACGGCCCTGAGTGCCGAGGCATCGGATATGAGCGGGTGGCTTTTGATAGGTCTGCCGGGACTTGCCTACCTGACAGGGATGTCTGCCGGGTGGGTTGCACTTGGTCTCATTATCGGAACATTCCTGAACTGGAAATTTGTTGCAAAGCGGCTGAGAATTTATACTCAGTGTGCCAATGACTCGCTGACGCTTCCTGATTTTTTCAGAAATCGATTCGATGACAAATCAGGCATCATCAGTGCGTTTTCAGCCATATTTATTCTGATATTCTTCCTCATCTACACATCTGCCCAATTTGTGGCAGGCGGTAAACTCTTTAATACGGTTTTTGGCATCGACTATACGGTCGCACTTATCCTTGGATCGGTGATTGTTGTGTTATATACCTTTACCGGCGGTTTCAAGGCAGTCTGTCTGACTGATTTTATTCAGGGCTTTTTGATGTTATTTGCATTGCTGATTGTGCCTATCGCAGCACTCGCAATTCTCGGTGGGCCAGGTGTTGTCGTGTCAGGTATTAGTGATATTAATCCGTCACTTCTCAACCCGTTCCTTGGTCCTGATGGAAATCCTTTGACTATAATCGCAATTGTATCGATGCTTGCCTGGGCACTGGGCTATTTCGGCCAACCTCACATCCTTGTGCGGTTTATGGCTATTGAGAAGGCAGAACAGATACGTGAGGCGCGAGGAGTTGCCATGGTTTGGGTCATTCTATCTTTGTGTGCTGCAGTAGCGATTGGCATCATCGGGCGGGTGTTCTTAAGCCAGCCTCTCATGGGTGCTGATTCAGAGACTGTTTTCATGGTGATGACAGGTGATGTGTTGTTTCCCTTCCTTGCAGGCATTGTCTTCTGTGGTATTCTTGCCGCAATCATGAGCACTGCGTCATCCCAGCTTCTCGTCAGTGCATCTGCTGTCTCACAGGACCTCTATACCTCCGTTTTCAAACAGAAGGCGAATGACCGTGAATTAATATGGATCAGCCGTATCTCGGTTCTTGTTGTAGCGGTCTTTGCCATTCTTCTCGGACTTGACCCAGAGAGCTTTGTCTTTAACATTGTATCCTATGCCTGGGCAGGATTTGGGGCAACGTTTGGCCCGCTCATTTTAATGGCACTCTTCTGGAAGAGAACTACTCGTCAGGGGGCTATTGCGGGTATTATTGTCGGTGGCCTGACTGTTCTTATCTGGAAACAGATGGAGCTTTTTGGTATCTACGAAATCATTCCTGGGTTTATTCTCTCCCTTCTTGCCATCTATGTGGTCAGTAAAATGACACCGTCTCCTGACGAGTCAATCATGCGGGTGTTTGATGAGACAGAACGGTTAATGAATGAAACCAAAAACTAATTTATTCTATTTTTTCGGTAAATTGGAACAAAGGAATTTGAGAAAGCGAGAGGGTTTTGCTGTGAGATTAGCCCCCAAAAAAATGATGCCGATGGTGACGATTCAGTCTTATTCGGGACATTATTGACGGATTCGATGTTTTAAAAACGTGTCAAAATAAAATCCTGTTGTTGGTGTTTCAGCACTATTTTTGAAAAAATGAGATTATTGGACAAATTTTAAGATAAAAAAGGTTACATCCACTTAATGCTCAGTGGTTCCCTTTTTGGTGCGGCCATGGTACTCCGCTGTTTTGGGTAACCGAATGTGAGTGCATAGGAGGGCATGTAACCCTCAGGAATTCCCACCTCTTCCCGCATAGGTGCGAACTCCTCCATTGCAATCTTCAAAAACCCATTCCAGCATGATGCGATGCCATATCCTTTTGCGACCAACTCAAAGTAGGAAAGCGCAATAACCGGGTCTGCCTTGGCCCAGGTGCTCCCTTGCGGTATCATGGCGATAAGGAGATGAGGTGCACTATGGCAGACCGCATCCTCTCCAAGGCCCCATCGCCGGATGATACCGTTGTACTGGAGCGAGTAGGGGTGATTTGGGCGCTTCTCCACCTCGGTCTTCATCCACTCCACAGTGTGCTCTGCAATAGCATGCACCCTCTCCGCATCATGGACAACAATCCATTTTACTTTCTGGCTGTTGGCGGCAGTCGGGCTGTAGCGGATGACATCAAGCATCTGTTCAATAAGTTCGCGTTTGACTGGTTTCGTCCGATAATGGCGGATAGACCTGCGGGTCTGAACGAATTTAGCGAGCTGTTCAGGTTTGATGTCAGCGGCCCGTTCACTCATTGACATTGGATATACGCCTTCAAAATTCGTTTCCAGTGCATTAAATAAACAGAATACCTCACAATGTCCGCATTTGATACACTTGTCTTCGAGGTCTTTTGCAATCATCGGCAGTTTATTCTCTTTCATCGAGATGATTGATACCGGACAGACTTTTACACACACTCCGCATTTTGTGCAGTCCCCTTCGCTGACCGTGATATTGCCCATGTCTTACTAAATTGGCAGGACAGCATTTAATAGTTTACTCCGTGATTAATCTCATCCGGTTGATACTGGCCATATTGCGTTTAATATTCAGAATAGAGCTTGTTTATCGCCTTTATCTCCATTGTCTCGGGTGCGATCTGAGTACGTTGAAAGACAGACCGTTTGATCAGGGATTTCAGGATTTCAGGTCTGAAACAAATCTCTGTTGATGTCGCTCCTTCCTTCGGGTAAAAAATATTACGGGGTTTTATGATGGTATATACGAGGTAGAGGAAACATTCGTACCATTTTGTCCGGCATCTCAACCTTAGATGTATTAGCGTCGTATCTGAATGATTGTTTAAATCTCGTCCAGAATATTTTCAACATCAATGGGTGATATGCGGGATGGTTTCACTGGTTATGAAAGGTATCTTAGTTTTTCTGGCAAATTTTGGGTGGGAACGAGGTTACAACGCATCGGGTATTTTTTGCCAAAACACTGATATGTCTGACGAACTAACTTTTGTGAGATGAGTTCCGGAATAATGCCACCTGTGGAACTTCAGATGACACTCCTGCTTTTCTTTGCTCTTGCAGGCTATCTTCTTGCGTCAAGGATCAATCAGTCAGCAGTCGTCGGTGAGATATTGCTTGGCTTAATTGTGGGCCCTTCTGTTCTTGGATTGATTACCTATACGGAATTCGTTCAGGCGATCGCGGGAATGGGTGCGGTCATCCTGATGTTTGTTATTGGGTTTGATTTCAAAATTAAGGACCTGGCAAATGTAAAATATGGAATAATTGCTGTTGTTGGGATCATCGTTCCCTGGTTGGGTGGGTATGGCATCTCCATTGCCTTTGGGTTTGCTCAGCATAGTGCTCTTTTTATTGGGACAGCACTTACGGCGACGTCCATCGCCATAACTGCCAATGTTCTGAAAGAGATGTGCATCTTAGATAGCGAATCTGCAAAGGCGATCATCGGCACAGCGGTGATTGACGATATCCTCAGTCTTCTTTTACTTTCGATAACAGCAGATGTCGCATTCGGAACTTTTTCAATCGAGGGTCTCGCCTTTATCATCATAAAACAGGTTGGATTCCTGATTATTCTCGCCCTGATTGGTCTTTTTGTTGTCTCAAAGATGATTGTCAAAATGGACCAGAGCCCGATTGCAAAAAACTACCCCGAGTTTGTGTTCATTTTTGCCGTAATGATCGCGTTTCTTTTTGCGGCGATGTCCGAGTATATCGGAATATCTGGCATTATTGGGGCGTTTATTGCGGGGGTTTCCTTTAACGGTATCGACCTGGTACATAGCCGGAACATCGCGGAAGGTGGGGAGTATCTCTATGTCATATTTGCCTCAATTTTCTTCGTATCGCTGGGAATATTAGTCGATTTAACCGTCCTGACCGTTCCGGTGCTGATATTCATCGCCGCTATTACGGCAATTGCGATTCTCACAAAAGTGGTCGGTTGTGCTATTCCGGCGCGAATTATGGGATATTCCAAGAGAGATTCCCTCGCAATTGGGTTTGGGATGTCGCCGAGGGGAGAGGTGGCGATGATCGTCGCCCTTCTTGGTTTGAATCTCTCTCTAATTGGACAGGATATTTATGCCTCAATTATCGTAATGAGCATTTTGACGACGGTGATAACGCCGATAGCCTTCCGAAACTGGCTTTTCAAAGAAGAGGTCGCTGCATGCAGGGTGGAGTAACGTTCGTCCTGTCTTTTTTGTTGCAGATGGCTGTCTTCTCTGATGTTCTCTTTGAATGGGGTGGGCATGTGGGAGATGCTCCGATAGAGAAGGGGGCCTTTGAGAGAAAGGTTGAGCATCCTTTGGTTCAGATACACATTCCTTTTTTAGCAGGCTCAATGGACCAAGCCCAATTTTTTGTTGGCGTTCTCAATCAAGAAAGTGGTTACGAAATACCAAAAGAAGAATGGGCCCGCTGAGATTCGAACTCAGGACCTCCGCCGTGTGAAGGCGACGTCATAACCAACTAGACCACGAGCCCAACAGCTAATACATTTAGGAAGTTCTGATGGATAAGGGTTTTGAAAATGAGAAAAAAAACGGAGCAGTAATCAGATGGAATGGCAGTGAAAACCATTGGAAACGTCAAGGGGGATTCAGGAGATCAACGGAACTGATGGCAGACCGATTCCTCCTACCGTGATGCATCTTTAGCATACACGCGACCGGCTGAAGCAGATATAGATAAATGAAAGATCATTATTTGTTTCTGAATATGCTGTAAAGAATCCCTGAAATCAAAATAATTCCCCGAATTTATCGCAAAAATGCCATCCTGACAGGAGGCCAAGCAAAAATGCGACTGATATTAGTTCTTATAAAAACGGTAACTATCTACACAAAACGTTAGAAACGATTCCAAAAATCAGATGCACCGATCGGGAATTGAACCCGAGCTATTGGCTTGGAAGGCCAAAGTCATACCACTAGACCATCGGTGCGCACAATTAACCCTCGTGCTCGATAATATTGTCTCTAACTCTTATTAAAGTATATTATCTGAAAAGACGGGGGTCAGGAAAAACCCTTCATTTCCTGGTCTATCTTCTCGAGTGCCGCGAGGCGTTTTTCAAGTGGGGGATGGGTGGCAAAGAGTTCTTTGAAACTCTTTCCGGAGAGAGCCGGAAGGATATAGAACATGTTTGCACCTGAGATCTCCTCTTTCTTTTTCGCAGGCACCTTATCCATCCTGCCGCTTATTTTGGTGAGCGCAGACTGGAGTGCCGCCGGGTTTCCGGTCATGTAGGCACTGCCGCGGTCGGCTGCAAACTCCCGATAGCGCGAGAGGCTCATCATCAGAATCGTTGCAAACAGCCATACGGCAATTGAGACAACCCATGCAATGATCCATGCACCATTGCTGTTCCGGTTGTCAAATATAGAATAGAACAATGCATTCTGCATAATCAACGACGCAAGCATCGCAATAAAGGACGCCACCGTCATGGTGAGAATGTCGCGGTTCTTCACATGTGAAAGTTCGTGGGCAAGAACTGCCTCAAGTTCTTCGCGGTTTAGTGTCTGCATGATGGAGTCGGTCACGGCCACCACAGAATTCTTGGGGTTCCTGCCTGTTGCAAAAGCATTCGGTACGGGCGACGGCATCACAGCAATCTTTGGAATCGGAAGGTCTGCCGCCTGACAGAGTTTCCCTATCATCATATGAAGTTCAGGGTATTCGTCCTCTCCCACTATCCGGGCGCGGGTGCTCATCAAAACAAGCTTTGCTGAGAAGAAATACTGAATCAATCCAAAGACAATGACAAATGCAAAAAGCATCCCGAATCGACCCGGGAGAAACATGTTGAGGAACCCGAGGAAGAACAGGTACACTAAAAGGAGCAATGCCCAAGTCATAAAGACACGACGGGTTAACCCCCAGTCTCTCTTCCATTTCATAACCTCTAATGTTTCGTGGCCGATCGGATATACCTATTTAGTGTGACAATCCCAACAACTCCAGCGGGTGGGCTCCGTTATGATGATGCCCCCCGTTTATAACCTCTGATTCTCAGGCACGCAAAACTCTCGATATCACTGACCTGATTTAACAATCCTTTATCAGGTGAGTGGCAGGTGCGAAAACCTGTTCATTGCAGGGTGAGGGTTCATGTTGTTGGTGTGTCATACCAGGACAAATATCTTTGAATACGCCCGGGAGATATTCTTGGGTTCTCTTGTGTCGATAGTTTAGTGCATGTGGTTGCCGGGAATATCTGTATGAGTTTCCCTCTTTCGGTAGCAGAATTCTTTCCGGAACATGTGCTGAAGCATCTGGCATTGAAATAGGTAACAGGTCTTTTTCCCATAATAAAATCGAGTGGTATAAATGATACCGCGTTAAATTCGAATATCATGGACACTGACGGGGAAGCAATCGCGGACGTTGCCTACGGGCTTTTTGTGGTTTTCCTGAACAAAGAACTTTGCAGGCAGGGAAAATTCCTGTTTGAACTGGTTGAAACCAATATCGACTTCTCATCGGAACTCGTTGAAAGCTTCGCATCATTTTCTGCTGATTATCCGTTTCTTGCCGATGCACTAACGGATGAATATGGATCAGCCAATGCCATTTATCGCCTCTTCACGGAAGGAGATGGCGTCATCCCAACAAAGACTACAAAGATATTCTGGATTCTTGTTGATGCACCGGGATACGATCCCGCATCTGCGAATACTGAAAAAGAAGGCAAATGGTTGATATTTCAGGAACCTAATCAAACGGATGATCTCTGGAAGAAGATTCGGGATGCAACCGCAGCGGGAGAATTAGGCATATCGGCCAAGGTATCGACAGCAAAAGAGAACCCTGAGTCATGGGACGAGCGGATGGTTATCTATGTCTATACCCGTGACTGGGAAGATGAAGAAGACGTCATGCGTATCCGCGAGGTGCTCAGGGGTCTCGGTGTCACTGACAGAATTGGCTATAAAAGAAACATCGAAACATTTCAGGGAGAATACAGCGAAAAAGGAAAAAAGGTCACATACTATACCGCGTGACCATTTTTTAAAGGGATTTTTACCGAGAAATATCCCCCAAAAAGATTATCCTTTACGTTCCTTGTTTTTAGGACGGAGATTCTGATATCCACACTTGCGGCACATCGTTGCCCGCGGTGCATTGCGTGCATTGCAGCGCATGCAAATTTTTTTATCAAGGAGGCGTGCTTCAGCCTCTGGAAAACGTGCCATAATTATTCAAATCCTCGTAATATCCAGTTCTATATATGTCGCAGTGAGGAGTATTAATATTTTGGTTCCTGTGTTTGGTCTTCGGAGACCTCACCCGAGACCAGAAACCGGCGCAACGCCGCAAGTGCACGTCCCCGATGTGACATCGTTGCCTTCTCTACAAGCGTCCGTTCCGCAAACGTCCGGCCCTCTACAGAGAATATAGGGTCATAGCCAAACCCTTCTTTTCCACATGGGAAAACGATAGTGCCATCGACGACTCCTCGGAACACGCGGATAGTGCCCACTTCATCTGCATAGGCAATCGCCGTCTCAAAGTATGCAGACCGGTCTTTAACCCCTTCCAGAAGGCGGAGAATACCTTCCATGCCGATGGTATGTAGCACATATGCCGCATAAGGGCCGGGAAACCCGTTAAGTGCGGCTACAAATAATCCCGTGTCATCGACAATAAGCGGGCAGCGAAGGACATTCCACGCATACCGCGCCTTCTCCTTTGCAATAACGCCTACATCATTATCCCGAAATTCAGGGATCTCAAGAAAGGTATGGTGGACCTCCGCCACTCCTGCAAAGAAGGCCGCCACCTCCTGTGCTTTATTTTTGTTACTGGTAACAACCGTGAATGTCATAGATATCTCCCGCGCTGACGAATGTCATCCACCCGTTCGATTATACCAGCAGCCCCGGGGAACGCCATGCCATAACCGCGCACAAATTCCTCTTTTAGGCTTTCAGCATTGCATGACGTGCTTTCCAGTGTCTGGAAGAAAACATGTATGTCCACGCCCTGTGGTTCAATTTCATCCGAATGGAATGAAAGGCCGAAATCAATGAAGACGGGCACCCCGTTTGATATGATAATGTTACTGGTGGTCAGGTCGCCGTGGATGATTCCAGCTCCGTGCAGGCGACCGACACAGACCCCTGCGTCAAGGATATGCTCCGGTGTGAGCACATGCTTCAGAAGGGTCCCTTCGATGCGTTCCATCCGGATGGTGTCGGCCGTCACATCACGGATAACGGGTGTCCGCACCCCTGCCGAGCGGGCAGCAGAGATCATCCTTGCCTCTGAACGAGTCCGCTCGGATATCAGTCGGTGATCCAGTGTGGGTGTCCGGTATCCCTTCGGGAGCCGTCGTTTGAGGACGTCATCCCCGACCGCTGTGATAACTGCTTCAGCACCGCGTGCACCGCCGCCTCCCATCACATCCGCCATGGCATAGGCAGCATCTGCACCGGCATCGCGCCAGCCCACCGCCACCTCGTCAGAGCGGTATCCCGGTTTGACACCAGATTCTGTGAGCGGGAGCGTCTGACCTGCCGCAAGCATCAGTGCACCCGTGTAGGCAATCATTGCACCGTTATCGCCGATGAACTCCCTCTCAGGCACATAAAATGATGCTCCACGCTCATCACACATCGTCATAAGCATCTCCTGCAGGCGGTTGTTTGCACCGACACCACCTACGAGGAGCACCTCATCCTTGCCCGAGTGGGCCAGGGCACGCTCGGTCACTTCGACACACATGGAAAATGCTGTCTCCTGCAGGCCAGCACATACATCCTCCAGAGGTGCCTGTGACTCCTGAGCGGCACTCACGAGGCCTGAAAAGGCAAGATCCATCCCCTTGACTGTATACGGCAGAATGATTGGGTTGCCCTCGCGGGCGAGGGACTCAATCTGTGGGCCGCCGGGATGGGTCATTCCCTTTGCGCGCGCAAACTTGTCAAGACCATTGCCAAGTCCTATATCCAGCGTTTCACCAAATATCCGATACCTTCTGCCCAGATATCCGAGAACCTGAGTATTTGCACCGCTTGCATAGAGAACAATCGGGTCATCACACCCGCAGAACCAGCGGCCAATCTCCACATGTGCCACACAGTGATTCACACCTATCAGGGGCACGCCCAAAGAGACTGCAATCGCACGTGCGGCGGTTGCCACCGTCCTGAGGCACGGACCAAGTCCCGGGCCCTGTGAGAATGCAACGGCCGTTATTGCCGATGGGTCGGTAAGAACCTCGGAAATGACGGCCTTCATCTCGCCCGCATGATGCTGGGCCGCCTCGCGCGGGTGAATCCCGCCCGAAGGTGGACGGTATGGAGATGAATAATGTGCGATGACTCGTTCATCGCCAAAAACAGCGGCACTGAGGTTCCACGCAGTCCCCTCAATCCCAAGAATCTGCCCCGTTTTAGGCATCGTTTATTGCTTAAATTCTGTATAGCCGCACTTGCCGCATGAAAAGCGGTCCTCGTGCTCTCCCATAAAGACGCCACGACCACAGCGTGGGCACGTCTTCAGCTTGGGAACGGCGATATTTCCTTCCATGGAATAATATTCACAACGTTTTACAGCCATTCTTATGCCTCCTCTGCTCCTTTGTCACTCTCTGGAGCATTGCTGCGCTCAATAAGGTAACTAGGTTCAGTCATTTTCATGGTCTCCGCATCTTTGTAAATGCGTGCCTGTCCGTTCAGTTCCTGCTTTCCAAAGCTTGTCTTGAGTGTATCAAGCACCACACAGCTCTCAGGTACGTTCTGCAGAGCGCAGAGCTTCCCAAGGATCTGTCGGCGTGAGGGGGTTGCCCCATCAAATGAGAGGACGAAATTAAGTTCTCTCCTCTTTAACAGCCCATTGTATTCATCACGTGCAAATTCGAAATCCATCGATATCCCTACAATATTGTTAATTGATTTACTTAAAAGTCGTGATCAACATTTCTGCATCCATTCACTTTGCCTCAAAGAGGCGAAAGAGTATTTCTGCCTTATCACGATACCGTTCATCCACTTTTATCACGACAACCCCCTCAGAGGGTTGTCCATAAAGTATACAAGCGCCGTCCGGTGCGGCCATTACAGCTGGAATAACGGCTAGATCTTCCTCCCCTTCTACACGAATGAGTGATGGTTCGCCTTCCATTGCATCCTCTATCGCCCGGATAAGAGCGCCTGTTATCATCCCTGCCGGATTTGATACCCTCACCTCTGGCACCCGGAGGTCCAGTGCCCTATTACATGGCTCGCGCATGGTACTCCCGTCAATCACAGCGACATCAGGCAGAATACCTGCATCCACCAGATTCTGAGTAACCACATCACCGACTGCAATAATCATGCACCCGGCAAATACGCTTTTAGCTGCTGCAATATTGGGAAAAAGAGGGCCAAATGGATTCTGAAAATCTTTTCGGAATCTATCCGGGAGAGAATAATCCATTACCGAACCTTCAGTGCCACGCGTCCGGGAGTATCAATATTCATCTTTTTTGCAATATCTGAATGCTTAGGATCAATAATGACCAGATACCCTGCCCAGTCCTGCGTGAGATTGGTAGAGCCGCACATCACACATGATGCGCCATCAACCACCCGGTGACAGCCGCGGCATACATTTAATTGCTTTTTAGGCGCCATTTTCAGCTTTCTCCGCCTCAAATTCTTCGTCAAGCCAGGTGGTTGTTCCCAGACCTGACTGGCGCATGGTAAGGCCGATCTTTGACTCGCGCGGTTCACGCTCGGATAGGGAAAGTGCTACAATACGTCCGCGCAACCCGTCACCCGCTTTAATCTGGCGCTTCGTATCCTGACAGATCAACATGCCGTTCTTTTCGTCATAATTGATGTAATCATCAGAGATCTGACTCACGTGAAGCATTGCATCAATTGGACCAAGGGATACGAACGAGCCGAAGCTGGTGGTCTCCACCACAACGCCCTCAATGACTTCCTGATGGGCCAGACGCAAAACAATCGCCTCGAAGGTAACGGAGTAATACACTCCGCCATCACCCGGAATGATATCCCCTTCACCAATTTCACAGATTCTTGTCACGGCGATGTAGATGCCAATTGCCTTGTCGATGCTCCCCTCAAGCTGTTCCTGCAACACATCCAGAACAACGACCTTTATGTGTTCAAGATAATCGATATTATCCTGTTCATTTTTTATCTCTTTATCCCAAAGACGGTTGGGAGGTACCCGCACCTTATCTTCAAGCGTCATTTTAAAATACATTTTATCACCCGTCTACCCTCGAATAATATCGAGCCTTTTTTTCTCACGCAGATATATCACGTCAATTTTCCGGCTGAGCAGCTCTTCCCGGAGAAGCCGGTCATTGGTCACTACGACACAATGGTGCTCTTGTGCATACCGGACAATTCGGCTATCCACCGTTACATCCTGATGAGGACTTTTCACGATATTACATCGCGTTGTAAGTGAGACCCCCACCCGTGCCGCAACCGCGTTATTACCGCGGCCACGGGCAATTCCGGCAAGCTCATCCCTCACATCCTCCAGTGTCACGGCTTCAAACGCACCGACAAGTTCCTCAACCCCGGTGAAGACGTCCACACCGAACTGGACGGGAATCATCAGTGCATTTGCATCGAAGAGAACAAGCACTAAACCAGTGTTCCCATTCCAATAAGCCGCCAGCGGCCGCCGACCTGCCGTGATATTGCAATCTGGGATCCCAGAGCAGCACATACCGGACGTTTCAGGACGACATCCACCACGTCTTTCTTTGTATTCACTACTACCCCGACGGTCACTGCCGTACCGACAGAAAGCATCAGTGGCTCATTGTGGCGGAGTGGCTCAATGGTAAATTCATCATTTGAACCAACAACACGCTCCATAAGGATTACGGTAAATGAAAGCCTCTCCCACACGGGGGGGAGGTGACCGACATGGCCTGCCACCTGTCCGGAAAGAGCGTCACTCTTCGTTAGTGCCGGATCAAGCTTTGTACCTATTCCTAAAAGTCCACCAGGGGCGCCCTCCGGTATCCGTTTGGAACCGGCATGGATTGCGGTCACCTTTGTCAGTATGGGCTCCCATATGGTCTGGTTTTCCACAATGAGCTTCAGTCCTGGACGAATTTCAATATCATCGCCCTCACGAAGAATTCCCTGCGTCAGCGACCCTCCAATCACACCGCCCTTAACATCACGCCAGTTGCAACCCGGCTTATTGATATCAAAAGAACGGGCAATCAAGAGAAGTGGCTCTTCGTCAGGGTCACGATCTGGTTTCGGTATATGCTCATTGAGCGCCTGGAGAAGTGCCCCGAAATTGATCTTTTTCTGTGCAGAAACCGGAATCACTGGTGCGGATTCTGCAATAGTCCCTTTCACAAACGCACGAATTTGCCGATAGTTCTCCATTGCATCAGCCTGAGAGACAACATCGATCTTGTTCTGGACAATCACAATGTTTTTAATACCGACAAGCTGTAGCGCCATCAGGTGTTCTTTTGTCTGTGGTTGTGGACACCGCTCATTTGCCGCGATAACGAGCATTGCACCATCCATCAGGGCAGAACCTGAAAGCATGGTTGCCATCAATGTTTCGTGGCCGGGTGAATCCACAAATGATATACTGCGGATTGGTTCTCCGGTCGCACCACATTCACAATTCTTTACCGTGGAATATGCCTCCGGACCTTTGCACGTCGGACACTGGTAAAAAGTAACGTCAGCATATCCAAGCCTGATGGAGATTCCGCGTTTTATTTCTTCACTGTGCCGGTCCGTCCATAAGCCGGAAAGCGCAGACACCAGGGTAGTCTTGCCATGGTCAACATGCCCGACTACACCGATGTTGACATTGGGAATCAATGGATCACTCAATGAACTTCAAACCTCCTTATTAATATACAACCGCCCTACTTATACGTACTCGGTGTGTGATTCCCTTGGCGCCAAGGCACTGGAATCATAGCTTGGCACTGGTCATCACTGCCTCCTGACATCACCGGGTAGTAATAACACAGAGTAAGAAAAATATTAATCATTGTAGTTAATAAGTACAGTAGAAGAGAACTGACTATTTTTTGAGGAACAGACATGGCAAACGAATCAGACCTTTCACGAATCGGAATTTCCCTTCCCAAGAGCCTTTTGGATAAATTTGATGAAATACTTGAATTTCGGGGTTATTCATCGCGCTCAGAGGGTATCCGCGATGCAATCCGGAGTTATATAACGTATTACAAGTGGATGTCCGATGTGACCGGTGAACGGCAGGGAGTAATAACCATGGTCTATGACCATGAACACCGTGGACTGTTACAGGTTCTCACTGATATTCAACACGACTATCTTGATGTTATACAGTCGTCCCTTCACTCCCACGTCAGCCATGAGAAATGTGTGGAGATTATTCTCCTCCGTGGAGATGGTGCAAAAATCAAAGATATCGCTGAGCGTCTGATGTCACAAAAAGGAGTGGAGTCTGTGAAATTGACCACCATTCCGATTGAGGGGTGAATACTCATTTTTTCTGGTTATCCGGCACCGACGCCGCTAACCTGTTCATATTTATCCTGCATATTTTCTAAGGATTCGACCTCTTTCAGATGTTCATAATCTGAAATGCCAGAAGTTGTATGAACTTTTTTCGGGCTTTCTAATTCTCCTTCGATGCGGACGAGCTGGTCTGTCCTGTACAAAAGTCCTGTCGTATCAATTTCAGCAAATTCACTGCCATCAATATTTTCAATCCGGACAACCGTGCCTGCCGTACCGGTGCGCGGGTACCGCACCCGCATCCCTGAAGAAATGGCTACGTCTTCCATATCTAAAGAAAGGACGGGCCAAGATATAAAAAAATGGGTCGCAAATGGTAGGTACAATGAACCTGTTCAATGTCAGTCGCCATGAATACATCACCACATCGGGTGTCCCGCGCACTTGTAGAGCCGAAGATACGTATGAAAATGCGGTTTTACTCACAGAAGAGATGGGTATTGTAGAACTCAAGGATATTACCGGTAAAGACCGTCTTGGGATACCAGTCTGGTGCACCATCAGGCCAAAGGAACGGCTGGGAAAGGTGACGGTCGGTGCGGGCATGACAGAGACAGATGCCAGATGTGCTGCCATGATGGCAACGGTGGAGCGTTATTCTTCAGCATATCCCGGTGGTCTCATGGATACTGCATCATATGAAGAGGTGGGGCTGACACGCGCAGTAGACCCGGTAGAATTGATCCTCCCCCGGAAACCTGAATTTGGAGAGAAACTTCACTGGGTGGCGGGACAGGACATTATCTACAACGAACAGATCTACATCCCGGCAAATGCTGTCTATCATCCCTACGATCCGATTGGCATTGCCAACCAGCTCTTTCGCAGTGATCCAAATGGTTTGGGAGCCGGGAATGTAACCGAAGAAGCAATCATTCACGGCATCTGCGAAGTCATTGAAAGGGACGCACTGAGCCGTGCAGAGACTAATAAATCTCTGGGAAAACACTTCATACCTGAAGCGGATACGCCGGCAGCAACGCTCATGGAGACATTTGCTGCAGAAGACATTGAAGTGACCATGTGGCTTTTAGATAATTCCTATGGCATTCCAACCATTGCAGCTGTTGCTGATGACACGGCAACCCGTGACCCGCTCATGATCACGATGGCATCATTCGCACACCCAGACTCGAGTGTGGCAGCCATGTGCACCCTGTTGAAACTGGCACGGAATCGGGCATCCCAGATCTTTACTGATGAAATTGGTATTCAGTCAGGTCGTTCATCGATGGTGGGGAAGGCCGGGTATGAGCGCTACAAACGGATAAACCGCATCTGGTTTGCAGACGCCTCCGAAGTTTTCGCCAAAGATATTCCGGCAACCCACTATGCCGCAACGGATGATGAATTAAACGCAGCCATTGCGGCTGTCACCCCTCATACCGATCGCATCTGTATTGTGGATCTTACCCGAACAGCTCTGCCGGTCTGGCGTGTTGTCATCCCCGGGTTTGAAGTTTCATACATTGACCCATCAAGGAAAAAAAAGTGAGATGACTGTCCTAAAAGGACAGGACACTTCGATTTTGGTATCTTGTATCTAAATTTGGTTTCCTGACTGTATGTCAGATTCTGTGACCGTTACTGTCTTTCCGGTGCTAACGATGGTATAAGGCCCAAGTGTAGTGATGCCGGATACCGTTCCGTCTGTTGGATAAGGCACTATAAACGACCCGTTTATGCTCTCCTGCCGGTAGGTAAATGTACGACCCGTATTGGTTTTCAGGGGTATCTCAATAATGCCCTCTCCTTTGATCACTGCGCCAGGTACGTATTCAAAGATCTTGACATATTTCAGGTCGCCTACCGTCTTATCTCTAAAGACATTGGTATCGGATTCATGGATTAGTCGGTAATGCTGCAGAGCTTCTACTGATTCCACAGGGGAAATGATGAGATAGCTATACTTCTTTCCGTTATTCGTTATATGATATTTTTCGTCTGGTGCGGCCATTGAACCGTCAAAGTTATGGAGACGGGAGACCATGGTCTGGAAGTACTCTTCTGTGTAGAGATAGCCAGGGTTGCCATTTTGATCGTTGAATCCTGTTATATAGGGAGCCCCGCCCACCTCAGAATTGTACCAGGTAGCCATTGCCCAGAATTTGCCGGTGTCCATATCAATGTCGGTAATTATGTACTTTGTCCCGATGTTGTCAAGAATCGTGTTTGCACTTGCTTCATTTACCTGCAGGAAGAACGCAGCAGCACCATTTGGCCCTGCCACCCCATGCTGGAATGGGTTTGAATTGGGAATCCGTTTTGAAACAAGGTGATGTAATGCCCGTAATCCCACCACGACATTACGCCATAGGATTCAGGCGGATAGGTGAAGGTCTCCTGGTCATACATTGCATAATAATCCACCCCGGGGTCAGGAGAGTTGTCTCCGAACCATTCAAGGGATGAGTACCAATCCTGTTGCATGCCGCCGTATGCCATGGCATTGCCGATTTCAAGGTCGGTTGCAACTGAGGATGAGATAAACAAGAGGGAAAAAAGCACCGCAACAGCAAACGGAATGATAACGACAGATGAGGAAGCATCACGCTCTGTTGTTTTTATTCCTTTCTTACCATCAGTCCGTTTTCCTTTTTTTCCCTTTTCATCTGGTGCGGGGACATCTTCTGTCGTTTCATGTCCGTGGACACCTGCCAGCCTCAGAAGCTGTGCCTCCGCCATCTCAAATGTCCGGAATAAGAAGTAGGCGGAGAGGAGTGCGATGTTTATTGCGACATAATATTCATACCGCACATGCTGGATAGTCGAGAGAAGAATCACGGCCGACCAGACAACTACAAAGAGATATTCTCCACGCCCTTTCTTGAAGAAATCCCAGATAAGGGATGCAAATCCTCCAACCATTAAAATGAGACCAAAACCAAATGCATTCCACGCATTTGCTGCTCCCCACGGACGGGCTTCCTGAATTGTCAGTAACGTTGATGACTGCCCGAAAAAGGCAACTAAATTGCCAATCAACATCTGGTAAATCTCTGGTGCAATGAAATATAGGAGAGCAGTGGCGATAACGCCTGCTCCCGCAAGGATCCCTGGATAATAGTACCATGATCTTCCCCGCAGAACACGGGAGATATACCAGAGGGCAGCTGTTGCGATGATAAGAATGAGATAGGCAATCACCTGAGCCATTGAATAACCTTCCATGGCAAATGTGCTACTTTTAAGGCCAACTAATAAAATCCCTGCACTCGCGCATATGAAAACCACGGTGTTGACCAGCAGAAGGCCGTCATCATGCTGCTTTTTCCAGAAATCATAGACATATTGTAATGGGGTGTAGGCGGCAACAGCCAAG
>Ga0265294_10000751_pt1 | contig 43665 bp, 46 predicted proteins | sample MunlanPumphouse3_FD_192504 | JGI IMG/M metagenome (GOLD analysis project Ga0265294, IMG submission 192504) | Groundwater microbial communities from a municipal landfill in Southern Ontario, Canada - Pumphouse #3 | ecosystem: Environmental > Aquatic > Deep subsurface > Groundwater | place... | reverse complement strand
AAACTCTGAAAAAACCATCTGAATTGCCCCCATCTTGCGTCGGAAATTTCTTTCGGCCCAAGATGGGGGCGCCCGCACACCACGGATGCCATGGCGGAAACCCGAAAACCCGAAAAAGATCCCTCGCTTTACCATGTGCCGCCCCAGAATCTGGAAGCCGAGGAATCCATTCTAAGCGCGATTCTGATCAACAACAACGCTCTGCTGGATGTCATCGGCGTGCTTCGGGACGAAGATTTTTATAAACCCGGACACCGGAAAATATTCTCCGCTGTCTGCGAACTCTTCAACCGAAATGATCCGGTGGACCTGGTCACCCTGGCCAATATTTTAAAACAGCGGGGCGATATCGAGGAAATCGGAGGCGCAGCCTATCTCGCCTCTCTGGTGGATTCGGTTCCTCTGGCGGTCAACTGCCGCCATTATGCCCAGATCGTCCATGAAAAAGCCTGTCTGCGTCTGCTGATCGAAAAATCCCAGGATATCGTCAAGCGCTGCCTGGAAGACAGAGAGCGCGCCGAAGATATCATTGATTTTGCTGAAAACGAGATCTTCAAGATCGCCGAAAACAAAATCACCCCATCTTTTTACGCCATTAAAGACCTGGTGGAAAAAAGCATGGACGCCATTGATGAGCGTGGGAAGAACAAGGCGCTGATCACCGGCGTTGCCACGGGTTTCACCAAGCTGGATCAATTGACCTCGGGGTTGCAGAATTCGGATCTCATTATCCTTGCCGCCCGTCCCAGCATGGGAAAGACCTCCTTTGCACTGAACATTGCCCGAAATGCCGCTGTCGAAGCCAACGTTCCTTCGGCCGTATTTTCTCTGGAAATGTCCAAGGAGCAGCTGGCCATGCGTCTTCTGTGCACCGAGGCCAGAATCGACTCCAGCCGCCTTCGGAGCGGCTTTTTGACCGACAACGACCTGGGCGCTTTAACCGATGCCGCTGATATGCTTTCCAGAGCGCCGATCTATATCGACGATACGGCCGATATATCGGCCATGGAAATCCGGGCCAAGGCCCGTCGGCTTAAAATGGAAAAAAATCTGGGTCTGATCGTCATCGATTATGTTCAGTTGATGAAGTCGCGCCAGAACAGCGAACGCCGCGATCTGGAAATCTCGGAAATTTCAAGATCCCTCAAAGCGCTGGCCAAGGAGCTCAACCTTCCGGTGGTGGCCCTGTCCCAGCTCAACCGCAAACTGGAAGAACGCAACGATAAGCATCCCCAGCTGTCCGACCTCAGGGAATCCGGAGCTCTGGAACAGGACGCGGATGTGGTGGCCTTTATCTACCGGGACGAGGTCTATAACAAAGACCCCAACAATCCCCATCGGGGAAAGGCCGAAATCATTCTGGCCAAGCACCGGAACGGCCCCACCGGGACCGTTCCCCTGACCTTCCTGAATTCCTATACCCGGTTTGAAAATCCGGCCTTCAATCACGCGCCGGCTGCCCATGAATAGCCGTTTGATTCGATCCGAAAACTTGCGTACCGCCGTTCTTCGGAGCATATGAAACAAATTTTTGGAAACATCTCAGGCCTTAAGTCCGGCCAGCTCCACCGGCTGCAGAATCTCTACCGGCGGCGGATACCGCCGGAAGCGTTGATTACCCCGGAACTGGTCCGCGATATGGCGCGGCTTTCTTTTGAAATCCACCGCCAGATCGGCGTCACCATCAACCGCCAGGGCGCAATGGATCATATTATCGTCGGAGACCGGCAGGGCATCGTCATTCCGGATCTGAGCGACTACCGGATCGCTCCCGGTCGACTGCGGGGGCTCAGATGCGTCCACACCCATCTTGCCGGAGAACCCCTCACTCAGGAGGATTTGAACGATCTGGCGCTGCTGCGCCTGGATATGATGGCCGCCGCGACGCTCACCGACGCGGGCGAGGTTGATCGGATTCATGCGGCCCATATTATTCCAGGCGCCACGGGACAAACTCCCTGCGAAGTCCTGAAGCCATTACGTCCACACGAGCTTGGCATCGGTTGTCTGGAGCTGATTCTGTCCCTGGAAGCCGAACTGAGCCAGACCATCTTGTCCCGGCAGGCATCGAGAGGCGAGGAAAGAGCGCTTCTGGTGAGCGTCGCCACGCAGTCCAGACAAGCAGCAATGGAATCTCTGGCCGAACTCGAAGAACTGGCTGCATCCTGCGGCATTTCGGTTATCGGCACCGTCGTTCAGCAGCGCAGCAAAACCGACCCCAGGTATCTGATGGGATTGGGCAAGATTCAGGAACTTGCCCTGACCGCTCTTCAGACCGGCGCCACCCTGATTATCTTTGACCAGGAACTCAACCCTTCTCAAATCCGCTCGATTACCGATCGAATCGAACTGAAGGTGATTGACCGGACTCAGCTGATACTCGACATCTTCGCGCAACGGGCGCAAAGCCGCGAAGGCAGGATTCAGGTCGAACTGGCCCAGCTCAAATACCTGCTGCCGCGGCTGATCGTCAAAAACACGGCCATGTCCCGGCTGACCGGCGGCATCGGCGGCCGGGGCCCGGGAGAGACCAAGCTCGAGATCAACCGGCGGCGGGTCCGGGAGCGCATCGCCCGTCTTGAAAAATCCCTCGGCGAAGTCCGGAAGCGCCGGGCCGTACAAAAATCACGGCGCAACAAACGCGAGGCGCCGGTCATCTCCATCGTCGGCTATACCAATGCCGGGAAATCCACCCTGCTCAACACGCTGACTCGAAGCCGGGTTCTGGTCGAAAACCGGCTCTTTGCCACCCTGGACCCTTCCAGCCGCCGCATGAAGTTTCCCAGAGACATGGAGGTGATCATCACCGATACGGTCGGCTTTATCAAAGACCTTCCCCGGGAGCTGCGCACGGCCTTCAGGGCTACCTTAGAAGAACTGGAAAGCGCCGATCTCCTGCTGCACGTCATCGATATCAGCAATCCGAGATTCGACGCGCAGATCCAATCCGTGGAGACCATTCTTGATGAACTCGGCCTTGAAGACATCCCCGTTCTACGCGTTTTGAACAAGATGGATCTGGCGCCGTCCGAAACGGTCGATATGCTGAGCAGAACCCTTGACGGCATCGCCGTTTGTGCCAAGGATCAAACCAGTCTGGTAAGGCTGATCGAAAAAATGGCGGCCAGGGTTTCTGAAATCCGGATAAAAGGCCGGCTTTCTTCAGAACACCCGGCGGAAATTGACCCGAACGACATTGAAGCTTGACAGTGCCTCGACAAAAAGAGTAAGGCTTAAATTCTATGAATCTGGATGCTTTGAAAACCGTCGGCATGACCGCCGCCAAACAGGGGGGTGAAATCCTTCGCGCCCGCTTCGGAAAGATATTCCGGGTCGAAAAAAAAGGCGCCATTGATCTGGTGACCGAAGCCGATACGGAATGTGAAGCGGCCATCATCCGGACGATACGCAGCGTTTATCCCGACCATGGCATACTGGCGGAAGAAAGCGGTCAGAATCCAGGGAAAAGCCCCTGCCAATGGATCATTGATCCCCTGGACGGCACGACGAATTTTTCCCACGGCCTGCCGATTTTTTCTGTTTCCATCGCCCTGGCCCATGAGAATCAGGTCGTTCTCGGTATTGTATTCAACCCGGTTTCCGGCGAACTGTATTCCGCAACATCCGGTCAAGGCGCTTTTCTCCACGCTCAGCCGATAAGGGTCTCCACAACGCCCGCTGTTTCGGAAAGTCTGCTCGTTACCGGATTTCCGTATGATTTGAAAACCATGATCGATCCCCTGATGCGCCGTTTTTCAACCTGTCTTCAAGCGTGTCAGGGTGTGCGGAGGCTGGGTTCGGCGGCGCTGGATCTCTGCTATGTGGCGAGCGGACGTTTTGACGGATTCTGGGAACAGAACCTGAAACCCTGGGACACCGCCGCCGGCATGCTGATCGCCAGGGAAGCCGGCGCCAGAATAACGGATTTCTCGGGAAATTCATTTGCGCCTGATATGAACCGGATTCTGGCCACCAACGGCCTTATTCACTCGCAAATGATGACTTTATTAAATCAGCAGTAGAGAGCCCCACAACGGAAGGAATGATCCATGAAAAAATCCTTGAAGGACGCCATTCAATGCGATGACCATTGCGGATGTCTGGGAGAATTTGACGGCAATGACATTGTCTGCAAAAAGCACTGCGCCCTGAAGCTGCGCTGTGCCATTGAGCGCAGCGAAAATTATCAGATGGACATCATCGAAGAACTGATGGTTTTTGACGGCATCTCCCTTAAAATTCAGTGATCATGCCGCACATTCCGCCCGTCACTGGACGAAGATCTTTCCAGGATTTAAAATTCCCTTCGGATCAAAAACCTTTTTAATTCCACGCATCAGCGCCATTTCAACCCCGCCGATTTCCTTGCCGATAAAAGGCAGTTTGGAAATGCCGATTCCATGCTCGCCGGAAATCGTCCCGCCCAGTTCCAGGGTATAATCGAAAACCGTCGCAACCGCAGCCTCGGCTTTGCGGACCTCTTGGGCATTCTGCTTGTCGAGCATAATGGTAAAGTGAATGTTTCCGTCTCCGGCGTGGCCGAAACAGACCATCATCAATCCGGTCTCCTCCCGCAGCTTCTCTATCCTTCGAACCATATCCGGTATCCGGCTGCGGGGGACAACGATGTCTTCGTTGATTTTATCCGGACGATACCGGTACAAAGCAGGAGACACGGCCTTTCGGGCCTTCCACAAATCGGCCGCCTGTTCCGCGTTTTCCGCTGTCCGAACCTCCGCCCCTCTGGCCCGGCAGATACTGTGAATCTTTTGAACATCCTCATCCAGACCGGTTTGTTTGCCGTCCACCTCAATGATCAGAAGCGCTCCGGCCGAAGGCAGTCCGATATTCAAATACGCCTCGACGCAACGGATGGATGCATGGTCCATAAACTCGATGGTTCGCGGAACAACGGCGCTTCGAATAATCTCGGAAACCGCCTCGGCGGCGCTTTCCATCCGATCAAAAGCCGCTGTCATGGTGCGCCGGGCTTCGGGAAGCGGCAAGAGACGCAGCGTCATCTGCGTGATGAGGGCCAGAGTTCCTTCCGAGCCCACGATCAAGCGCGTCAGATCGTAACCCACCACCCCTTTTGCCGTCTGAACGCCGGTATGAATGATCTTCCCGGTCGGAAGCACCGCCTCCAGGCCCAGAACATAATCCCGCGTGACCCCGTACTTGACGGCCCGGGGTCCTCCGGCGCATTCAGCCAGATTGCCGCCGAGGGTTGAAAATTCCGAACTCGCCGGATCCGGAGGGTAAAAAAGCCCCCTGGCTTCCACGGCCGTATGAAAATGCGCGGTGATCACTCCGGGCTGCGCCCTGGCAATGCAGTTGTCCGTGTCGATGTCCAGAATCCGGTTCATGCGGCTCATGGCCATCACCACGCCGCCGCGAACCGGCAGAGACCCCCCGGTCAGCCCGGAACCGGCCCCCCGGGGAATGACAAAAAACTCATATTCATCGGCCAGCTTGAATATTTCGGCCGCCTGAACAGCGGATTCGGGAAATACGACAGCATCCGGAACAAACATCTGCCCCGTGGCGTCATACGCATAACACAGGCAATCCTCCTTCTTCCGGGAGCAATGCGCTTTTCCGACAACTGCCTGCAGCTTATCAAACACCTGATCCATTGAATTTTCCAAACTCACCGGCCCTTTGGACCGGATTCAGATCGGCATCGCGACTTGATAGAAAAAGGGCTTGCCGTTCATTTGCCGTGCGAAGATTCCAGGTCCCGGCAGAGCAGTTCCACCTGTCTTCTCAGGGACGTGCTGGTTTTGATGCCCCTTTCAACGGCATTGATGGAGTGAAGGGCGGTGGCGTGATACCGGTTAAAGCTTCTGCCAATCGTCTGAAGCGGCTCACGGGTAAAACGGCGGGACAGATAAATGGCGATCTGCCGGGGCCGCACCAGATTCTGTTTCCGGGAGCTGGAAACGATGTCTTGAACTGATATACCGAATTTCTTGCAGACCAGCTTCTTGATGCCTTCAATCGTGACGGTCTCCTGTTTTCTTGCCAGATGAAGAACCACGCTTTCGGCCAGCTTCAGATCCATCGACGTTTTGAGCAGGGAAGAGCGGGCCGTCAGACCGACCAGGCCGCTTTCCAGTTGACGTATGTTTTCTGTCAGCTCGCTGGCCAGATAATGGATCACATCGCCGGATACATGGAACCCGGAATCCGTGGCTTTTCGTTCAAGAATCTTGATCCGGGTTGGATAATCCGGGGGCTCGATGCTGGAAATCAATCCTCCGGAAAGTCGGGATTTGAGCTGATCGTTCATCTTGGGAATATCCGAGGGGCAGTAGCACCCGGTGAATATGATGCGTTTTTTCGCATCGAGAAGGTAGTCCAGAGTCAGGGCCAGTTCGACCTGGGTCCGGTCCTTTCCGGTAAGAAAATGCACGTCTTCCAGCAACAGCACATCGCACTGGTTCCGGTATTTTTCCTTGAACCCGGCAATGGCATCGGTTCGAAGCGCCTGAACCATTTCATTGGTGAAATCTTCAGCGGTAATATAATAAACCCGCTGCGACGGCGCCTGGGACAGAATATGATTGCCGATGGCCTGGGACAGGTGGCTTTTGCCCATGCCGGTACCGGAAAAAAGGAAGAGCGCCTTGGAGCCGTTTCCATTGCCGGTTGCCTGAGAAACCGCTGCGGAATAGGCAAAATGATTGCTGTCCCCCACGACAAACCGGTCAAACGTAAAATCCCGGCGCAGCAACCGCCCGCCGGGGGGCTGCATGTGGGGCAGCAACAGCTGCGGATTTCTTTCAAGAGGGTCTGCCTGGGTCCTGACGCAAGCGTTATTGACCTCAAAAATCAACCGACAGTTCCTGCCCGTGGTTTTCCGAAATTCTCCGGCAATCTGAGGGCCGTACTGCTCCTCGATGCGTTTTTTTGAAAAATGATTGGGACATAACAAAACGATATCGCCGGCATCCGCCTTTCCGAACTCTATGGGAGCGATCCACATTCGAAAGCTGTGGCCGGGAATTTGAAATTTAACTGAATTTTTAACCTGCTGCCAAATCTCTTCCATAGAAGTTGCTCTTGTATCAAATTTTTAACGGGTTTTGACGGGATCTTAAGATCTGAATTTCAAAAAGCCACCTGGTTTGGTGCGAGGCACAGTGGCTTCCGCTACAATGGAAGTTACTGATTAGAGGATTGCTCAAAGGGTGTCAAATCTCAGAAATTCGGTTTTTGGCCCGGCTTCGAATTATGCCGTCAATATTTATAAATATTTGATTTAAAACATTTTTTAATTTCAATATTCATCAACCATCTCTAAATACTTCCTTTTTTATACTTGTATCTTTTCATAAGTATTTTAATCAGATCAGTGGTTATCAACAGCGTGTTGACAAGTACGTGTTCTGATTTTTCTTGAATTTTTTACGATTCGCTTCGTTTTTCGAATACATAATCATATTCGGTGAATGATACCCCCCTTGCACTTATCCGCTTTTTTGAATTCACGACGACATTCTTTTCGCGTTATTGCGTGTCCGGGGCGGGCGCAAACCGTTCTTGCATCTGAAATCCACACGATATATGAAACAATCATCATGGAATCGGATCATATCATCATCCGGGGCGCCCGGCAGCACAACTTGAAAAACATCGATCTGGATCTGCCTCGAAACCGGCTGGTGGTAATCACGGGGCTTTCCGGATCCGGGAAATCCTCTCTGGCCTTTGACACCCTTTACGCCGAAGGACAGCGCCGGTACGTCGAATCCCTTTCCGCCTACGCACGCCAGTTTCTCGAACAGATGGAAAAACCCGACGTGGACACGATTGAAGGGCTCTCCCCGGCCATTGCCATCGAGCAGAAGACCGCAGGCCACAATCCCCGCTCCACCGTGGGCACGGTCACGGAGATCTACGACTACCTGCGGCTGCTGTTTGCGAGAGCCGGCACGGCGCATTGTTTTCAGTGCGGGCTTCCGATCGCCTCTCAAAGCCTGGATCAGATCGTCGATCAGGTATTGGCGCTGGAAGGAGGAACCCGCATTCTGGTTCTGGCCCCTCTGGCGACTGCCCAGAAGGGAAACTTTGAGCGCCTTTTCAAGCGCCTTCGCAAGGACGGATTCTCCAGGGTACGCATCGACGGAAACATCATGGAACTCGATGCGCTGGAACCACTGGACCGTAATATCCCGCATGATATCGAGACGGTCGTGGACCGACTCGTGGTTAAACCCACGATTCGAAACCGCCTGGCAGACTCTCTTGAACTGGCCCTGTCCCAGTCTGACGGCGTGGTGGTCATCGATGTGGCCGGCGGAACGCCGATTCTTTTCAGCGAAAAAGCCGCCTGCACCCGTTGCGGCGTCAGCTATCCCCCGTTTACGCCGGCGGCCTTTTCCTTTAATTCCCCCCAGGGCGCCTGCCCGCAATGCGCAGGGCTCGGCGTCAGCGCCGAACTGGATACGGAGCTGATTATACCCAACCCGAAGCTGTCCCTGCGTGAGGGCGCCGTTGTCCCCTGGGCCGGTCGGAACACCGTTCATTTCGTGGAGTTTATCGACGCCCTGACCCGCTTCTACGGCACGGACATCTACACCCCTTTTGAAGACCTGCCGGAATCCTTTCGAAATGTGATCATGAACGGTTCCGGCGGTCAGAAAATTCCTTTTTATTTCGAGAAAGGCACCCGTCGCTTTACCTACGAAAAGCCCTTTGAGGGCATTCTTCCCAATCTCAGGCGCCGCTATCTTGAAACCGATTCGGGGCAGGCCCGGGAGGAAATCCGGCAATACATGAACTTCAGGCCCTGCCCGGAATGCCTGGGCGCCCGGCTGACCCGGCAGAGCCTTTCGGTAAGGGTGGGCGGGCTGAATATCTCCGAGGTCACTGCCCAGACAGTAACCGGTGCGCGCATTTTTTTCCAGAACCTGACGCTTGACGGAAACAAGCAGCGCATTGCCGAAAGAATCCTTCGGGAGATCGCTCAGCGCCTGAAATTTCTGGAAGACGTGGGCCTGGAATATCTGACCCTGGACCGTGCGGCTTACACCCTTTCCGGCGGAGAGAGCCAGCGGATCCGCCTCGCCACCCAGATCGGCGCCAAACTGACCGGCGTGCTGTACGTACTGGACGAGCCGAGCATCGGATTGCATCCCAGGGACAACCGCCGGCTCATAGAAAGCCTGCTTCGCATGCGGGACCTGGGAAACACCGTGATCGTTGTGGAGCACGACGAGGAAACCATCCGGGCCTCGGATTTCGTGGTCGACATGGGACCCGGCGCCGGCGTAAAAGGCGGCCATGTGGTTTTTGCCGGCACGCCCGCGGATCTCGTGCAGAATGCGCATTCCCTGACCGGGCAGTATCTTTCCGGGAAAAAATCCATTCAGACGCCCGCCTGCCGCAAAAGTTCATCCGAAAAGTTTCTGCAGATTCAGGGCGCCTGCCGTAACAACCTGAAAAATATTGACGTGGCTTTTCCTCTGGGATGTCTGATCTGCGTTACCGGCGTATCGGGATCCGGAAAATCCACCCTGATTCTGGATACCCTTTACCGGGCCCTGGCCCAGCGCCTCTACCGCACCCGGATAACGGCCGGAGCATGTAAAAGCATTCAGGGAATGGAACACATCGACAAAGTCGTTCACATCGATCAGAGCCCGATCGGCAAGACCCCGCGATCCAATCCGGGCACCTACACCGGCATTTTCTCCGATATCCGGGAACTTTTTGCCAGAACTCCCGAAGCGCGGATCCGGGGCTACAAACCCGGCCGTTTCAGTTTCAACGTCAAGGGGGGCCGATGCGAATCGTGCCGCGGAGACGGCATCATCCGAATTGAAATGCATTTTCTGCCCGATGTGTACGTTCCCTGCGACGTGTGTCAGGGAAAACGGTACAACCGGGAGACGCTTGAAATCCGCTACAAGGGTCTGAACATTTCGGAAATCCTGGATATGACGGTTAACCAGTGCCTTTCTTTTTTCGCCAACATCGGCGCCATTCGATCCCGGCTTGAGATACTCGCCGAGGTGGGCGTGGGGTACCTTAAAATCGGCCAGAACGCCGTCACCCTTTCCGGCGGGGAGGCTCAGCGCCTCAAGCTGGCCCGTGAACTGAGCCGCAAAAGTACCGGCAGGACCATCTATATCCTCGATGAACCCACCACGGGGCTCCACATCGACGATATCCGCAAACTGCTCCATGTGTTGAACCGCCTGAGGGATGCGGGCAACACGGTGATCGTGATCGAGCACAACCTGGACGTCATCAAATGCGCCGACCACATCATCGACCTGGGACCGGAGGGCGGAGACCGGGGAGGCGAGGTGGTGGGCGTCGGCACCCCGGAGCAGATCTCAGCTATTGCGCAGTCGCATACGGGACAATATCTGAAAAGGATTCTGGGAAAAGGCGAAGACTAAAAACCGGGGATTGAAGGCAAAAAGCTGAAGTTGCTCCGCTGAGATAAAAAAAGGGCGGTTCGTCCGGATTTCCCGGCGAACCGCCCTGGCGTTATCAGCTTAGACTCTCGGGTTGATCAACCCAAAAGCTTGGCGATGGCTGCCGTCTGAGGATGCGCGTAGATCAAAATCAGAGAGATGACCAGCGCGTAAATCGTCAGAGACTCGATCATGGCCAGACCGATCAGCATGGTAACGGTGATCTTGCCGGAGGCTTCGGGATTTCTTGCAACGCCTTCAACAGCGCCCTTCAAACCCAGACCCTGGCCGATACCGCATCCGAAAGCCGCGATTCCGATTCCTAAACCCGCAGCCATCACACATGCCGCCAAAAAAGACTGTACAGCTTCAGCACCCATGAGAAATTTCCTCCTTCTTCCAGTTAAGATTTTAAGCTTCTTCCATGAACCCTTTATTCAAAATGGATATATTCAAATTATATTCAAACGATGTCTGTTCGGCATCCGCGACCCGTTAATGCGCATGCTCCATAGAGCCGGCAAAATACATCACCGAGAGCAGGAAAAACACAAACGCCTGCACCAGAGCGACGAATACGCCCAGAACCATGATCGGCAGCGGGGCAAAGAAAGCGCCGGCCAGCATGAACAGAATGCCCAGAACCAGTTCGTGACCCATCATGTTTCCGAAAAGACGGAAGGTCAGCGAAAGCACCCTGGCCAGATGCCCGATGATCTCGATGGGCATGATGATGGGAATCATCCACCAGACCGGACCGGTAAAATGATGAATGTATTTGATGCCGTGATACTTGACGCCGATATAGTGCGTGATGACGAACACCGGAAGGGCGAGGGAAAGCGGCGTATTGAGATTGGCGGTGGGCGGAAAAAATCCGGGAATCATGCCGATCAGATTGCAGATAAAAACATAGAGGAAAATCGTGGCAACGATCGGGAAAAACCAGCGGCCTTCTTCACCGGTAATATCCACCATGAATTCCTCGATTCCCGAAATTGCGGCTTCAAACACATTCTGGGCCTTGCCGGGAATCAGGCTGATGCTCTTGGCTGCGACATATCCAAAACCAATCAAAATGGCCATGACCACCCATGAATAAATCACATGCACATTTTCATGGGCGAAATGTCCAAGGCCCACCCACTCGAAGAGTCTCACAAAAAACAGAAATGGATGTTCCACCTTACATAGCCTCCTTTAATATAAGTTTTTTTAATTCCAGCAGCGTTGCCAGAGTCAGGCTCACGACGACAACCGAAAGCCCCACGACAAGTCCCAGCGGATCGACGATATGTCCGGAAATCAGCAGGAATATGATCAGACCGCTGATGATAAAACGAACGTAGTATTTGGCGATTACCACCCGTATCGGCGACAGTTTCGACGGGTTCAGCGCCTTCTTGAGGGTTCGATCGAGCAGGTGGAAATTGACGACCACGATCAGACCGCCGCATACGATTCCGAGGGTGAAGTCGGGCTGAGCCGCGACCAGACCGAAAAGAACCGCCATGAAAAACAGCGCCCAGTTTGCACGGATGACAAACCGGATGATGCGTTGGTGGATATTCATGATACTGAATTCATCCGTCAGAATTTCCTGCTCTTCTTGATCGCCAGGCCGATGTTTCTGAATCCCGCGGCAATTCCTAGCCCCAGACCGATAAACGTCAGCCACGGACGGGTTTCGAAATGTCTGTCCAGATAAACCCCTAATCCCAGGCCGATGAATATGGACAGCGCGATTGAGAACCCAAGGCTGCTGTAATACGCCAAGTCCTTAATGTAGCGACTTTTTTCTCTCTTATTCATGAAAAAGAACGCCTTTTGCGCATTCATCAGCTCAAAAATTCGTTTGAAAGAAAAGCCAATAACACAGGATTTTACCCAAGTCAAATTTTTTAAGCGGGGCCGGAAACAAAAAAACTTTGTGCAAAAAAACCTTCAGACAGGTCAAAGCCGAAGGCTGAGCGCATCAAAAACCGGGCCGTCGGTGCATACATGAAAATAAGAATCGTCCGCGCCCGACCGGGCCACGGCACAGCCCAGGCAGGCCCCCATGCCGCAGGCCATCAGCGTTTCGATGGAAACCTGACAGGGAATCTTATATTTTTTCGCCAGACGGGCAACGACCTGAAGCATGCCCATGGGCCCGCAGGCGCAGATGAGATCCGGCGGATTTTCTTCAATCGCACGTTCCAGCAATCCCGTCACCAGCCCCTGAAATCCAAAACTTCCATCCTCGGTGGCCGCATTCACCGCAAGACCCATGGCCGAAAAAGCATCCATCGCCGGAAGATCCCCTCGTGTCTTTCCGCCAATAAAAACCTGGGCATGCGCCGCGCTGACCGAACCTTTTTTGAAACTGCCAGCCAGAAACACCAGCGGCGCCGCCCCGATACCGCCGCCGACCATGAAAATGCCGCGGGTGTCCGGGGCAACACAGAAACCGTTTCCCAGAGGACCGAGCAGATCGACTGCATCGCCGGCCCGCACCATGGAAAGCAGCCGGGTTCCCCGGCCCACTATCTTGTAGAGCAGCTCAATACCGGCAATGCGCCGGTCCTGTTCGATCAGACGAAAAATGGAAAAAGGCCGCCGCAGCAAAGGGTCCACGCGGCCCGGAAACCGCAGCATGACGAACTGGCCTGGCCGAGCGCCGGCATATCCGGCGCATCGGATTCCGATCCGGCCGTAATCGGAATCCACCTTCCGGTTCCACAGCACTTCGACGTTTTTGAGGTCTATTGCATCCATATTTAATACGCCTTTTCAATGGCTCAGGCATACCGGACCGACCGGGTCACTGCGAGGGCTTTTTCAACCCGATCACCGCGGCCAGCCGGCCGGTGGTCTTTTGCGCCCGGTAGGAAAAAAAAGAATCAACGCCGCAGCGCGTGCAAAGACCGCTCGATAAAATGTTGCCCGGAGCAAGTCCGGCTGTGCAAAGCTGATCCCGTGTCGCGGCCCAGAAATCAAAATGATCGCCCACCCGGTATTTCCAGAACGTTTCCGGAATCTCGGACCGGTAATTGACAAACTCCGCGCAGCAGGGTCCCAGGGAGGGACCGATGCCGGCCAGCATGTCTTCCGGTCGGCACCCGAAGGCGTCGGCCATGACCTGAACCGTTCGGCCGACGATGTTGGCGGTACTGCCGCGCCATCCGGAATGCACCGCCCCCACCGCGTTTCTGACCGGATCAACTAGGAAAACCGGCTGGCAATCGGCCACCTGCAGGGTCAGTAGAATTCCGGGAATATCGGTGACCATGGCGTCGGCCGTATCCTCAAAACCCTCGGCCGGCGGAGGCTGAAACGGATGCCGGTTCGAATAGACCACCGCCCGGATTCCGTGAACCTGGTCGATCAATACCAGTTTGGCGCCCCGCATGCACCGCAACACGATGCCGCGGTTCTCCGTTACGTTCCGCGGATCATCTCCGACACCGCGGGATACATTCAAACTGTCAAACGGCCCCGGGCTTACCCCGCCGGTCCGGGTAAAAAAACCATGCTCAATCCGGTCATAGGGCAACCAGGGGGTAAACCGGTAATACGAAATCCCCTGGTTGCGGCAAAGCGTCATCGGCATTTTTTCATTCCATTACAAACCATTACGGCGTTCTGGCCAGGGTCAGCACATCCACCCGGCCGGCGCCGGCTTTTAAAAGCGCTCCGGCGCAAGCATCCGCCGTGGTCCCCGTAGTATAGACATCATCAATCAGAAGCACGCGCTTTCCGGAAATCCGGTTCACATTCCTGACGGCAAAGGCGCCTTTCAGATTTTCCAGCCGGCTTTTTTTCCCCAGGCCGGTCTGCGGCGCCGTCATGCGGACTCTCTTGAGCGCCGATTCATCTATATCAAGGCCCAGCTGGCGCTTCCAGGTTCTAACCAGAACAAACGCCTGGTTGAAGCCTCTCTGCCTGAGTCGCTTCGAATGCAGGGGAACCGGAACCGCCAGATCCACCTCATTCTCGGCCCAGTGCCGCTGAAAAGTATCCAGAAGCAGTTCGGAAAACGGGCGGACCAGCTGCATTCTGCTCCGGTATTTGAGCAGATGAATCAGGCTTCGAAAACTTTTTTCGTAAACGCCGCACGCCCGTGCTTTTCCGAATACAGGGACATGTGAAATACACGGACCGCACAAGTGATCATCGCCCTGCCGGCTTTCAAACATCAGGCCGCATACCGGGCACATCGGGGATTTAATCGGCCGACATGCCGCAAGACAGGAAGCGCATAAATATCCGCCCAGACTGATCTCGAACCGGTTTCTTTTGCTCAGGTCCTGAACGCCGGGCAGGCCGGGCCGGAAAAAGCTTCCGCACGCCAGGCATTTGGCGGGAAAAATCGCATCCAGAAGCGCCCGGTAAAACCGTTTCAAATACGCCCTGCCTGCCACGCCGTGGTTCATTTCACCGGATGCCTCCGTACCGCCCTTTCATGCAGTCAATGATGCCTGAGGCAAACCGCGAGCAAGACACCTCTCTGGCCCCCGGCATCTGACGGGCCAGGTCGTAGGTGACCGCGCCGGAACGGATGGCTGCCTGCAGCGCCGTTCGAATCCGTTCCGCCGCCTCGATCCAGCCCATATGGTCCAGCATCATGGCGCCCGAAAGAATCAGGGATCCGGGATTGACCTTGTCGAGTCCGGCGTATTTCGGCGCCGTTCCGTGCGTGGCCTCAAACACGGCGCACCGGTCGCCGATGTTGGCGCCCGGCGCCATGCCCAGGCCGCCTGCCTGCGCGGCAAGCGCGTCCGAAAGGTAATCCCCGTTGAGGTTGGGCGCGGCGATCACGCTGAATTCCTCCGGCCGGAGCAGCACCTGCTGAAACATCATGTCGGCGATGCGGTCCTTGATGACCACCCTTCCCGGAGGCCGGACCCCTTTGTATTTTTCATACACCTCCGCCTCGGTGACCGTCCGGGACGCAAACCGTTCCCGGGCCGCCTCATATCCCCAGCGGCTGAAGGCCCCCTCGGTAAACTTCATGATATTGCCCTTGTGCACCAGGGTCACGCTGGGCAGATTCTTTTCAAGGGCATAGGCCACGGCCATGGTCACCAGACGCTTGGTATTCGCTTCGCTGATGGGCTTGATTCCGATGCCGGCGTCCGCGGGAAGACATACGCCCATCTTCTCCCTTAAAAACGCCCGCACTTCGGCCGCTTCGGAACTTCCGGCCCGCCACTCAATGCCCGAATACACATCCTCGGTGTTTTCACGAAAGATGATCATGTCCACCTTTTCCGGATGCTTCATCGGACTGGGAACCGGATCGATGTACCGGACAGGGCGGATGCAGGCGTAGAGGTCCAGTTCCTGGCGGATGGTCACGTTCAGGCTGCGGATTCCTTCTCCCACCGGCGTGGTCAGCGGGCCCTTGATGGCGATGCAATGCTCCCGGATCCGGTCAAGGGTCTCCCGTGGCAGCCACTGCCCCGTCTTTTGATAAGCCTTCTCTCCGGCCAGAACCTCGAACCATACGATTTTTCGTTTTCCCGCGTAGCTTGCCGCCACCGCAGCGTCGAATACGCGCACGGCACCGGCCCAGATATCCGGGCCGGTGCCGTCTCCCTCAATAAAGGGAATCTCCGGAGCATCCGGAACCCTGAGGCTTTTGTCCGGATTTAAAACGATCTTGTTTCCCATGCATGCTTCTTTCTTCGTATCTGCTCTGCTGTCAGAAATCAGGCCTCTGATCCTCCCGAATCCCCCTCTGCCTGAACACCTCGTACATCGCCACCGCCCCGGCGACCGAGGCATTCAGCGAACCGATCATTCCCGTCTGGGGAATGGCGATCAGGGCATCGCAGTTTTTTTTGACCAGAGGCCGGACCCCTGTATCCTCGCCGCCCACCACCAGGGCAAGGGGAACGGTGAAATCACAGTCATAAACCGTCCGGTCTCCGGCGGCGTCCAGACCGAAAACCCAGATCCCCCGGTCCTTGAGAAGCCCGATGGTGCGTGCCATGTTGGTAACCCGATCCACCGGCATATGCTCCAGAGCCCCGGCCGATGCCTTTGAAACGGCGGGTGTCGGCGAAGCGCTGCGATCCCTGGGAAGCACTACGGCCTGAACGCCGGCGCAAAGAGCCGTGCGGATCAGAGCGCCGAGGTTCTGAGGATCCTCAAGGTTGTCCAGAAGCAGCAGAAAGGGCCGGCATCCGGGTTCCGAGCGTTCCAGAACCTCGGAAAAATCCGAGATCGGGCATGGGCTGACCCTGGCGCCGATCCCCTGATGGCGATCGCTTCCGGCCATGGCGGTCAGCCGGGCTGCCGGAATGATCTCCATGGGAATCTTTCGGGTTTCAGCTAAGTGCAGCAGCGACGTCAGACGACTCGACGTCTTGTCCCGGGCGACGTACAAAGCCGTAAACTGACGGCTGCGGCTTTTCAAAGCCTCACTGACCGGATGAATGCCGTAAAGGATTTCCGATTTCATGATCGTCTCACCGTCAGCGCGGCTGTATTCTGGAAAACGGAAAAAACCCTCGTATTTCAGACGCCGCGGTAGTTTTCGATAATGGCCGTCAGTTCTTCCAAAGCCCGGTTCAGATCATCGTTGACCACGACATGACGGTAAAAATGCTTTTGCGCCATTTCCCGTTCGGCATTGCCCATACGCGTGGAAATGACCTGCGGGGTGTCGGTTGCTCTGGTTTCCAGACGGCTGCGAAGCGTCTCCAGAGAGGGGGGCATGATAAAAATTGAAATGCCGTCCGGAAAGCGCTCCAGAATCTGCAGGGCGCCCTGCACGTCGATATCCAGGAGAATGTCTTCCCCCCTTGCCAGGGCGCTTTGAATGAATTCGGCCGATGTGCCGTAAAAATTGCCGTGAACCATCGCCCATTCCGCCCAGAAGCCCTGCTTGATTTTATCTTCGAAATCCGGCCGCGAAATGAAATGGTAATCAACGCTGTCGCGTTCCCCGCTTCTCGGCGAACGCGTGGTGTAGGACACCGAATATCTGAGATCGGCAAAACGCTGCCGCAGCATGCTGCAAAGCGTGGTTTTGCCGCCGCCGGACGGCGCCGATAAAACGAAAAGCCGCCCGCGGGACAATGCGTTTTTGGAAGGACTATCCGGCATGGTTTTCCCTGATCACTCTTTTTCCGCCAAGGAGGAAAATCGCTGGGACAGGGTTTCCGCCTGAATGGCCGAAAGAACGACGTGATTGCTGTCCATCACGATGATCGCACGGGTTCTGCGGCCATGAGTGGCGTCAATCAGGCGCTTGTCGTCGCGGGCCTCGTCTTTGAGGCGTTTGATGGGCGCCGAATTGGGAGACACGATCGCCACCACCCGCTCGGCCACCACGGTGCTTCCAAAGCCGATGTTCAACAAAATCTGTTCCATAAGATTGATTTCAACTCCCTGGCCGCACTCCGGAATGCATTGCTCGCGCAAAAGCATTATAAAGGGACCTGCTGTGATTTTATTCTATATTCTGAACCTGCTCACGGATCTTTTCAAGTTCGGTTTTGACCGCCACGATGATATGAGAAATCGGCGCACTGCCGGCTTTGGCGCCCATCGTGTTGAATTCCCGGTTAAATTCCTGAAGCAGAAAATTGAGTTTCCGGCCCGAAGGCTCGTCAGCGTCAACGATCCGGCGGAACTGCTCAATATGGCTTCGGGTTCTGACGATTTCCTCCGAAATATCGCTTCGGTCCGCCAGGAAAGCGGCCTCCTGCGCGATCCGCCCGGGATCGATTTCCACCAGTCCGCTGGTCAGCGCTGAGATGCGTTCTTGAAGCCGATGCCGATACCCTGCGGCAAGACCGGCGGCGGCGGCTTCAACGGCATCCGTACTGGATTCGATAAAATCCATTCTCTTCCGAAAATCCTCGGCCAGAAAGGCGCCCTCCCGGGCACGCATCTCATCGTGAGCGTTCAGAGCATCTTCGAGACAGTCCCGGAAAAGCTCCCAGGCCGACTCCATATCCCGGTCCGACTCTCTCGGCCGGATCACCCCTTCGGCCGAAGCGATCATGTTCAGCGGCACATCCGCTTTCAGATTCAGATCTTCCCGAAGCTCCACCAGTGCTTGATGAAAAGCCCTGGCCATGGAAAAATCAACTGTAAAGCCAAAGGACTCCGGCGCCTGATCTTCAACCTGGAATCGAATCTCCAGCCGTCCCCGGGTCATGTGTTCGGATGCCAGAGCCTTGATCTTTTCCTCCAGCGCAAGGTAGTTTTGCGGAATCCGCAGAACCACATCCAGGCTTTTGCCGTTATAGGATCGGATTTCCACCCGGCAGCCCATCGGGCCGGCGGTCTTTTCGGCGCGTGCAAAACCGGTCATGCTCTTGATCATTATATGTTCCCGGTCGCCGGGGCATTTTCGTTTTCAGCGCTCCGACGTCTATTATCCACGGTGTATTTGTCGCGGGCCCATCTGAGAAATGCCTGAATATCATGGGCGGCATAATCCGGATACGTCCAGGGCAGCGGCTGAAAAGCGCCTTTGGCGTAAGTCAGCGTCAGGTCCGCATAAATTCCTTTTCCAAGATAAATCCGATGTGAAAAGTTTTTCCCGGTCGCCAGAACAAACCGTTCATGAAGCAGATAGCCCGGATCGATATTCACCCTTCTCAGGGAACTTTCGGCAAAGCGGCCTTCCACCTCGTTGGTAAGCAGTTTGATGTCCGCCAGATCGGTCTGCTCGATCAAACGGGAAAAGCTTGCCATCCTCCTGAAAAGCGGTGATCCCATCTCCGCCTCGTAATACCGGGTATACTCAAAGGCAAGCCAGGCGCTGATCAGGTCCGCCCGGCCGTAATTCCGCTCCAGCAGGCCAAGAACCCGGCCGAAAAGCTCCCTGCGCGCCGTCAGAATGCTGACGACCAGTTTGGCCGGCCTGGCCGGCTGAACAACGCTCATTGCTGGATTATCACTTTTATGATCAAGGCTTCCCGTTTCCACAAAAGTCCAGGGATTTTGCTTCCTCCACCAGCATGACCGGAATGCCGTTCCTGATTTCATAGAGCAACTGGCAGGCCGGACAGACCAGCGCCTCCCCGGATGCGCTCGAATCAACCGGCCCCTTGCACTTCGGACATGCCAGAATTTCCATTAGTTCCTTGCGTATTCCCATTCTTGCAGGCTCCCGTATCATCCTTGCGGGTTTCAAATCTCCCGGCTGAGAGCACGGGTTGCCCCCGCTTCCCCGAGCTTTCCCCGGTCCGGGTATTAACACAGGAACGGCGGCGGAATCAAGCCATGAGATGTCAAAGGGCCGGGGAAACCGAATCTCGTCATTTTGGATGAATTCCGTTTTTGGTAAAAGCGCCTCGCACAGCAAGGCTTTCCAGCGGTTCAAACCTGCCTGAAAATTATGGAGCACCGATCTCCGGCGGCAGTTTCAATTTCCGGCGCGCCCGTTCGGGAATGCCCTTGATGCGCCATCTGCGATGAATCCACAGCCAGTTGTCCGGGGCGGCCCGAATATGCTTTTCGATGATCCGGTTGAATAGCGCCGTGTTCTCCTCAATATCCCGGCTCACGTCCCCGGTCCGGATCAGTTCAACCGGAGGTTCGAACACGGTGAGATAGCGACCGTCTGGCTGCCGGGTATTGAACGCCGGCAGGACCGCAGCCCCGTAACGCAGGGCGAACATGGCCAGACCCTTGTTGGTGCAGACGATCCGTCCGAAAAACGGAACATACACGCCCTCGTACCAGGAAGCGTTCTGATCCAGCAGAATTCCCACCACCTGATTCTCATTTAACAGCCGGGTTACAATCGCCGCGCTGTTATTCTTGTTGATTAACGTGTTGCCCGAAAGACCGCGGATTTCCCGCATCATTCGATCCATGGGCTCGAAATCAAGAACCCGGGCCATGACATGAAACGGCGTTCCGAATTTGAATGAAAAGGCCAGGGCCATCAACTCCCAGTTTCCCAGATGTGCGGTGAAAAACAGAATGCCCTTTCCTCTGGAAAGGGCCTGGTAATAGTGCTCCTGGCCTGAGAAGACAATATAGTCGTCCACATTGTCGGGGGTGAGCTTGAGCAGGGCGGGAATTTCCAGAGCGGTCCGTGCCAGCTGAATGAAATTGGCCTTTGCCGTACCCCGGATTTCCTTCGGACTCATCTGACTTCCCATGGCCAGGGTCAGGTTCTCCAGGGCGATGCGGCGGTGGCGCCGGTCCACCGCATACCACAGTCTGCCGATGGGAAATGCGGCTGCGCCGAGAAGTTTTCTCGGAATGCGGGAAAGCATTCTCAGCAGGCATCGAATCAGGCGATACGACGCCTGTGGGCCTGTTTTCCGAAGGGTCATGAGTCTGTATTTCTCCGCATTCAATCCTGTTTCAGATGTTTTGAGCCGCCCGCTACCCCGTCAATCGGCGCTTTTTTCAACCCCTCGCTCAACCAATGGGGTCAAGGTTCAGAAGCGATTCATATACTTTCAGCGTTTCCCCGAACATGGTCTCTACAGTAAAGCGCTGTTGCACCCAATTTCGTGCCGCTTGGGCATATTTTTCCCGAAGGGCGCTGCTGGACAGAAGCTCACCCAGAGCCACGGCCAGGCTTTGCGGATCACCGGGAGCAAACAGGCGGCCGGTTTCGCCGTCCAGAACGGTTTCCAGGCTCCCGCCGTGCGCCGAAGCGATCACGGGCCTTCCCATGGCCTGGGCTTCCACGGCAATACGGCCAAAGGCCTCGGCTTCTCCGGAAGTGGCGGATACCACCACGTCGGCCACAAGATAGGCCGCCGGCATATCTTCGCAGTGTCCGGCCAGCCGCACCCGGTTTTCAAGCCCGAGCCGCCTGATCAGGGAGCGGAGCTCGGCCGCATAAGAAGGATTTTCTGCATCCCCGACGCACACGGCGGTCCAGGGAAGCGACCGAACCTCGGCCAGGGCCTTGAAAAACACATCATGTCCCTTGAGCCGTGTCAGACGACCGGGCAGCATCACCACCGGCCCTGCATCCACGTCCAGATCCCAGCTTTCGCGCAATGAAGCGACACGCTCCGGGTTCACGACCCCTGAGCTGAATTCGGTCTCGTCTACCCCCCGGAATATCCGGATGATCCGCTCCTGCGGTACACGATAATACTGCCGAATATGATCGGCCACGGCGGTCGAAATCGCAATCACCTTCTGGCCGCGGGTCATTACCGCGCTGTAGGCATTGACCGAATAAAATCCGTGGAACGTGGTCACCAGCTTCGGCCGCAACTTTTCGGGAAGACTCTTCCAGGCAAGGTACCCGATCCACGCCGGAAGCCTGGACCTCAGGTGCAGAATATCGACCTTTTCTTGAACCAGCAGCCGCCGAAGCGGCAGGATGTATTTCAAACATACCGGGGTTTTCCTGCCCACCTGCCAGGCAAAATGCTCGCTGCCCTCTTCCTGAAGCCTTTCAACCAGTCTGCCTCCGGCTGAGATCACGATGGACCGGTGACCATAACGGCAGAGATAACGGCCCACCTCCAGGGCGCCGCGCTCCACGCCGCCGCTTTCAAGTTCCGGAAGCATCTGAACTACGGTAATCGCTCGGGCCACCATCTTCTCAATATCTCCTGGGCGCATCGGGAAGCCTCATCCAGCGGCGCCGGATTGAATTCATCCGCGCCGGATCGCCACATCTCATAAGACATCGAATACCGGTTTTCAATGAGAAATTCCAGGCTGGTCTGGAATTTGTTGCGCTTTTTCTTCCACAGGACCGGCAGAATTCCCACCCGGCATCCGGCGCTGACCGCCTCATAGATCATGGACATGCTGTCCGCGGTCACCCAGACGCGCCAGGTCTGCGCATACCGGTCTTCGAGCCATCCCAGATGAGTGTCCTCGGATTTAAAAAAAGAAACCGCAGGGTTCTCTTCGGCCAGCTGCGTCAACATGACCAGCATGTCGGCAGGCGTGCGCGGCGAGGAGGTAATCGTCCAGTGAATCAGGGGGTCCGCCGCCAGAATGGAGCCAATCTGATCCATGGTGGTTTGAGAAGACCACCAGTGGCTTTTGGGGTCTCTGCCTCCGACCAGAATCAGGCCATTTGCAAGATCCCGGACTTTTGGAGCGGGCCGAATGCAGGGCGGCCCGAGCGTCAAGAAAATATTGTCTGAACCTTCGGGCCGATCATGACGTGGAATCAGGCAAAGATCAAAACGCCTCAGAAAAAGCCGCTCCGGCGTCATGCAGGTCACAGCCCGCGCGCCGGTCTCCTCCTTGAGAAGCAGCATGGGAATGTGGGTGTATGATCCGGCGCCGATAATCAGATCCACCGAAGACGGTACCCTTTTCAGGGGCCGTATTCGTCTCAGGCCGTAGCGAGCCCAGTTGCCCGCGGCCTGAAAAAAATTTCCCGGTTCAACGTTCCGAACCGTAACGGAAAGCGGGGTAAACCTTTCCAGTGCCTGCAAAACCGCACGGGTCTGTTTCTCGTGCCCCCGCCGGCCGTCAAAAAAGGCCGTCACACAAAGTGGATTGACCATCAGAATGCCTTTTCAGAATTTTTTAAACAGTTTTCAATCAACCGTACCAGGTCGCCCCGAGGATCCTCAAGTTCGATGTCGATTCCGATCACGGCAAGATCCAGGGACCACGATCGGCTGTTTCCGATGCGGGCCCAATCCTTTTCGGTGGTGGCGACAGCCTGGGCTCCGGCCCTGCGGGCCGCATCCATAATCGCCTGAAAATCCGAATCCCTGTAAGCATGATGATCCGGAAAACCCAGGGTTCCGGTCAGGTTCGCTCCGCAGGCTCTGACTGCGTCAAAAAAATTCGAGTTCTGAGCAATACCTGAAAATGCAAAAACCCGCAACCCGGTCAGGGCGCCTTCGGCCGGTAAAAATTGCAGCCGGCTCGTGTGCGTTCCTTTTGAAACCAGGGCGGTTTTCGGCCGGTGCGAAGACTTTAAAACCGGAATTCCGGGCAGATTTTCCCTGAGCAGGCTTTCCAGTGCGGCAGGAGGTCTGCGACCGCATCGAGTCAGAATGCAGACATCGGCACGCCTCAGGGCGGACAGGGGTTCCCGTAGCGTTCCCCGGGGAATCAGGCAGAAATTTCCGAAAGGTCGCCGGGCATCGACAAGAACGATATTCAGATCCCGCCGAATTCGAAGGTGCTGGAAAGCGTCATCCAGAACCAGTACATCGGGCGCAAATTCCGACACGGCGCGCATACCGGACGCCACACGGTCTCTGCCGGCCAGCACGGGTACGCCAAGACGCATGGCCATCATGCAGGGCTCGTCTCCGGCCTGTTCCGGACCCATCAGCAGGTTTTCCCCGTCGCTGACAATGCCTCCCCTCTTTTCCGCCTTGCCTTTGTATCCCCGGCTCAGCACGGCCGTACGATATCCCATTCGGGAAAGCAGATCGGCCAGATACAGGGTCATGGGGGTTTTCCCTGTCCCGCCGGCGGTGATGTTGCCCACGCTGATCACCTTGCAGGGCATCGAGTATGACGGAAAAATCCCCTGGCGGTAGCATGCGGCCCGAAGCGCCATCGCGCCGCCATAGACCGTGGACAACGCCTTGAGCAGAAACCGGAAAGAAAACCACGGGCTGTGACCCGGATCGTTGAAAATTTCCTGAGCCATTTCCCGAATTCGGTCGGCGAACTTCAATTGTTTCATTCAGGTTTTCTCCGACCCGGCAAAAGTGTTTCAATCTCGACTACAATGCTTTCAACCGCTCCCTGATTGGCGGAAAACACGCTCAAGGCCCGCTCTCCCATGTCCCGGGCCAGAACGGAATCGGAAAGCAGGCTTTCCGCAACCCGCTGAAAGGATTCGGCATCACGGACCTGCACAGCGCCTCCGGATTCAAGAAGATCCGTTGCAATCGCCAAAAAATCACTCATGTCCGGGCCGAACAGGACCGGTTTGGAAAATGCGGCCGGCTCCAGGGGGTTGTGCCCTCCCAGAGGCGCGAGGCTTCCTCCCACGAAAGCGATATCCCCTATGCTGTACAGCTTGGATAAGGCCCCGATCTGATCCACGATCATCACATCCAGACGGACGGAGGGTTTCAGATCGACCCGGCTCATGTAAACCGACGAAAGGCCCAGACCGGTGCAAAGCCGCTCAACCGCCTCGGCCCGGTCCGGATCACGAGGCGCGAGAATCAGCATCAGGGTGGGAAATTTGCGCCGCAGCGCGACAAAGGCCTTGAGTAGAATGAACTCTTCTCCCTTGTGGGTGCTGCCGGCCACCAGAATCCGCTGATCAGCGTCGATATGCAGGACCCTCCTCAGGGCCTGTCGCTGCGCATCGGAAATCACCGGTCCGGACCGGTCGAATTTAATATTTCCGGAAATCCTGAGTTTTTCAGGCAAAACCCCCAATTTTCTGAACCGGTCCGCATCGGCTTCGGATTGAACAAAAACAGCGTCAAACCGGTTGAACATAGGTCCGGCAAAAAAAGCGATTCGGCGATAGCCGCGAAATGAGCGTTTTGAAAGCCGGGCATTGATCAAAATTGCGGGAATGTCCAGTTTGCCAAGCCGAATCAGAAAATTCGGCCATACATCCGATTCCACGATCACCACAAGGCCGGGTGAAACCGCTCTCGCAACGCGGCGCACGGCAAACCCGAGATCATAGGGAAAAAAGAAAATTCCTCCCACCCGGCCGGCCAGCCGCTGCCAGGCCACTTGAAAACCGGTCTGCGTGGAAGCGGAAAATACCACCCTGCTTTTTCCGAGCCGGCGTCCAAGAGCCTCTACCAGGGGAACCGCCGAAAGCACTTCTCCGACCGAAAGAGCGTGAACCCATACAGGGCCATCTGCCAGGGACGATTTTCGGGGAATGAACTCCGAAAATCCCAACCGATGCAGAAAGGTTTCACGGCGTTTTTTTGAAAACGCCAGAATCAGACCGATCACGGGCGCTGCAACCGTCAGGAGGGTATACAGAAGCAGATTATAGAAAAAGCTCACGTTTCAGATAGCCCTTGCCGTTTCAGTCGGTGTGCAGGAGATTTATAACCGCCGCACACAAAAAAACGAAATTGGCCAGCCAGGCGGCCGCCAGAGGCGGCAGCATCTGCGCATATCCCAGAGAAAGGGAAAAGCTGTGCAAAACCCAGTATAAAAACGCCGTTGCAATCCCGCAAATCACCGCTGCCGGAAGATGTTCCTTGAATCCTCTTTTCAGAGCCAGGCCCGATCCGATCAGACACACCACCAGACAAACCACGGGAAAGGCCGCCTTTGCATGAAGATCCACCCGATAGATCGCCGCATCATACCCTTCGGTCTCTACCTTTTCGATATACTCCCTCAGCTCCAGGTATCCCATCTCTTCGGACCTTTTCACCGTGTAACTCAGGTCATCCGGGGAAAAATCCAGGGTTTGCTCCATCTGATCATGCCAGGACACCTCAAAATTTTCATCGGTCGTCCAGCGCTGGAGCATGACATCCTTCAGAAGCCAGCGGTTATTTTCAAACAACGCCTTGTTGGCGTCCAGCCGCCGGATGATTCTGAATGAATCGTCGAATTCGTAAACAGTCAACCCGAAAAGCGCCCTGCCCTCCGGATGATAAACGGCAATGTGATTGATGCGACGGTTTCCCTTGAGCCAAATGTTTTTTTCCCTGGTTCGGGTAACGGTTTTTTTCCGCACCTCCTGAAGCCAGACCTCATTGGCTTTGCCCACAGTCATGGGAACAATGGCCTCAGACAGGCAAAACAGAAGCAAGCCCGATACCAGCCCCAGACCGATCAGGGGCTTTAACAGATAGATCGGACTCATGCCGCTGCTCTTTAAAGCCGTCAATTCGTTACGTTTGTTCATCAAGCCCAGGGTCACGATGACGGAAATCAGAATGCCCACCGGCATAACCTGGGCGATAATAAAAGGGAGTTTGTGAAGAAAAAAAATGGCTGCCCTGGAAAAGGAAAGGCCGACATTGAGAAAATCATCAATCTTTTCAAAAAAATCCACGGTCAGATAGATCCCCACCACCACGGCGAGAACAACGGCAAAAGTCCGCAGAATTTCCACGGTAATGTATCGATAGATTATCGGCATCGCAACCACCTTTCCTTCAACCGTTTGATGCGGCCGATCATGCCGTCCATCTCGAAGTAACGCTCTCTGGCCGCTCGAACCAGCAGAAACAGTCCGATGCCTCCCATCACCCCATTGGGCGCCCACATGCCCACGGCCGGCGGGTAGATTCCGGCTTCCCCGAAAACCAAACCGGCGGACAGCATCATATAATACAGCAGGAAAAAAAACAGGCCCAGTCCGATGCCCCAGAATTTTCGACGCATTCGCGAATGGATACCCAGGGGTATGGCCAGCAGGCCGAGGGGAAAGCAGGCAAAGGGAAGGGAAAACTTCTTGTGAAACTCCATGAGCGCCAGGTAATACCGTTCGTCTTTCTTCTGACGGGTCTCGATAAATTGCCGCAGCTCAGCAAGCGTCATTTCCTTTCTATGCCTCTCTCTCCCGGTTCCGGGAAGCATTCTTTCCAGTTCCAGACGCATGTCGTAGCTGTCGAAATCGACGACGTCGACCGAGCGGCCCTTGATGTCCGTCCGGTTGATGCTGCCATCGAATAAACGGAGATGAAAGGTGTGAGTCTGCGCATCCGCCATGAATTGTCCCCGGGGAGCGATCACCGTGGCGACCGTTTCGGGATTGCGCCGGTCTTCGATGAACACATCGATCAACAGTCTTTCCTTCAGATCGATGCGGTTGACATAGAGCATAACCCCTGCGAAATCATCCATAAAAGTGCGCTGTTTCAATCCGGCGTCCAGGCTGGATCCGGCGGCCTGAACCAGCAGATTCCTGAACGCCAGCCGTCCCCATGGATGGGCGTAAATAGCCATGAAAGCGGTGAGAAGGCAACCGGCCAGGGCAAAAACCATCACCGGCACCGCCAGCCGGTAAAGGCTCATGCCGCCGCCCTTGAGGGCAACGATCTCATTGTCGTTGGAAAGCCGCAGGAAGGTCAACAGCACGGCGATCATCACCGACATCGGAATCACAAATTCAAAGAAAAACGGCATGGAATAGAACAGCATCCGCGCCACATCCCATAGACCCACCTGATAATTGACGACCAGCTTGGTGATGTCCAGCAGCCGGGTCATCAGAAACACGAAGGTAAAAAACGCCACATTGACGAAAAAGGGAGGAATCAGCTCGCGGATAATATATCGGTCGATAATGCCGTTAAATTTCATAAAACCCGCATGAATCATCGGAATGAAGGCCTCGTTTAACGCAAAAGTCATCCAAAAATATCATACTGAATCCGGGTGTATCGAAAAATGGGTTCACGAACACGGATTACCTTTGCATATATCATGTGCTTTGCGGTAAAGAAACCATCCGGCAAGATCTCCGGTCGGCGGACCGCTCACCGCGGAACCGGGCGAACTTGTAAAACCGGTTCAACAGTCCGGCCGAATCCGGAGTCGGCCGCACCCCGGCCCGGACGGCCGCTGCATCAAGACCTCTGGCCGCCATCGCAACGGCCTGGGCATCCACATAGGCCCGCATGACATCTTCACAAAATTCCGGATGAAATTGAACTCCCCAGGCGCAGGGTCCGATTCGAAACGCATGATGCGGTTCAATATCACTTTCCGCGAGACATACTGCGCCGGCGGGAAGCCGAAGCACGGTCTGCCAGTGGGTGACATGCGCGCTGAATTCCGAAGGCTGATCGCCAAACAGAAAATCAGTAGCCGCTTCGGGCCGAATTGAGATTCGGATCGTTCCGATCTCAGGTCCCCGCGGATGTTCTCCCACCCTGCCGCCCATGGCATGGGCCACGAGCTGGTGACCGAAGCAGATGCCCAGCAACGGCGTGCGATTGTCGATCCATCGGCGAATCCAGGGCGCCAGACGCTCGCTCCAGGGTTCCTGATCCGTCACCATGGCATGGGCGCCGGCAATCACCACGCCGGAAATTCCGCCCTCCGGCACCGATTCGCCCAGGCGGACGTTAACCACTCTGGCGTTCAGGCCGCTGCAACTCATGCCGTGCAGAATCCAGTCCTCGAAATCCCCGAAGGTTTCTCGGGTTCCGGAAAAGGTTGTGCCTGTTTTAATGATCAGAACCGGATCCATACCGACCTTTCATCGCCTATCCGCTGTTTTTCCGTGTACCCAAACCCCTACCACCGCATTTTGGGGATTTCAAGCAAAAGCTCCCGGGCAACGCGGTCAAACAGCGCCTGCGTTCGATCAACGAAATCGGATGCGGCGCTTCCTCCGGCGCTCAAGGAAAGACAATTCCGGAAACCGGAAAGTCCCACCCCGAAAAACGGCGGATAACAGGGCGGGGCAATCAGTTCCACCGCAGCGACACCGGGATTTCCGAAATTCAGCCGCCTCTCATCGATACCTCCCATGTGGGTCATGACGGGCGGAACATGTCTGATTCGCATCAGCCTGCCCATCACGTTTCGAACCCAGAATTTTTGCAGAGCAAAGGCGTCGGCCGCCTGGTGGTTTAATTTCAGAATCAGGCTGTCGGTTGAAGCGGTGCGAAGCACCATGACCCTAATTTGCGGGGCGGTGCTTTCGCGAATCGGACAACTCAGAAAATTTTCCAGAACGTCCTGAAAACAGGCGTCGGCCACCTGGCAGATGCAAAAAACATCCTTGCTCCGGCAATCTGCTTTTGGATTCCGTTCCCAGTAAGGACGTATCGGGTGCTCGACATAGCGGCAGCTCAGAACCGGGGTCGTACGAACCGCAAGTTCAAGGGCGTCCAGCAGACGTGTTTCATCCAGGCGTCCGTCCAGATCGATTCGAAATTGAATCTGCGGCAGGTAGACAAAGGACAGAAGCCGGTTCATGTTATCTGAAAAACAGGCTCGAAATCGTTCTGGATTATCCATCCCCCGTTTTTTTCGGAAACAGGCGCCTGCGAGTTCGCTGTCCGGATGCTTGGACTCAAAATCAAAGTTTCTTTTATTAAAAAACATGCTATATTTAACACAACTCATTTATCAACTAAATGTCATTCAATAAAATATTCCAGGGTCGCAGGAACATCAAATCTCGCCCATGATCGCTTTTTCAACCGGCGGCCGCAACCCGATCAATGGGTTTTTGAAGGAAGGTTTTCGACAGTAAATTTTTATTTGCCATTTTATGATAACACACAGCTGTAAAACCGGTTATTCAAAAGAAGGAGGTTTACCGTGGATAAGATCTTGAGAATTCATATGGGGCCGGATGCGGATCCGGTCTGCACCGAAACCCCTCTGGGCGACTATGCCGGTCTGGGCGGCAGGGCCATGACATCAACGATTGTATCTAAAGAGGTTCCTCCGATGTGCCATTCGCTGGGTGCGGAAAACAAACTCGTCATCGCTCCGGGCCTTCTCAGCGGCACCAGCGCCGCGATGTCCGGGCGCATTTCCGTCGGATGCAAGAGCCCGCTGACCGGCGGAATCAAGGAGGCCAACGCCGGAGGCCAGGGGGCCCAGGTTCTGGCCCGCCTGGGATATGCGGCCATTGTCATCGAGGGAAAGCCGAAAAAAAATGCCCTTTATAAAGTGGTAATCAGCGGGGACGGCGCCAGAATCATTGAAGACAACAGCCTTCGCATGATGGGCAACTACGACCTGGTGGAAAAAATGAAGCAGGAATACGCAACGGCCACAGCCTGCATTTCCATCGGCCCGGCCGGAGAAATGAAGCTTTCAGCCGCCACGGTGGCAATCACCGATACGGAATTTCACCCCGCCCGCCATGCCGGCCGCGGAGGCGTCGGCGCCGTAATGGGTTCCAAGGGAGTCAAGGTGATCGTGCTCGACGACGCGGGAATGAAAATGCGCAAACCAAAAGATCCTGAAAAATTCAAGGCCGCCAACAAAAAATTCGTCGAGGGGCTGAAAAGTCATCCGGTCACCGGTCAGGCCCTTCCGGCTTACGGTACCAACGTGCTGACCAACATTCTCAACGAGGCCGGCGCCTATCCCACCCGGAACTTCAAGGAAGGACGGTTCGAAGGGGGGTCCAAAATCAGCGGCGAGGCAGCGGCCGAAAGGGAAAAACAGCGCGGAGGCATTACCACCAAAGGCTGTCATCGAGGGTGCGTGATCCAGTGTTCTGGAACCTATATGGATAAGGACGGCCATTATCTGAGCAAGCAGCCGGAATATGAAACGGTCTGGGCCCACGGCGGCAACTGCGGCATCGACGATCTGGACGCCATTGCCATGCTCGACCGCCTGGATGACGATTTCGGACTGGACACCATTGAAATGGGCGCAACCATCGCCGTGGCCATGGAAGCCGGAATCGCAAAGTTCGGAGATGCCCAGGCGGCCATCAACCTGGTCAAGGAGGTGGGAAAAGGCACCCCGCTGGGCCGCATTCTGGGAAGCGGCGCCGCGGTCACCGGCAAGGTGTTCGGCGTTGAAAGAGTGCCGGTTGTCAAAGGCCAGGCGCTTCCGGCCTATGACCCCCGCGCGGTTCAAGGCATCGGCGTCACCTACGCCACAAGCCCCATGGGTGCGGATCACACGGCCGGATACGCCGTAACCGCCAATATTCTGGGCGTGGGCGGCAAGGTCGACCCCCTGTCTCCTGAAGGACAGGTGGAACTGTCCCGAAACCTTCAGATAGCGACGGCCGCTGTCGATTCCACCGGCATGTGCCTGTTTATCGCCTTCGCCGTTCTGGACCAGCCTGAAACCTTTCAGGCGCTGATCGATATGCTCAACGCCTTTTACGGTCTGAATCTCACGGCCGACGGCGTGGTCGAGCTCGGAAAAACGGTTCTCAAGGCGGAAAGGGATTTCAATGCCCGGGCCGGATTCACCGCCAGGGACGACCGGCTGCCCGAATTTTTCAAGAAAGAAGCTCTGCCGCCGCACAACGTAACTTTCAAGGTGACCGACGAGGAACTCGACAAGGTGTTCAACTGGTAAAGCACGCAAACAAGGGGAAGTCCGGAGACTTCCCCTTTATCCCTTGACGTATTTGAAAAATGCCCGTGAAACAAACTCCCCATGCCGAACTTCGACTGACTGTCCGACCGCGGAGCCTCTCCTGCTTTTTCCCCCTGCTGTCCAGGGGATTTATGGTTCACGCTCAGGTGGGATGCAGCATTCACGATCTGTTGCGCCATCAGCTGAATATCCATGAACAACTTCTGGAAACGCATGTCCAGACGGTCTTTCTCAACGGCAAGGCGGTCGACGATCTGCATCAAAGCATCATCGAAGACGGCTGCACCCTGTCTCTCTCAGGCGCCTTGCCCGGTCTGGTCGGAGCGGCTTTTCGAAAATCCGGGTTTTATGCCGGTCTTCGCGAGGCGGTTTCCTTTCACGGAATGGGGAAAGGTCAGGGCCTGCGGCCGGGGAGTCTGACCGTAAAGCTGTTTAACCTGACCGGACCGACGATCGGCCCTTTTTTTCTGAGATATGGAATTGAAATTGCCGGCAGCGAGCTTGAAGCAGTTTTTCAGGCCTGCGCCGAACCGCTCTTCGAAGGCCTGCGGCGTGTGGAAATCAATGGCCGGGCATCCACGCCGGCAGCGCTGGGCGCTCTGGACTTGAAAAATCGGACGGTCCGTTTGTTTGTGGAGCCGTCAATCGATTAGAAAAATGAGGCGGATTAACCGCCGCCGATAGGCGGAAAAACCCCCAGACGGTCCTCGGCCTTGAGAACGGCATCCAGTTCGGCATGAATGCCGTTGATGAAAACCAGCTTGACCTGATCGATCGGAACGTTCCATTTTACCAGCAGATCCCGGACCGAAGCACCTTCCGGAACCTCGATCCAAGGCTCTTTTCCCCTGATTTCATCCGGAAGATGCCGGGTCAGGGACGCATACAGATGAACTTGAATTTTCATAACCAGCCTCCACAAAAAACTTCAGGCGAACCGCCCTGTATTTCAAATCAAGCTTATTATGCGATTCGCTTTCAGGCAAGAGGGTTTGGAACAACCAATGACGGATTCGAAATCGCATGACAATTTAACGCGCCTGCTTCGTGAAAAAGCTGCAGCTGTTGTTGATCCAGCGGGCAGAAAAGTCGATGTGATAAAGGACAACCAGGCCACGGCGCTTGCCGAACACCTTGAATGCAGCCTGGCGGCAGTATACACCCGGGCCATGAACCTGGGCATATGGCCGTATCGTTATATTCGCAATCGGGATACATTGTCCCTTGACGACCAGCTTCGCCTGGCAGGGTCCCGGGTTGCCGTGATCGGCGCCGGGGGCCTGGGCGGTCACCTGATTCTGGTGCTGGCCAGGCTTGGAGTCGGCCATATCACCGTCGTGGACCCGGATGTATTTGACGAAACCAATCTGAACCGTCAGGCCCTTTCCACCATGGCCAACGCAGGAAAATCCAAGGCAAATGAGGCGGTCCGGGCAGCGGCGGAAATTAATCCGGCCGTGGAAACCCGATCCCTTGTCTACCCGTTGAACCGTGCCACGGCGCCTGGAATTCTAAAAAACATGGATGTGGCCGTCGACGCCCTGGACAGCATTCGCGACCGGCTGGTGCTTCAGAAAGCGGCTCATAAACATGGAATCCCCATGGTTCACGGCGCCATTGCCGGTTTTGCCGGCCAGGTGATGACCATATTGCCCGGAGACCTCGGTTTGAAGCATCTTTACGGTAATAAAACGCCCGCAAATAAATCCGCCCGCAAAAACGCAGAGTCCATCCTCGGAGTTCCGGCGCCGACCCCCTGCCTGATCGCCGGCCTTCAGGCCATGGAAGTTGTCAAGCTCCTGCTGAACCGGGGCCGTACTTTCAGAAACCGCCTGATGTGCGTGGATCTTGAATCCGGCTTTTTCAACGAGGTTTCTTTTGAAACGGCCGGTTCTTCGAATCCCTGAATCCGCGTCTTTTGCTGATTTTGATGACAAAAAGCCCTTAACTCTCTATACTGAACTCTTTATCAGGCCTTGTTGTATCAATAAGGCCCAGGCTGAATTTGAGTACAACATGAATCTTTGAATACGCTTGATGGAATATGCTCGCATGAAATCCAAATACCCAAATGATATTTCAACTACAGGCGCCGGGCAGCAGGAAAACCCCGCCGATAAGGACTACAGTGATCCCGTGCCGGTTTCCGCCGCAAAAAACGCCCTTTCCGAGCGGGTTAAGGAACTGAACTGTCTGTATGGCATATCCAATCTTTTCGAAAATCAGGATGTTTCCCTGTCCTGGATCATGCAGCGCGCTGTTGAGCTGATTCCAGCGGCCTGGCAGTACCCTGAAAACGCGTGCGCGCGTATCAGACTCGATGGCCGGGAGTATGCCTCCAGGAATTTCAAGGCGACCTGCTGGCGCCAGAACACGAAAATCATGCTGAATGACAAACATGTCGGCGATGTGGATGTGTATTATATTCAAGCCCCGCCGAAAGTCGACGGCGAACCGTTTCTCGAAGAAGAAGGCCGCCTTTTGAGGGCGATCGGCGAGCGTTTGAGCAAGGTTTTATGGCTGAAACGCTCGGAAGAAACGCTTAAGGAAAGCGAGGAGCGGTATCGGATATTGACCGAACAGGTCGATGAAGGCGTCGCCCTGGTGCAAGATTCCCGATTTTGCTATGTAAATCCAGCATTTTGCATAATGTTCAACGTTCCTTCGGCCGATGACGTGCGCGATGGACAGGTGCTGAGTCTTTCCACGGGCAACGCCGATGAGATCGCGCGTCTATACGAATCAGGAACGGACGGGATCATTGAAACCCGGATTGAAGAGATTCATCGTCTTGTCCGGCCCGAAAAGACATTCTGGATACAGGTTTGTCACAGCCCGATTACCTTTAAAGGCCGGCCCGCACTGCTGTCGACATTCAAGGATATTACTGAAATCAAAGAACAGCAGATGAGCGCGCAACGCAGGGCGGACCTTTTAAACAATGAAAACATCGTGCTGCGGTCTTCGCTGAAGGAACGGTATCGACTCGGAGATATTATCGGCCGTTCGCCGGTCATGCAGGAGGTGTATGAGCTGATTCTCAAGGCCGCAGCCACGGACGCAAGTGTTGCCATACTGGGCGAATCCGGCACCGGCAAGGAGCTGGTTGCTCACGCCATTCATGATCACAGCTCCAGAAAAAACAAGCGATTTTTAGCAGTTAACTGCGGCGCAATCCAGGAGTCCTTATTTGAACGGGAATTTTTCGGCCACCGCAAAGGCGCATTCTCCAGCGCGCATGCGGATTCTCCGGGATATCTGGATATGGCCGACGGCGGCACCCTGTTTCTGGATGAAGTCGGCGAGTTGACCGTCAACATGCAGGCCAAGTTGCTGAGGGCCCTCGAAGGTGCCGGATACCGGCCGATCGGCGGCACGGAGACTGTTTCCGCTGATTTTCGCCTTATTTCGGCTTCCAATACCCCCCTGAACGATAAGGTCGGCAACGGACAGATGCGCACGGATTTTTTTTATCGGATCCAGGTGATACTCATTCAATTGCCGCCGTTGCGCCATCGAAAGCAGGACATCCCGCTGCTGGCGGAGCATTTTCTGCGAAAGATGAAACCTGCTTCCGGCACCGCAAGGGTTCCCGGACGCATCATGGACATTCTCATCGAACACGAATGGCCCGGCAATGTCCGCGAGTTGCGCAATGTACTGCAAAGATATGTAACCCTTGGCCACCTCGAATTTCTGTCGCCGGATCCGGACTTCAAAACGGCATCCATGACGGATGAATTCACACTTCGCGAAGCGGTCCAGCAATTGGAAAAATCCCTCATTTCCAAGGCGTTGAGCCAAACGGGTGGCAATCGAACCCAGGCCGCAGCCTTGCTGGGCGTATCTCGAAGAGCCCTTTTCCGGAAGATGTCCACATCTTGAGTGCCGAAAACGCCCATACCGGGCGTTTCGGCTCGACCTGAATTTCTCAACAATTCCATATTATTAAATCAATTTCACCCGATGAACGGGGCGTTATTGTCCCATCTTCGTTTTCGTCCGACCGCCCCTCTGATAAAACAACCCTTTTATATCAAATACTTATAAACAAATACCGGTTCTGGCATCGCACTTGCTTTGATATGACATCGGTGCCCGGCGCATCTCGTATGCGTTTATGCCCGATGAACTGAAATAACATTTTTTGGGAGTCATTTTCTATGGAACTGGTCCAAAACAAAGCTTCAGGCAAATCCTTTATCGTGATCGACGATAGCGGCGGCGCCTGTCTGCTGCTCATTACACCTGAGGGCAAGGTCAAAAGCCTTGAGCGGTTGCTGTTCGGACCTCAGATTGTATTTGACCCCAGGAAGCCGCAACGGAATCTTTATCTTACAAAGCCGCAGATGGAGAGATATGCTGAATATTTTGATGAATAAGCGTCGGCTGCGGATCCGAACGGCATCGGTTTCAACCGGCTAAAGTTTGTTTCAAAGCGGCTTCACGGCAAAGGAGCGGCACAATGAAAAAAGACCCCTTTGGAAACCTTGCCGACTACCGGCCGGTTCTGGAGTGCGTTCACGATTTGGCGGATAAGGGCAAACTGGCGGAATGTCAGCCGGGCTTGATTCGAATACTTCGATACAAGGGAAACTGGCGACTTCGCGAAGAGGTTCTGAAGCGAGTCGGAGAGATTCAAACGCCCTCCGAAGATCTGGTTTCTCAGGTGATCAGCATTCTGGCCGACGATAACATTTATTACGACGTGCGGATTCTGGCCGGCCACGCGTTGATTCGGTTGTCGGAAAGCCTTCGGGATGGATTTTGCGGCAGGATAAACACAGAGGCGCAAAAAGTAACTGAAAAACTCAGAAGCACGCCGCAGCCTCCGTTTTTTGTCGCGACACTGGAGAAACTCTATTTCGAGTTGAATCGTCCCGGCACGGTAGAAAATTAAACACATGGTTGCCGATGTTTCAAAAACCAGGAGAATCAGCCCCAAACCGCATCGGATTTCCCGGTTCGGCAATGGAGATACAGGGTGAAGATACATTTGAAACAAAAGGAAGCGCAGGAGGCTTTTCCTACGGACATTGTTTTCCAGAGTCCGTTCTGGAGCGCAGTCAAATCACGCCTTGGCTGGAAGCCGCTCGCTTTTGATCTGGCTTCCTCAAAACCGCATGGCGACGTCCTGGTACTGACCAGAACATCATTGCCCGGAATTTCCATGGCCTGGGTTCCGCAGGGCCCGGAATTCCGCCCCGAACCGGATCAGTACGGTATTTTTCTGGAAGCGCTCTCGAATGCGTTAAGCGCGTATTTGGATCCTGGAGTTGCGTTTATCCGGTATGACCTTCCCTGGGAATCACCATACGCGTTTACGGGAGCAGATGATTCGTCCCCGCCCCAGACATTTGAGTGCCCTGAACCGCGACTTCAGGAGCTGCGCATGAATTTCGGCACCAGAACCTGGAACCTTCAAAAAGCGGCGATCGACGTCACATTTGCCGACAGGTTCGTACTCGATCTGAACCGGAACGAAGCGGAAATCCTGTCGAACATGAAGCCCAAAACCCGATACAATATTCACCTGGCTCGAAAAAAGGGCGTCAGGGTGTTCGCTGCAACACCCGATTTACTTCCGGACTTCTATGAATTATACCGGCAGACAGCGGAACGCAACCGCTTCAATCTCTGTGAATACCGGCATTTCTCGGCGCTGTTCCTTGCATTGCTCTCGCATCCCGATTCATGCGAGATTCTGTTTCTTCTCGCCGCTCACGGTCCGGACCTGCTGGCCGGCGCCATTATCGTGATTTCCGGCCGGACGGCAACCTATCTGTTTGGCGCTTCCGCCAATGAGAAAAGAAATTTAATGGCGCCGTACGCAATCCATTGGACGGCCATACAGCTTGCCCGGACCAAGGGGTGCCTGCAATACGATCTGGGCGCGGTTTCGCCCGGGAAAGACCCCGACCACCCGTTTTACGGGCTCTACCGTTTTAAAACCGGTTTTGGCGGAAAAATCATCCATCAGAGCGGATCCTGGGATTACCCGTTGAACGACAGGGGCTATAAGATCTTCCGCAGCTACGAGACGTTTGACGGATTCTCCCGCACCGTATAGGGGATATTTTCGGCATGTTCCCCGTCCCCAAAACAGGCGCGTCAAAAGCGCTTTTCGCCTGCTTCAGGGCTGAAGGGGCGTTGTCTTCAGGTTCATTTCGCGCTCCAGCTATCGGGTCGAGCCGCGCGTGGGGGACCGGATAATGATGGGTTCACCCTCGCGCCATCGCTGCATCAGGATGGTTTTCACCTCGCCGGCGTCTGGAAAATGTTCGGTTAACAGACTGTTTGCAAGTCCATGATCATCCCGAACAGTCGCCTCGTCACCGCTGGCAGATCTGACTATTTTTTCACCAAAAAAGTATTCTCCAACGATTTTGCCCGCAAGCTGGAGCGTGCCCGCATAGATCGCCTTGACATTTTCGGGAACGTCAATACGCCAACGAGGCGCCTCATTCAGGTACTTTTGAGAGTTCCTCGACCCGGCCGTGGTAATGGCGCTGGAGTCAGGGCCTATAACGGCAAGATAATAAACTCCGGGAGAAAGCAGAAAATAGGTCCAGCCTGCGCGCCGTGACGCCTCAGACAGAAAGCAATGTCCTGTCAGTCGAGGTTCTCCAACGGTTTCGAAAGACCCCAACCCAAAAAGAATGATAGGGTCAGTCGTGAACGCAGGCTCAAATGCTTCACACGGCTGGTTGTCGATCGTGCATTGAACATTCAGCAGGATGACCGCTTTTTCTCCGGCAATGACGGCGGCCCGGTCGATTGCCGTGACTTTGCCCAAAACCGTACACCCGAATAGATGCCCGAGCAGAAAAAGAATGCCAAGCATCGTCAAAAAAACCGCCCCCGTTGACCGCTGATCATCGCCGGAATCGCGGCAACGGCGCCAAAGGGGTGCCTGTCGAATCATTCTCGCAACTCCTTCCGGATCGGTGTGTCCGGCTGCGAATCATCATCGGAGTTCTGCAACCACTGTTGCAGGAAGTCGGCAAGGGGTTGGAGCAGGGGGCGGGCTGTCCGGGTAAATCGCACGACCCTGCTCTGTTCGTCGAACCGGATAAGCAGCAGGTAATGCTTTGGAATGTCCTCCATGCCCGCTCCAGCGGTTTGACCAGCAACAGCCCAGAAGAGAATTCCCTGGCGCATATCCCAGTGATAAACGAATACGCGGGCATCTTCCCAGATTATGTTCGGGTTTCCGAGACGTTCGACAACCTCCTCCATCGTTGTGATCTTCGGTGTCAGAAAGGACAGCTGCGCCTCGGTTACCGGTTTTCCGGCGAGTGCCCTGTCCTGTTTTGTGGGCACCGGCACCATGATGCACCCTTCCATCAGAAGCATCACCGATAAGAAAAAGAAACTGAAGGTTCCGAGGTTCATGGTTTAAAGACCGTCGGTCGCGCCGGACAGTGTGGATGGTTGACAGTGGAGCAATTTTTTGTTGTAAATCCCGCTTACTATCCGGCGCAACTTCGAAGATTTTTTACTTTTGCTTCAGAAGGTCACGTATCTCCGCAAGCAGTACTTCCTGGGCACTGGGTTCCGGAGGAGGCTTGGGCGCTTCTTCCTCTTTTCGCTTGAGCAGGTTAATGGCTTTGATGGCGATAAAAATGGCAAAGGCGATGATGGTGAAATCGACGACCGTCTGAATAAACTTTCCATAACTGATTACCACGGCGGGAAGTTCCGCGGTGGCTTGTTTTAACGTGATTGCCAGATCGGTGAAATCGACTCCGCCCAGGAGCACGCCTATTGGCGGCATGATCACATCAGAAACAAAGGAAGAAACGATTTTACCAAATGCGGCGCCGATAATGATGCCGACCGCCATATCGACGACATTCCCCTTTACAGCAAATTCCTTAAATTCTTTCAGCATACTCATGATAAATTCCTCCAAGTTAAAATGACGACCTGTTAATTTGGATTGATGCTCCCTTGACCTGGAATCTATTCCTGCGCTGACTGAAAATGGTTTAATTTTGCCTCTTCAGCAAATCACATATCTCCGCAGGCAATACATATCGAACCATGGGCGCTGAGAAGACTCAGCGGCTTTTCCGCTTACGCAGCAGACAACTCGGACCGGTTCTATTTGAGCGGGTTGCCAAAAACCGCGGCACGCCCCAGTTCAACCTCGATCTCCATCAACCGGTTGTACTTGGCGATTCTCTCGCTGCGGCAGGCCGAGCCGGACTTGATCTGGCCGCCGCCCATGGCCACGGCGAAATCGGCCATGAAGGCGTCCTCCGTTTCGCCCGAGCGGTGGGAGATCACATAACCCCATCCGGCCTTTCGGCACAGTTCGATGGCCGTAATGGTTTCGCTTACGGTGCCGATCTGGTTGAGTTTGATGAGCACGGCGTTGGTCGCCTGCTCGGCAATGCCCCGTTCGATGAATCGTGTGTTGGTCACGTAAATGTCGTCTCCGACAATCTGAATCCTGTCGCCCAGTGCGGCTGTGTGCGCCCGGAAACCGTCCCAGTCGTTCTCCGCCAGCCCGTCCTCGATGGAAACAATGGGATACCTGCCGATCCAGTCCGCGTAGAGCCGGGTCATCTCATCGCTGGTTTTGCGCCCCTGCCCGGACTTGGCCAGGTTGTAGCCGCCCGCCTCATAGAAGGAGCTGGCCGCCGGATCCAGAGCGATGGAAACATCCCGGCCGGGTTCGTAGCCGGCGGCGGCGATGGCCTCGACGATCAGCTCGCAGGCCTCTTCGTTGCTTTTCAGGTTCGGAGCGAATCCGCCTTCGTCTCCCACGCCGGTGGCATAGCCTTTCTTTGTCAGAATCTTTTTAAGGGCGTGAAAGGTTTCCGCGCCGTATCGAAGCGCCTCGGCAAAGTTTGAAGCACCGATCGGCATGACCATGAACTCCTGAAGATCCATGCTGTTGTCGGCATGCTTGCCGCCGTTTAAAATGTTCATCTGCGGCACCGGCAGGCGCACGGCGCCCGGACCGCCCAGATAAGCGTAAAGCGGAAGGCCGGCCGACATGGCCGCCGCCCGCGCCGTTGCCATGGAAACCGCGAGGATGGCGTTGGCCCCCAGAACGCCCTTGTCGGGTGTTCCGTCCAGATCGATCATCAGCCGGTCGATCTCGCCCTGACGGGCGGGATTCATTCCGATAATTTCGGGCGCGATGCGTTCGTTGACGTTTCTGACCGCCGTCAGGACGCCCTTTCCGTTGTATCGCCGCTTGTCGCCGTCGCGCAGCTCGACGGCCTCGTTTTCACCGGTCGAAGCGCCCGAGGGCACCGAGGCGGATACCCGAATGCCGTTGTCCAGGCCGCAGAAAACCCGGATGGTGGGGTTGCCGCGCGAGTCCAGAATCTCCATGGCGGACAGGGATGTGATGATGGGTACCATGTTTTGATCTCCTTTCTTTTCCTGATGAACCCCATGTCGTTCACGGGAGCGACAAAGGAAAATGTGGACTCCAACCATAAGGTTGAAAGCCGGAATCCATTCCCATATCGTTTGGCTTATATCCGGAGCGAAGCCTTGATTCGAAGCGGCTTGAGCATCAGATCCAGGGCCGCCAGAATGTCGCTGCAGACAATCCGGGCGGCTGCAATCAGTTCCCCGGCGCATCCTTCCGGTTGGATGACCGCAATGCCCAGCGCGGCGCTTCGAATCATCTCCACATCGTTGCGGCCATTGCCCACGGCCGCCGTTTCCCGGCGGTTCAATCCGGCTATAAAGTCGGCCTTGTCGCGGCCGGTCTCGATGTGATGAAGCGTAACCGGCAATCCATCAAGCTGCCGGGCCGCGGTGCCGAAGGTATCCGCCGTCAGCACGGTGATGCTCAGCTCTTTCGCAAGCGCTTTCAGCCGTTCGGCCACGCCCGGCATCAGGACGCCGTCGCACGACAGGGTTCCGCTGAAATCCAGAACCAGCTGTTTGAGCATCAGGGTTTCACTGCCCGGTATCTCGACATGAATGCCTTTTGGTTCCAACATCATCTGGATAGCGCCTTTTTGTGGAATGCTCGAAAATTCAGACCCGGCCTTCGGCTGCGCTGCGGGCAACAAAAAAACCGCCTTCAGGCAAATCTTCTGATCAAAACCCCGCCGCACATTGCTGTCGGAAGAAGTCATCAGCCCGGCCCGGGCGGTTATGAAGGGGGCTTCCTCCCCGAAACTATTTTATAATTTACTCGGACTGCCTTTGAAAAGCAAGCTCAAAGCCGCGCCGGTTTCTCAAGCGTTCGGTTTCAAATTCAACGGCAGTTATGTTGATGCTGAGATGAAGAATTGTCGAGGATGCGCATGCGAATATGATTTAAGATCGCACGGCACGGTGAAGGGATGGACGCGAAAACCGAAGGCGGGTATTCAAAATCGAGCCGATCCAGAATCTCATGTATCGGCATCATTTTTTTGGGGGAACTTTCTCAGATAAAACAGGTGCTCTCTGTATTGAGTTTGAACCAGATCACCCCGGCTCACGAGGCGATTCACAACCTCCCAGCCGGCGTCGGCCCGTAATAAAAGCGCGGACACGGCGTCTTTTCGCATCGGATGCACGGCGGTAATGCTCAGCAGGTCCTGTTCGACATTGTCCGTAAAGGCGAAGGCATTACCCTCGTAGCCCGAAAGGCATTCCACCCGATTGACCGCTGCACTGAGAATCTGATACGTCCGGTTGAGAATTTCTTCATCCGGGCAGCGGACCCAAGCCTCGGCCGGAGGACGGGTGGGAATGCTCAGGTATGCCGTATGGGGCTGCAACCGGTTGAGGAAAACGGCCAGTTCTTCAGCGCTTTCCTCGCTTTCATTCACCCCGCTGACAAGCATGGTTTCCGTGACCAGCCGGCCGGTAAAATTTTCTGCAAACTCGCACATGCCATCCAGAATCGCCGACAGCCGCAATGTCTTATGAGGCCGATTGATCCTGCGCCAGATTCTTTCCTGCACGGCATCCACCTTCAGCGACACCCAATCGGCCTGAGCGAGCGCCGCCCTCACATCATCGCGCCATATCAGCGAACTGTTGGTAATCACCGCGATTGGAATCCCCAGCGACTTCAGAGCGGCTATGGATTCTCCCAGACGCGCGTCCAGGGTGGGTTCCCCGTCCGGAACAAAGGCCAGGTAATCAATCCGCTCCGAGGCGGCCCTGGCCTGGTTCACTCTGCGCCACACATCCATGAAAATTTCGCCCGGTTCATAGAAAAACTGACGATCCGTCTGCATGCGCGTGGTAGGCCCGACCTGGCAGTAGACGCAGGCATAGCTGCACGCCTTGGCCGGAATGTTGTTGATTCCCAGGCTTTTGCCCAGTCGGCGCGAGGGCACAGGCCCATACGAGTATCGAAATCCGTCGTTTTCCATCATCGACCTGCACGAATGGGCCGGCGGCATCGTCCGTTTCGGCCGCAAAAAAGCCTGCCGGCGCCGGCCCCGGCAATCGGCAGGGGTTCAGAACAACGCTGGCTTGAAAGCGAACGGTCGCTGTCGATTCGGGCAGGATCCGGCAACAGAACGACCGGCTTTCCGGCCAGACCGGCAAATCCTGTTTGCGGTTCATCCGGATTCTGAGGCATCTTCAGCACGCAATGCCCATCGCCCTTGCCTGTCATGGGACCCGTGCCGAACGGCCCGGTTCCATCGAATTTCGGCATGTCAACAACCTCCTGAATAAATCGGTGCGGCGCCAAAGCATGATGGCGCATAACGTCCACTCAGCCCGTACACGGGGTTCATGAAGCGCCTGCCTTCAGCGCCGCGTTTCCGGCGGAAACGAAGGTTATCCCTCCGTAGTCCCTGCCTCGAGTTCGGCCAGCCGCTTTTTGATCAGATCCAGTTCCGACTGCAAGGCTTCGGCCTGCCTTTGAAGCGCCAGTTTGTCAAACTCCGGATCGGGCCCCTGAAACTGCGCCGGATATCCGCCGAAGCGCATCCAACCCGTTTGACCGGTGGCATAAAACATATTGCGTCTTCCGCGTCCGCCGCCGAAAGCGCCCCGGCCGAAAAAACCGCGGCCTCTTCCGAAACCCGTTCCATATCCAACTCCCGGAGCATAATTCGCGTATCCGGGCATTCCGGAACCCGAGCAGTATCCCAGCCCCCGTCCGGTTCTTGATCCCATTCCCATGGGTCCTGTACGATCTCCTCCTGGCATGGTCGTATCCTCCTTTCCGTAAAATAGAATATTATTCTCTTACCATTCCGGTCCCACATTTCGGGCATGAACGCTCAAAGCAGGGAACGCCGCGTTCATGCGGTTCTTTATGGCCGCATTTCGGGCAGATGCAGTTGCCGCCCGCACCGGCAGCCCTGCCGCCGCCCATGCGGCCGCGTCCCTGGCCGCCCTGGCCTTG
>Ga0265294_10000750_pt1 | contig 43670 bp, 37 predicted proteins | sample MunlanPumphouse3_FD_192504 | JGI IMG/M metagenome (GOLD analysis project Ga0265294, IMG submission 192504) | Groundwater microbial communities from a municipal landfill in Southern Ontario, Canada - Pumphouse #3 | ecosystem: Environmental > Aquatic > Deep subsurface > Groundwater | place... | reverse complement strand
TCATTATAACCGATTGGTAGTCAGCTATAAAGATACAAAATTTCAAGGTCTTTACCAAATAAAATGATACCTATTTTATTGATAATCAAATAATTATATCGCTATATAATTTTTGTCATGTACTAAAAAAAAAAGATTTAAATCTTGCAAATACTTCAGGAAATAATACTAACTTCGCCATCCGGTTTTGAATTGTATTAGATATGATAAGTCATTCAGAATTAACCACTCATCTGAAACAACATTTTGGTTTTGACACCTTCAAAGGAAATCAGGAAGCTATCATTCAGAATGTGTTGGACAAAAAGGATACTTTTGTCCTGATGCCCACCGGCGGTGGAAAATCATTGTGTTACCAACTTCCTTCTTTATTGATGGAAGGAACTGCTATTGTCATATCTCCACTGATTGCACTCATGAAGAATCAGGTTGATGCCATGCGTAATTTCAGTGAAGAAGACGGTGTAGCGCATTTTCTAAACTCTTCGCTTACCAAACAAGCCATTGATGCCGTAAAAGCAGATATTCTTTCCGGACAAACAAAATTGTTGTATGTTGCTCCGGAGTCTCTTACCAAAGAAGAAAATATTGAGTTCCTGAAACAGGTAAAAATATCATTTTACGCGGTAGATGAAGCACATTGTATTTCGGAATGGGGACACGATTTCAGGCCGGAATACAGGAGAATTCGCCCGATTATCAACGAAATTGGCGTTGCTCCTCTGATTGCGCTCACAGCAACAGCCACCCCGAAAGTACAGCATGACATCCAGAAAAACCTGGGCATGCTCGAAGCCAAAGTGTTTAAGTCATCTTTTAACAGGGAAAATCTTTATTATGAAGTTCGAAGCAAAAATAAAGATGTTGACAAGGAGATCATCAAATATATCCGTTCCCAGAAAGGTAAATCTGGCATCATCTATTGTCTGAGTCGCAAAAAAGTAGAGGAGCTTGCCGAAACTCTTCATGTGAATGGAATTTCAGTTCTTCCTTACCACGCCGGAATGGACTCAGCAGTCAGAACCGAAAATCAGGATAAATTTTTAATGGAGAAAGTACAAGTCATTGTTGCCACCATTGCTTTTGGCATGGGAATCGACAAACCTGATGTACGCTTCGTCATCCATTATGATATGCCTAAAAGTCTGGAAGGCTACTACCAGGAAACCGGCCGGGGTGGCAGAGATGGCGGTGAAGGCCAGTGTATTGCCTTCTATGCCTATAAAGATCTCGACAAATTAAGAAAATTTATGCAAGGCAAACCGGTTGCCGAGCAGGAAATAGGAAATCAATTATTATTAGAAACGCAAGCATACGCAGAATCTTCCGTTTGCAGGAGAAAACTATTACTTCATTATTTTGGTGAAGAATACAAACAGGATAACTGCGGTAGTTGTGATAACTGTATGAAACCGAAAAAAACGATCGAAGGACAGGAATTACTCATCCTGATTTTAGAAACCATTGTAGTTGTAAGAGAAAAGTTTAAAGCAGAACATATTGTTGATATCCTGAAAGGAAACAGTACTTCAGATATAACATCCTATCAGCATGATGAACTGGAAAATTTTGAAGCAGCTTCAGATGAGGATGAAAAGTTGTTACATGCCATCATCCGCCAGGCAATGATTGCCGGCTATATCACCAAAGATATTGAAAACTACGGCTTGTTGAAAATTACACCTGCCGGAAAAGCTTATTTGAAAAACCCGGCATCATTCCCGGTTGTAAAGGATAACGAGTTTGATGAAGATGATGATGAAACTGTTATCAAGTCGGCCGGAGGAACCTGTGCTGCAGATGAAGTCTTGTTCTCAATCCTGAAGGATCTGAGAAAGAAAATGTCAAAGAAATTAGAAGTTCCGCCTTTTGTAATATTCCAGGATCCATCCCTGGAAGCTATGGCTACCACTTATCCGATTACGATGGATGAACTCCAGAATATCCCGGGCGTTGGTGCAGGTAAAGCTAAAAGATACGGAGATGAATTTCTGAAAGTCATCAAAGAACATGTCAGGGAAAATGAAATTACCCGTCCGGAAGACTTACGTGTCAGGACTGTTGCTAATAAGTCAAAGCTAAAAGTTTCTATTATACAGGCAATTGACCGGAAAATCGCCCTGGATGATATTGCAGAGTCGAAAGGACTGGACATGCTTGAACTGTTAGATGAAATTGAAGCCATCGTTTATTCAGGAACAAAAATTAATATCAATTACTTCCTGAATGAAATTATGGAACCTGATCACATTGAAGAAATCTTCGAATATTTCAGCACTGCCGAAACCGACAAAATTGGTCCTGCCTTGCGAGAACTGGGAGAGGATGATTTCAGCGAGATTGAAGTGAGATTGGTAAGAATCAAATTCTTATCTGAGATAGGGAATTAACCTGCACCTCTGACCAGCTTCAAAGTTATCTATGGATGAATAACACATTATGTCCTGTAATAACAGGGATTTTATTCCAGATTCTGAGCCTTCAGACTTTTGCGGCTGAACCTGATTTTGAAACAATCATCGCGTCCCGGTTTTCAAAAATCTGGCATACTGCCCCTCAGGAGAAAGTGTATTTACATACTGACAAACCTTATTATTACAGCGCCGGAGATGATATCTGGTTCAGTGCCCACCTCGTGAATGCCTCGACTCATAAGCCTGATACACGAAGTCAGTTTGTTTATGTTGAATTAATCGACCAATCAGATTCTGTACTTACCAGGGTGAAAATTAAAAGAGATACTGCAGGAATAGCAGGTAAAATTACTATTCCTCCGGCAATGCCCCCGGGAGAGTATCTGCTGAGAGCATATACTTTTTGGATGTTGAATGGCTCGTCTGACTTCTTTTTTCACAAAAAAATATCGATCGGAAACATGATCGACGACAGAGTACGTCTAAGTACTACTTTTGGCACACCTGAAAATGGAAAAATCCCGGTTGTTATCACCCTCAAAAATACATTTTCTACTCCTCTTTCAGGCAAAAAGGTAGCAATTAAAGAAGATGACAGAAAAACCAGCCAGCACATCACAAATCAACTGGGAGAAATACATCTGCTTATTAAAAATGACAGCACTTCACGAATAAAGAACATCCTCGAAGTATCTCTCCGGGAACCAGGGCTCAATTTTAACAGGAAAATTCAGCTCCCCGACATTCATGACGATTATGACGTCCGGTTTTTCCCTGAAAGTGGCGTTTTTCTGGATAATCAACTACAGACAATCGCATTCAAGGCGATTGGAACAGATGGCCTTTCCAGAAATGTATCCGGAAAAATATACACCCGGGAAAATAAAGAGATAAGCGAATTCAGAACCATGAACAATGGCATGGGAAAAATTATTATTAAAACAATTCCGGGAGAACAATATTATGCTTCAGTTACAAATGAATCGGGGCTTGAAAAAAAAATTCTTTTACCCGAAACATCTTCTGAAGGTATTAGCCTGAAATTACGTACTGTGAACGGTAAAATATTTCTTCAGTTTATCAATCAAACCAACATTGAAACAAAGGACTTATTTCTATTGATACATGCACGGGGTATTGTTTATCACGTTTCTTCTGTGAACGGTGCCGGGATACAAATATCAGAAGAGCTCCTCCCTCCGGGAATATGCTCATTCAGTATCATCGACAAAGCCGGAAATACCTGGTGCGAAAGACTCTGTTTTGTTAGAAACGCCAACTTTCCAACCGTTACTATGCAAAGCAATAAAAATAAATACGGCCAACGGGATCCGGTAGAACTGGCATTTAGAGTCGTTTCCAACGATAGTCTTCCTGCCAGAGGAAGTTATTCTGTAAGCGTTACCGACAGTCATCTGGTTGATCAGGACAGCATAAACAACAACATCTTGAGTTATTTCTTACTGAGTTCAGATTTAAAAGGCTATATTGAAAAACCTCAGCAATATTTTGCAGACAACTCCAGACTTACACAAGAAAACACAGATCTACTGATGCTTACACAAGGATGGAGAAGATTTAATACCAATGATGTGGTTAAAGGTGTTTTGCCAAAAACAGATTATTATCTGGAAATCGGACAAACTGTTTCCGGAAAAGTAATTAATCTTTTCAATAAACCGGTAAAAAATGCTGAAGTGATATTTTTCAGTAACTACAAAAATCAGATTACTACCGGTAAAACAGACACAACCGGACAATTTATCATTGATGGCATTGATTTTCCCGACAGTACCCATATTTTCCTGAAAGCAAAATCCAACAGTAAAATAGTAGATGTTGAACTAATCCCGAATGAAGATATCTTTCCAACTTCAAGAACAAACTTTCCTTTTACCCCAGATAAATTAGTTGCTGAACAGGAAGATTATCTGCATTTGTCTAAAGAAAGATATTATAATGAAGGAGGAATGATGGTCATCAACCTGGACGAATTTACCGTTGAAGGAGAAACAAGGAAACCCGATAATGCTTTATATTACTCGGGCTCAGCCGACAATTCTCTGGACTCCGAAAATTTAAAATCATTCGGCAATCAAACGGTACTCGATATTATTAGGACATTTCCCGGAGTCTTAGTGTCAGGAGATAGAGTATCAATCAGGGGAGCAACTGGTAATCCTCTTTTTTTGATTGATGGAGTTGTGACAGAAGAATTAGAGGATGTCCAATTTCTGAATGCTTTTGATATTGAAGAAATATCGTTATTTAAAAGTGCCTCTGCATCCTTATTCGGATTAAGAGGTGGTAACGGAGTAATTGCCATTACACTTAAAAAAGGAGTACAACAACAAAATGAAATACCTTCGAGTCTTGCACATTACACTCCTCTGGGATACCAAAAACCTGCCGAATTTTATGTGCCTAAATACGAAGTTGACAGCATTCGCAGTCAGTCAAAACCGGATTTACGTACCACCATTTACTGGAACCCGGATGCAAAAACCGATGAGGAGGGAAATATCCGGCTGAAGTTTTATACTGCAGATAAAGCAAATAATTATCGCGTGAAGCTTGAAGGGGTCAGCAATAATGGGGAAATATGCAACTATGAAGGAATAATTAAACGGGAGTAAGAAATTCCTTAAACTGTTCTCATTACTTTCAACTGTTTTTACGGATTTTTTGCCGCGCTTTCTGTTCTGTGGGAGAGGCAGATTTCTCCTGAAGGTCCTTTTCTTTCACCGATAAAGTATCTGGTTTTGTACCCTTCGGAGGAAGAGAGTCTAACTGAAGGCGCAAGCTATCCTGAAACGCCGGCACATATCGACGGAACAGAACAACGCTGTCAATATTAATCCGGTACGTATCAGGACCATTCGGATTTGTATAAAATACCCCTGATAAAGAATCAATTTTAAAATTCCGGGCGGCCTTACATCTAAACTTATACCGCCTCAATACACTATCATTAAGTACCTCATGCCACAGACTATCTACTTGCCCATTAGCATAATGAATTCTAAACACCGAATAGCCTGCATCCAATGAATCGTGAGGGAAAGCCCTCATCCTAAAAGAAAAACTGTAAATATCCTTTGTAAGAAGCTCTGTGTTTTTGATGCTAAAATACAAATTATGTCGTGTTGAATCTTTCGGGAAGGAAAAAGTTGTATCCAGGTTCCAAATATTGGCCTGTTCCGGTTTAAGTCTGATTGAATCGGGTAAAACCGGAAAATACTTTCCATCCGCAACATCCAGGTCAAGTTTTTCAAGGTCTTTGTTTACATCGGTATAAATTCTCTCAAACATCTTGGGGTTTTTGGTATAATAGGCCAACGAAGAATCAAATTCAGCCTTGGTGATGCCATGCTTCAGGAAGAGAGCGTTGTAATAATAAGCCTTTTCACGTTCATCAATCGTTCCGTTCGACGAAAAAACGCCTTCGAGCAAATGCAGATCCGTCAGGAAAGACCTCATTTCCCTGCGGCTCATGACTTCATCAGGCCGGTTACTGCAGGCAAACTGAAATAATAAAATGCAGAACAGCAGGCAATTCGTCCCTTTTTTAAGCATTATCTTCTGTTTTTTTCTTTGATTTTTTGAAATCTAAGTGTTCATTCAGCTCTTTCCTGTAAAAAATCAGGATAATTGCCGCAGCAATGCTGATGGCAGAGTCAGCAATGTTAAAAACCGGGCTAAAAAAGATCGTTTCTCCGATGCTGTTTTTAATGATCGGAAAATAAAGCATATCAACTACCTTTCCATGAAAAAGAGGAGCATATCCTCCCCCTTGTGGTAAAAAAGTGGCCAGATTTCCGTAACTATCACTAAACAATACTCCGTACAACACAGAATCGACGATATTTCCGGCAGCACCTGCAAGCAACAATGCTACAACCAGAATAAAACCCTGACGCGCCTGTTTTTTTACTAAATAATGAATGAAATAAGCCAAACCGCCCACCGCAATAATCCTGAATATCGTGAGAAACAGCTTGCCTATTATTTCCATTCCGAAGGCCATACCATTATTTTCGATAAAATAAATGCGAAACCAATCGAAAACATAAACTGATTCTCCTATTACAAAATTTAATTTGATATAGATTTTGCTGACCTGATCGATGAGCAGGACTATGAAAATCAACAGGATAGATTTTTTTGTAACTGACATGCTTGCATTTTAAACAACAAATCGGCAAAAAGTCACTTTCCCGAGCCTTTTGCCGAAATGCTTATTTTATCATATTAATTTATTTCTTCTGTGTTTTAGCTTCAATACTCAGGGTTGCATGCGGAACCGCCCGCAAACGTTCTTTAGGAATCAACTTCCCGGTTTCGCGACAAATACCATAAGTCTTGTTTTCAATGCGAATCAACGCAGCCTGCAAGTGCTGAATAAATTTCATCTGACGTTGAGCCAAACGACCCGATTCTTCTTTCGAAAGCGTAGCAGCACCCTCTTCCAACACCTTGAATGTCGGGGAAGTATCCATCACGTCATTTCCGTCAAGATTGGTCAGACCATTCTTCAACATCTCATAATCCTTGTGTGCCTTTTCGAGTTTCTCGATGATAATCTGACGAAACTCCTCCAATTCGGCGTCGGAGTATCTTGTTCTCTCTTCCATAACCACTACTTTTAATATTAACGAAAATGTTTCCCGAGTGCTATAAAAATTTTTGCGAATATACGACTTTTGTTTCAGTTGGACAACATATTTAGTTAACCCGGTAATAATTTCTTTTTGCTATTTTCAATACACGGATTCTGCCACTCTTTTAACACTTTGCGTAGCCATCATACTGTAAAAATGAATACTTGGCACGCCATGAGCAATCAAATCCCGGGCTTGCTGAATACACCACTCCACTCCTACCTCAACAGCATCAGCATCGGATTTACATTTGCGCAATTCAGACGCAAATGCTTCGGGAATATCCGTGTGGAAAATCTTTGGTAAAACAGTCATCTGATTTTGCAGGGTAATCGGCTTGATTCCGGGAATGATAGGCACATGAATGCCGTTTTCCCTGCATTTGGCAACAAAATCAAAGTACTTTTGGTTGTCAAAAAACATTTGAGTAACCAGGTATTCAGCCCCGGCTTCCACTTTTTGTCTGGCATATTGCAAATCTGATTCCAGATTGGGTGCTTCTTCATGCTTTTCCGGGTAACAAGCCATACCATAAGAAAACGGTGTAATTTTCGACTTCATCTGAGAGCCATCTAAAAAGATCCCCTTGTTGAACTGATTGACCTGTTGCTGTAGCTCTGTCGCGTAGCGGTGCCCGGTAGAACTAAACTCCTTTTCGTGTTTCCCTTTATCTCCTCTCAGTAACAAAAGATCGGTTATCCCCAAAAACTGCAAATCAATCAGGGCGTATTCGGTTTCTTCTTTCGTAAAACCACTGCAAATAATATGCGGGACCACCGGAATCTTATATTTATTCTGAATTGCCGCTGCAATGGCCACCGTCCCTGGACGACGTCTTTCTGCTACCCGTTCGAATAATCCATCTGATTTCTCTCTGAAGACGAGTTCACTTCTGTGGGTAGTAATGTTGATATACTTTGGATCAAATTCCCGCAATGTATCAATAGTCCGATACACTGTTTCGATACCATTTCCTTTCAAAGGCGGCAACAACTCAAAAGAAAAAGCTGTTTTTCCTCCTGCTGATTGTATTTTTTTTATCACACTCATGAAGATTTGAATCTTAAAGTGTGCAAAAATACGAAATATAATTCTAATTCAGATTAAGAAGATGTAAAAGTCATTTTTTGAAAATATTTACATGTAAATTCTCAAATATTAAATGTTTCCGGAAACGTTCATTTATTTAATGTTAAAAAAATTCATTTATATAAAAACCAGATGAACAATCTTTCTCTTTTCTTTACAGTTTTCATAGCTGGAATAACACTTGTAGTAGCAGGTTTGGGAATGGCAATACTTTTATCACCCAAGTCGTTCAATTTACAAAAGGGTGAACCTTATGAATGTGGTATTCCCACTCACGGCACTTCCTGGATGCAATTTAAAGCCGGATATTATTTATACGCAATTCTTTATCTGATGTTCGATGTGGAAGCTATTTTTCTTTTCCCCTGGGCTACCATAGTTCGTGATTTAGGTTTTGCCGGTTTGACGAGCATTTTGTTCTTTTTAATCATTTTAGCATTAGGGCTGGCTTATGCCTGGAGGAAAGGAGTATTACAGTGGAAATAAAAAAAATGCGCATAAAAGGTATTCCTACAGAAGAGTTCAATGACAATGAATACCTCGAAAAGTATATTGAGGAATTAAACGCCAACGGTGTAAATGTAGTTTTATCTACGGTTGACGATATGATAAACTGGGGACGTTCCAACTCTTTGTGGCCACTGATATTTGCTACAAGTTGTTGTGGTATAGAATTTATGTCGGCCGCAGCAGCACACCATGACATAGCAAGGTTTGGCATGGAAGTAACCCGTAACAGTCCGCGACAGGCCGACTTGATGGTGGTAGCAGGAACTATTGTGCACAAAATGGCTCCTTTGCTCAAACGGGTGTATGACCAGATGGCTGAACCTAAATACGTGCTTGCCATGGGCGGATGTGCCATTTCAGGTGGTCCGTTCGTCGGCTCGTACCACGTAGTGAACGGAGTGGATGAAATTTTTCCTGTTGATGTGTACGTACCCGGTTGTCCACCCCGCCCCGAAGCCTTGTTCTACGGACTGATGCAATTACAACGAAAAATTAAAGCCGAACATTTTCTACAAGGCAGAAAATCAAAAAAAACAAGCCGGTAATCCGCAACTAAAGTTATGGAGCAAATACAAGCACAAATTAAAAATCAATTTCCCGACATAGACACAGAAGAAGGAGAGATATTAAAAATCAAAGTTTCTCCAAAAGAACTTCGATCTATTATTGATTTCCTGTATCATTACAAAAACCTTCCGTTCAATTTTTTGAAATACATGATTGGTACAGATGAAGGTGAAACACTACGGGTATCTTACATCCTGTCATCTTCAGTAAACCCGGCTGTCAACATTATGGTTATCACAGGCACAGACAATCGGGAAAATCCTTTATTATATACAGTTACTGATTTTTACAACACTGCTCAATTCAACGAGAGGGAAATATATGCGCTGCTTGGGATTCGTTTTATCAACAATCCCGATATGCGGAAATTTTTTCTGAATCAGGACTGGGTGGGCTATCCTCTTCGGAAAGATTACGATCCAAATCCGGCTCTGAATCCGGTTTCGGTTGAAAGTCGCGAGATTAACGACAACTCTTTTGTAATCAGAGAATTGCCCGATGGCAGTATTAGTGAAGAAGTTACTAAAATATTTGATGACGATGATTACATTATCAACATTGGTCCGCAACACCCTTCTACACATGGTGTGATGCACTTTCGCACAGCCCTGGATGGTGAAGTGGTAAAAAAAATAGATATCCATAGCGGATATATTCACAGGGGTATTGAAAAACTGAGTGAAAACCTGATGTATCCGCAAATTTTACATTTCACCGACAGACTCGACTATCTTTCAGCCAATATCAATCGCCACGCCTTGTGTATGTGTGTGGAAAAAGCCACAGGAATAGAAGTCCCCGAAAGAGCGCAATACATCCGAACCATCATGGATGAGTTAAACAGGATAGACTCTCATTTACTTGCCTGGTCGGCACATACCAACGACCTGGGCGCCACAACTGCTTTTATTTATGGCATGCGTGAACGTGAAATCATCCTCGATATTTTTGAGAAAATTTGTGGCGGTCGACTGATTATCAACCAAAATGTGATTGGTGGTGTGATGTTCGATATATATCCGGAATTTCAAAAAGATGTAAAAAACTTTATCCCATACATGCGTTCGAGACTCAAAGAGTATGATAGGTTCTTTTCACACAATGTTATTGCATTAGGACGTATGAAAAACGTAGGGATACTGAATATTAAAGATGCAATAAGTCATGCTGTAACTGGTCCTTCAGGTCGTGCTTCTGGATGGTCATGCGATGTACGCAAATACAATCCTTATGCACTTTACGACAAAGTGGAGTTTCGCGAAATCATTCGTACTGAAGGCGACTCATACGCACGTTATATGAATCGACTCGACGAAATAGAAGAGTCACTGCATATTATAGAACAATTGATAGACAATATTCCTGACGGAGAATTCTGTGCTAAAACAAAAGCAATAATCAGACTACCGGAAGGTGAATATTACCAAAATGTAGAGGCTGGGAAAGGTTTATTTGGCGTATATATCGAAAGCCGCGGTGACAAAACACCATACCGGTTGAAGTTCCGTTCACCTTCAATGTCATTGGTAGCTGTTATGCCGTTGATATGCAAGGGTGAGAAAATCTCCGACTTTATTGGTATCGGCGGCTCTATGGATTATGTAATTCCGGATATCGACAGATGATGTCAATCTTGAATTCCTCATACTCCAATCAATATTTAATGCTTCATTTCAACATAGTTTTTTTATGTTATTAAATTATAGTCAACCATTAGAGCTTAACAAGTTAACAAGTCGCATTGATGCAGCTTTGCATGCGGCATTACCCGATTATTGGGCCGTAACCATTGAGTTGGTTCTGGTGGGAATCCTCATCATTGCAACCTACGCGTTGTTGGCTGTCGTTTTAATTTATGTAGAACGAAAAATAACTGCCTTCTTTCAGGCACGTATCGGTCCGAACCGCGTTGGGAAATACGGGATTTTCCAGACAGTAGCAGACGTAACGAAAATTCTGATTAAAGAAATTATTCACATCAATCGGATCGATAAATTTCTTTTCTATACAGCTCCGTTTTTTATCATCGTGGCTTCGATTCTGACATTCGGAGCTATTCCCTTCGGACAGGGACTTCAGGCGGTAGATTTCAATATAGGGGTATTGTATGTAATCTCCGTGTCTTCATTAGGCATTATCGGGGTACTGTTGGCCGGCTGGTCGAGCAATAATAAATACTCGATGATCGGCGCCATGCGTAGTGGGGCGCAATTTGTAAGCTATGAACTATCGGCCGGTATCGCGCTCATGACCATAGTGGTACTTTCCGGCACCATGCAACTTAGTACCATGGTCGAAAGTCAGCGATATTGCTGGAATATTTTCAACGGGCATATATCTGCGCTGGTAGCATTTGTTATTTATCTGATTTCCGGTCATGCTGAAACCAACCGTGGACCTTTCGACCTTCCTGAAGCTGAATCCGAACTTACTGCAGGTTATCACACCGAGTATTCCGGTTTGCAATTCGGATTTTTCTACCTGGCCGAATACCTGAATATGTTCATTATCGCATCGATTGGCGCCACTGTATTTTTAGGAGGTTGGATGCCATTGCAAATAGCCGGTTGGGAAAGCTTTAATCAATTGATGTGGTTTATCCCATCGTATTTATGGTTTTTCGGAAAAGTAGCGTTATTAATTTTTTTCAGTTTATGGGTGCGCTGGTCATTCCCCCGACTCCGTATCGATCAGCTCCTCAACCTGGAATGGAAATACCTGCTTCCTATTAATTTGGTTAATTTATTGGTCATGGTTATTCTTGTATTAACCGGTCTTACACTTACCGATATTTTTTATTAATAAGAAAATGAGAAGCTTTTCAGAATATTTAAATGATTTGTTTTCAGGAATAAGATCGTTGCTCACCGGACTTTCAATTACCTGGAAAGAACTTTGGACTAAAAAAGTAACCCGTCAGTATCCTGAAAACAGAGGTACACTCGTCATATCGGAACGTTTCAGAGCGGAACTCAAAATGCCGCATGATGAAAATAATGAACATGCCTGCACTGCCTGTGGTATCTGTCAGATGAACTGCCCGAATGGCACTATAAATGTCATTTCGCGCACAACAGAAACTGCCGACGGTAAGAAAAAGAAAGAACTTGACAGGTATGTATATAACCTGGGTACCTGTACTTTTTGTAATCTCTGCGTCATTACTTGTCCTTCTGATGCCATTGTGTTTTCAAATAATTTTGAAAACGCGACTTTCACACGGGATAAGCTGGTAAAACAACTAAACATGGAAGGTTCAAAAATGAGGGAAAAGAAGCCAATAAAAAAAGTTGAAAATGAGGCCGAAAAAGGTATTCAAACTGCATAAAACAATTTATGTCATCCACGGAGAATAATATCTAAATTATGATGATAAAAGAAATTATATTTTACATACTTGCGCTGGTAATTACAGTTTTTTCAATTATGGCTGTCAACTCAAGGCGCCTGATACGTTCGGCAACTTATCTTTTATTCGTGTTGCTTGCTACGGCAGGACTGTATCTTTTACTCGATTATCACTATCTTTTTGCCGTACAGGTTGCGGTTTATGCCGGTGGTATCATGGTTCTTTTTATTTTTGCTATTTTGCTAACGCAAAAACCAGGCAAGAACATCAGACCCGAACCTTTACTTCAGCGCGTTATGGCTATCTTGCTTTCAAGTGCAGGGTTAATTTTTTGCGGCATCATCATCTATCAAAGTGTCAATAGGGTATATCACTACGTTGAAAAAGTGGAGATCCCTGTAAAAGAAATTGGATCCACGCTGATGGGTACGGGTAAATATGAATATATACTACCCTTTGAGGCAATCAGTATCATGTTACTCGCATGTATCGTGGGAGCAATCATGATAGCTCGTAAACGATGATTAAATGATAGAAAACGTACTTAACAACATAATTCCAAAATAATGGGAGCAATTTTTGACAATTTCGGTTCAGGCGTCATTCCGTTGGAAGGTTATATTTTTATAAGCCTTATCATGTTTTTTACAGGTATTTATGGATTTCTTTCCCGTAAAAGCCTGTTGATGATTCTCATCTCAATTGAGATGATTTTAAATTCAGCTGATATAAACTTTGCAGCTTTCAATCGCTATTTGTATCCCGACCAAATGGAAGGTTTCTTTTTTGCCCTGTTCACCATTGCTATTTCTGCCTGCGAAACGGCTGTGGCTATTGCTATTGTAATCAACATCTACCGAAATCTGAATAATGTGGAAGTGGATAGTTTACAAGAATTGCAAGAACCGGAATCAACTGAAACAAAAACGGAAATCTAAATAACATACAACTGTCGAAAGATAAAACAGGATGGAATATACATTATATATATTGATTTTGCCCTTGCTGAGTTTTATTGTACTCGGACTAATGGACACAAAATGGAAACCCCGGGTAGCCGGAACGATTGGTACAGCTGTGTTAACCATAGTAACTGCTCTTTCTTATTACACAGCCTGGGAGTATTTTTCAACAGCCAACCTGAATGGTACGTATCAAAAGATTATCGCTTTCAACACAGTCTGGGTACAATTCAATGAATACCTGCACATTGACATGGGTATTTTGCTGGATCCCATTTCTGTCATGATGTTGGTGGTGATTTCAACGGTTTCACTAATGGTGCACATCTACAGTCTGGCTTATATGAAAGGCGAACGCGGCTTCGAACGTTATTATGCGTTTTTATCGCTGTTCAGCTTTGCAATGCTCGGACTTGTAGTTTCTACTAATATTTTTCAGATGTATATATTTTGGGAAATGGTCGGCCTTTCGTCTTATCTGCTTATCGGATTTTACTACACCAAACCCGAAGCAGTGGCTGCATCGAAAAAGGCATTTATCGTGACCCGATTTGCAGATTTAGGTTTTCTGATTGGCATTTTAATCCTTTCTTATTATACTAAAACATTTGATTTCGGCATATTGACTTCCTGTGATGCCAACGTGTTTGCTTCGTTTTCAGGCGTGACATTTATGGGTGCTTCGGCTCTAAGTTGGGCGATGGCGCTTATCTTCATCGGAGGAGCAGGAAAATCGGCTATGTTCCCGCTACACATTTGGTTGCCTGATGCCATGGAAGGGCCTACACCTGTCTCGGCTTTAATACATGCCGCTACCATGGTAGTTGCAGGTGTTTTTTTAGTTGCCCGCCTGTTTCCTATTTATATCACATTCACACCTGAAGTATTACATGGTATTGCTTACGTGGGTGCATTCACCTCTTTGTTTGCAGCTGTCATTGCAATTGTACAAACAGATATTAAACGTGTGCTGGCTTTCTCAACAATTTCGCAAATCGGATTTATGATGGTAGCCCTGGGTGTTTCAGGGTATGGCGGACAAGCTGGTACGGGATATATGGCATCCATGTTCCATCTGTTTACACATGCCATGTTTAAAGCATTGCTTTTCCTGGGCGCCGGTTCTATCATCCATGCTGTACACAGTAATGAAATGACGCAAATGGGAGGCTTGAAGAAATTCTTACCTGTTACGCGCTGGACTTTCCTCATAGCCTGTCTGGCCATAGCAGGAATTCCACCTTTTTCTGGATTCTTCAGTAAAGATGAAATCCTTGCAGCCACTATGCACTTTAGCCCGGGACTGGGAGTGATGATGACGTTTACGGCCGGACTTACAGCGTTCTATATGTTCCGCTTGTATTACCGCATTTTCCACGGAAAAGCTTATCAAACCACAAACGGACATACACCTCACGAATCACCTGTTGCTATGACTTTGCCTTTGGTGTTTTTAGCTGTGGTAACTATTTTCGCCGGTTTTATACCTTTCGGAAAGTTTGTATCGAGCGATGGCGCTTATTATCACATCCACATCGACCCTACCATTGCGACTATAAGTGTTGTTGTGGCATTGGCAGGCATCGGACTGGCCACCTGGTTGTATCGCAGGGAAAATGATGTTCCTTCTGTTGTTGCCCGTAAATTCAGTAAAATATACCGGGCAGCTTATCATCGTTTTTATATTGATGAGTTGTATTTGTTTATTACGAAAAAAATAATCTTCAAACGAATATCCACTCCTGTTGCATGGTTCGACCGGCATATTATTGATGGTACTATGAACGGATTAGCTTCTGTAACCCAATGGACTTCTTTAAAAACTAAAGGATTCCAAAGTGGAAAAGTACAGCATTATGCTTTCGTTATTTTACTCGGAACACTGATTATTGCAGCAATTGTCATTTTTATTTAAACACAGTACGCTTAAAATATTGAACTTATGAATTTCTTGTCAATATTCGTTATTATCCCTTTGCTGACGCTGTTTGCGCTATATTTCGCCCGCAACAGAAAGCAAATCAATCTGATAGCGGCAACAGGAGCCACGCTTTTATTAATTCTTTCGGGGGTACTTACTTACCTGTATTTGAATGAAAGAGCTATGGGTAACGACAGCCTGATGCTTTTCAGAGCTGACATGTTGTGGTATGCTCCTTTTAATATATACTATTCGGTAGGTGTTGATGGAGTTTCTGTAGCCATGCTTATTCTGACTTCCATAATCATGTTTACCGGCGTTTTCGCATCCTGGCGTATCGACCCGCTTCCAAAAGAATTTTTCTTGTGGTTCTTCCTTTTATCTTCCGGAGTTTATGGCTTTTTTATCACCATAGATTTGTTCAGCATGTTCATGTTCTATGAAATTGCACTGATACCCATGTATTTGCTTATAGGTATTTGGGGAACGGGACGAAAAGAGTATTCAGCAATGAAACTAACCCTGATGTTGATGGGAGGGTCAGCCTTGTTGCTCTTAAGCATACTTGGGATATATTATTTCTCGGGAGGCGACACCATGAATCTGCTTGAAATAGCACAAAGGCATATCCCGATTGAAGCACAACGCTATCTTTTTCCTTTGACATTTATGGGATTCGGAGTGCTGGGCGCGTTATTCCCATTTCATACCTGGTCGCCCGATGGACATGCCTCTGCACCGACTGCCGTATCGATGCTTCATGCAGGCGTATTGATGAAATTAGGCGGTTATGGCGCGTTTCGGGTAGCCATCTATCTGATGCCTGAAGCTGCACATGAACAGGCATGGATATTTTTGATACTTACAGGAATAAGCGTGATTTATGGAGCATTTTCTGCTGTTGTACAAACCGACTTGAAATATATAAACGCTTATTCTTCAGTGAGCCACTGCGGTTTGGTGCTTTTCGCTATCCTGATGTTAAATGAAACTGCCATGACAGGTGCTGTTATGCAAATGTTGTCACATGGATTGATGACAGCTTTGTTTTTTGCTCTCATCGGGATGATCTATGGAAGAACACATACACGACTGATTACAGAAATGGGTGGATTGATGAAAATAATTCCTTTTCTGGGGGTGAGTTATGTAATTGCCGGGTTGGCTTCGCTTGGATTGCCCGGGTTGAGCGGTTTTGTAGCCGAAATGACAATTTTTGTCGGTGCATTCCAGGAAAGTGGTACCTTACAACGGATTCTAACGATCGTAGCTGTTACTTCCATTGTGATAACAGCAGTTTATATCCTGCGTGTAGTTGGAAAAATCCTGTTTGGGAAAGTACAAAATCCGCAACACGAAACGTTGAGTGATGCTACCTGGTGGGAACGCACCTCGGTTGTAACACTGATTATTGCTATTGTTGCTCTTGGGTCGCTGCCTTTGTGGATTTCGGACATGATACAAAACAGCATCATGCCTATTGTAGGCAAGTTAATGGCTGCTTTATAAGTTTTTACGAACAAGTTTTTATTTCAGAATATGAATTATTCAGTTTTTTTACAATTGCACGATGAACTGTCACTATTGGTGGTGATGGTAATCCTTTTGACTTTCGACATAAGTGTTTCAATCAGGAGAGGGCGATATATTCAACCTTTAGCTATTGTCCTACTCACAATACATACGCTGCTGAATGCTTTTCCACGTGATGCTTTCGAAGTGGCAGGCGGCATGTATCAGTATTTTCCCATGCACACTTATGTAAAAACCATCCTGAACATCGGAACGATTATCGTGTTTTTGCAAGCCAACAAATGGCTGAATAATAAGGACAGTATGATTCGGCGGGGAGAATTTTATTTCATCACACTGAGTACATTGTTTGGACTCTATATCATGTTATCAGCAGGTCATTTTCTATTGTTCTTTATAGGCATTGAAATGGCTTCTATACCTATGGCCACCTTAGTTGCATTCAACAAATATCAGCATAAATCGGCCGAAGCAGGAGCTAAATTCATTCTTTCTACTGTATTTGCTTCGGGCATTTCGCTATATGGTATTTCCATGATTTACGGAACAACAGGCACCCTGTATTTCGATGATTTATTACCGTTAATCGTCGGAGGTCCGATGCAAATTATGTCTTTTGTGTTTTTTGCTGTAGGTTTGTTTTTCAAAATATCATTGGTGCCTTTCCATTTATGGACACCCGATGTTTACGAAGGCGCACCAACACCTGTAACTGCTTACCTTTCGGTAGTATCAAAAGGTGCAGCAGCATTCGTATTATTCACCCTTTTTACGAGGGTTTTCGGAAATCTGATTGATGAGTGGCAATCTATTCTGTACGGCTTGATTATAATCAGTATTACTCTTGCCAATGTTTTTGCAATACGTCAGCAAAACATCAAACGCTTCATGGCGTTTTCATCGATTTCACAAGCGGGTTATCTGATGCTGGGAGTAATTAGTGCGAGTACTACCGGTATGAGCTCGCTGGTTTATTATGTTTTGGTATATCTATTTTCTAATTTGGCCATATTCGGAGTTATTACAATCATCGAAAACAACACGGGCAAAGTAGCAATCAAAGACTATAACGGATTATATCAAACCAATCCAAAATTAAGTGCAATCATGATGTTTGCCTTATTTTCACTTGCAGGTATCCCTCCTTTTGCCGGTTTTTTCAGTAAGTTCTTCATTTTTGCGGCTGCAGCTGAACAAGGTTTTTACGTGTTGGTATTCATCGCGCTGCTGAACACGATTATCTCCCTGTATTATTATTTGCTGATTGTGAAGGCCATGTTCTTGCGTAAATCAGACGAACCCATCGAACGAATTACAAGTGATATTCCCGCACGCATCAGCTTAGTGATTTGCTTATTGGCCATTGTTTTCGCAGGGTTATTAAGCGCTGTTTATCAACAAATAGCCGCTTACAGTTTCATATAAAAAACAACAAAATTTATTTACACTATTTTTATGGGAATCAGTATCGGGTATTGGATTGGTTTTTTTGTGTTTGTAGTCGTAATGCTTCTACTCGACTTATTGATTTTTCATAAAAAGGATGAAATTATCAAGGTAAAATCAGCTTTATGCTGGAGTGCCTTTTGGATAGGATTGGCATTGGCTTTCAATGTTGTAATCTATTTAGTTAGCAACCAAATGTGGGGAAAAGAAATTGCTTCACAAAAAGCCATGGAGTTTTTTACAGCATACATAATTGAAAAGTCGCTCAGTATCGACAATCTTTTCGTGTTCGTAATAATCTTCAGCTTCTTTACAATTGAAGAAAAATATCAACATAGAATTTTGTTCTGGGGGATAATTGGAGCTATCGTTATGCGTGCCATTTTTATTTTTGCCGGCGTAGCACTGATTGAAAAATTCACATGGGTAATGTATGTGTTCGGTGCATTTTTGGTTTATACCGGAATTCACATGTTATTTAAAAAAGAGGACGAAAAAGATTTCGACCCCAATAAAAATATCGTCATACGAATCTTCCGGAAAATTATGCCTGTAAGCAATGATACGACTGAAACAAGCTTCTTCGTACGCAAGAACAACATACTATACGCAACCCGGTTTTTTATCGTGTTACTCATGATTGAAGCCTCAGATCTTATTTTTGCAATTGACTCCATACCGGCTGTTCTTTCTATCTCAAAAGATCCTTTTATCGTGTACACATCCAATATCTTCGCTATACTGGGATTGCGATCATTGTATTTTGCCCTAAACGGCGTAATGCAATATTTTCATTATCTAAAATATGCGCTTGCATTTATTCTCTCATTTATTGGTATCAAAATGTGTATAAATGAATATTCCAGTGAATTTGGTTATGCATTTCATATCAGTACAACTACTTCACTTGGAGTAATTGCAGTTACACTGGCAATGTCAATTATTGCATCAATTATAGTTAGTAGAAAAAACAATATTTAACACCCCAGTTTTCCAAATAAACGTCATAGGAATAATTAAATAGTATTATCTTTGCGTGCAAAAATCAGGTTCTATTTAGAATTCGTCGTTCAAGGATACTACATGATCTGAATTGAATTTCCTACATCAACAAGCATAACAAAACAACAGACATACTCAAATGAAGATTAATACTATTTTCAACGTTTTCACCCCAAAAGACGTAAAATTTTTTCCTATGCTTGATGAAATGGCTGATGTGTTAGTTGAAGGCGCCAACCAGTTAGAACTTATTTTTTCATCTTCAAAAGATCAAATTAAAGACTGTTGTCATCGGATAAAGGACGAGGAAGTTAAAGGAGATAAAATTACCGGACGTATTTCCCGTGCATTGAATGACACATTTATTACCCCTTTTGACAGGGAAGATATTCATGCTTTATCAGATAGAATGGATGATGTTATAGATACAATAAACCGTTCTGCACAAAAGATAATGTTATACGAACCGAATATATTGCCCAAATATATGGAACGCATGGCAGTTATTATAAAACAAAGTACCCATGAAATAAGACAAGCGATTAATGAGTTACCAAATCTAAGAAAGAATGATAAAAACATAAGACAATACTGCAAACAAATAAAAACATGGGAAAGAGAAGCTGATGTTATATACGATGAAGGAATTATCCGCATTTTCCATGAGAAAATGAACACAGTTGAGTTGATAAAGATGAAAGAGATCTTATTCGAACTTGAAATGTCGGTCAATAAAATAAATCAAACTGGCAAATTTTTAAAAACAATCGTTGTCAAATACGCATAGTAAGATAAAGATTTTATGACTTTGTTGATCTTCATTATTGTTTTGGCAATCATTTTCGATTTTATTAACGGATTTCATGATGCCGCTAATTCCATCGCGACGATTGTTTCCACTCGCGTTTTGAAACCTTTTCAAGCTGTTTTGTGGGCTGCGAGTTTTAACTTTCTCGCCTTTTTCATTGCAAAATATGTGATTGGCGAATTTGGCATTGCAAATACAGTTGCAAAAGTTGTATTACATGACTACATTACTTTGCCCATTATTTTATCGGGAATTATTGCTGCCATTTCATGGAATTTACTTACTTGGTGGTTCGGTATTCCTTCATCATCATCGCACACGCTGATTGGCGGATTTGCCGGAGCGGCAATTTGTGCTGTCGGGTTTAAGTCAATTCATACTGTAACTATTATTAAGATAACTTCTTTTATTGTGCTTGCGCCCCTTATCGGGATGATTATTTCGTCCCTTATAACAATTGGCATTATGTGGACGTTTCGTAAAGTAAACGCACGAAAAGCAGAAACTATGTTTAAAAAATTACAGTTGGTTTCGTCAGGCCTTTTTAGCTTAGGACACGGCTTAAATGACTCCCAAAAAGTGATGGGTATCATTGCAACAGCAATGATTGCTGTTGGACAAATTGATTCGGTAAATGATGTTCCTAATTGGGTACCTTTGTCCTGTTTTTCTGCCATAAGCATAGGAACAATGATAGGAGGATGGAAAATAGTAAAAACCATGGGTACGAAAATAACGAAAGTAAACGCACTCGAAGGCGTATGTGCTGAAACTGCAGGAGCTCTGACTCTTTTCCTTACTGAAATTTTGAAAATCCCTGTAAGCACCACACACACTATTACAGGCGCTATAATGGGAGTTGGAGCAGTAAAAAGACTGTCGGCTGTGCGTTGGAAAGTAACTATCAATCTGTTGTGGGCTTGGATCCTTACCATTCCTATAAGTGCGTTGTTAGCCGGGCTGATTTATTATCTTTTTAAAATTATATTCTTATAATGTGGTAAAAAGATTTTGGAGTTGCTATATTTGCTAAGACACAAAGTTTGCAGGTCCAACGTTCTATATAACAAACAGCGACAACAGAAAATAACAAACGAACTGCTCGATATAGTTAGTGGCTCGCAAACTTCAACATGAAAAACGCTGTTTTAATCCTACTATTTTCTATAAATTAAATTCATCGATTAATAAATCTTTTCAAAAAATTTGCCCAATTAAAATAATTCGATTTATTTTGCGTTTCATTAATAGATCTATTAAATTACCTTATTAATGGCAGAAGAAAAATTAAATCAACCCACAGAACAAGCCATTCTTGAAGCGGCAGAAAAGCTGTTTCTGGAAAAAGGATTTGAAGCTACATCCACGACTCAGATTGCCAAAGAAGTTGGTTGTAACCAGGCACTCATTCATTATTATTTCCGTACAAAGGATAATCTCTTCAATACAATCTTCGAGCAAAAGTTCAGATACTTCTTTCAACAGTTATTTAATATCGAAGGTGCTAAGTCAATGGGATTCGAGGATAAAATCCGTCATTTAATCACATCTCACTTTTCTCTCCTGGAAAACAATCCTCAGATTCCGCTTTTAATAATCAGGGAGTTATCTCGAAGGCCCGAGCAAGTAGCTCTGTTGCGGGAAAAATTACGGGAATTACCTGAAACGCTTTTTGCAGCACTGAACGATGACCTTCAGACAGAAATAAAAGCCGGCAGAGTTCGCCCGGTCAGTTTGATCGACATCATGATACCTGCTATTTCAATGAATGTGGCTTTGTTCGTGATGATGCCTGTGGTCGAACAGGTTATGCAAATGAACGAGGAACAGAAGAAAAATCTGATTGATCACAGGAGAAACTCGAATGTTGATTTCATTTTACATAGTATCCGTTCATGAACACGTAAGATACAGGTTTTGTGGTTAGTGGTTAAGTTAATTAGTTTAAGGGTTTAAGGGTTTAAATGCTAATTTCATTTTAAAATATGAGAAGAAAAGTTTTGATAGGAAGTATTTTCCTTATACTCTGTTTTACACAATTGAGCGGTATTACCCTCGATAGTTGCAGAATCAGGGCAAGAAATAATTATCCATTGGTTAAACAGTATGGATTGATTGAGAAAACACGTGACTACAATCTGTCAACTGTATCTAAAGCCTGGTTACCACAGGTAAATCTAGGCATTAAAGCAACTTATCAGTCGGATGTAACGGAAATTCCGGCGTCACTCGGCAATGCCATTTCTGCTGTTACCAAACAACCTTTTAGTATGCCTTCTCTGAGTAAAGATCAGTATCAGGCGGTTGTGGAAGTCAATCAATTAATTTGGGACGGAGGCGTAATTCGTTCTCAAAAAAGAAGCATGGAAGTATCTGCTGATATTGACAAACAAAAAACCGAAGTTGATTTGTACGCATTGAATGAAAGGGTGCATCAATTATATTTCGGCATTTTGCTCTTAAACGAACAAATTGTTCTGCAGGATATTTTATTGAATGAGCTGACAGCCAATCACAAAAAAGTACAATCGCTCGTTGAAAATGGAGTTGCTTTACCATCCGATGCTGATGCCATAAAAGTTGAAATGATTCAGGCCAGACAACGAATTTATGATTTGCGCAGTACGCAAAAGAACTATTGCCTGATTTTGTCGGCATTTACCGGACTTGTAATCGATGAGAAAACACCATTGGAAAAACCGGTTGTTATTGAACCGGTTGAAGTAAACAATTATCGTCCGGAGTTAAAACTTTTTGCTACTCAACAGTTGTTACTATCTAATCAGGAAAAGGCTCTCCGTGCATCTAACCTACCAAAGATCAGCGCTTTCGTACAAGGTGGTTATGGCCGACCGGGTTTGAATATGTTTACGACGGAATTTTCTCCATTTTACATAGGAGGCATTCGTCTTTCATGGAACCTGAGCAACTTTTACTCCCTGAAATCAAATCTTGGAAAAATTGATATAAACAGGCAGCAAGTTGATGTGATGAAAGAAACCTTCCTGTTCAACAACTCACTGGAAAAAAATCAATATCAGACTGAAATAAACAAACTCAGGGAAAATCTGAAAAGTGATGATGAAATTATTTCTCTCAGAAAAAACATCAAATTGGCAGCAGAAGCCCGCTTATCAAACGGAACAATCACTGTTACCGATTTACTCAGGGAGATCAATTCGGAACACATTGCTCTCCAGCAAAAAGCGCTACATGAAATTCAACTACTGATGGCAATTTACCAGTTAAAAACCAACTTAAATAATCTGTAAATACATTTGATATGAAAAGGTATAAAATTTATGTTTTGCTTATTCTGATTGCAGGATTTTCTTCTTGCAGAAACACCGATTCCGACTTTGATGCTTTGGGTACTTTTGAAACAACTGAAGTTATCGTTTCAGCAGAAGCTGCAGGTAAAATAATGGCATTTAATTTAACAGAAGGCCAGCAGTTGAATGAGAATGAAATAGCTGGCTACATCGACAGCACACAGCTCCACCTGAAAAAGCAACAACTACTGTCATCCATTAACGCCTTGCTCAGCCGTCGACCCGATTTAAAGAAACAACTCGGTACGCTGGAACAGCAACTTATAACGGCCCGCAACGAGAAAAAGCGGGTGGAAAGTTTACTCAAATCAAATGCGGCTACCACCAAACAACTTGACGACCTGAATGCCCAGATTGCTGTGCTGGAGCGACAACTTGCCGCGACAAAGTCAACGCTTGAATCATCGCTGCAAAGTATTTCAGGAGAAAAGGAAGCCCTTGAAATTCAGGCTTTGCAACTGGAAGATCAGCTTCAGAAGTGTAATATCACCAGTCCAATCTCTGGTACTGTGCTTGTGAAATATGCAGAAAAAGGAGAGTTGGCAGCACCCGGAAAAGCGCTTTTTAAAATCGGAGATACCAACAACATGATTTTCAGGGCTTACATCACAGCAGATCAGCTTACACAAGTAAAAGCCGATCAACAGGTGCAGATTTTTGCAGACTTTGGTAAAGATGAATATAAATCCTATGATGGCACAATAACATGGATATCTTCAAAATCTGAATTTACTCCCAAAACCATACAAACGAGAGACGAAAGAGCTAATCTGGTATATGCAGTGAAAGTGAAGGTAAAAAATGACGGATACCTGAAAATCGGACAGTATGGTTTTTTGAAGATTAAATAATCCGGATAACCACATTAGTCACATTAGAAAACAAAAGAGTGATTAGTGATTGGCACATTACGTATAAAAATTATCATGATCAGTTGTAAAAATATCAGCAAGAAGTATAAAAAAGTACAGGCACTCAACGACATCAGTTTTGAGGTGAAACCGGGTGAGATATTCGGATTGATTGGTCCGGATGGTGCCGGTAAAACAAGCCTTTTCAGAATATTAACGACTTTAATACTGGCTGATGAGGGCTTTGCTTCTGTTGACGGATTGGATGTTGTGAAAGACTATAAATTGATACGGGAACGGGTTGGATATATGCCCGGACGGTTTTCCTTGTATCAGGATTTGTCGGTCGAAGAGAATCTGAATTTCTTTGCTACTGTATTTAATACAACGGTTGAGGAAAACTATGAATTAGTTAAAGATATTTATCAGCAAATCGAACCTTTTAAAACCAGGAAAGCCGGAAAATTATCAGGTGGCATGAAACAAAAACTGGCGCTAAGTTGCGCGTTGATTCATAAACCAACCGTGCTTTTTTTAGATGAACCGACGACAGGTGTCGACCCTGTTTCCAGGAAAGAGTTTTGGGGAATGTTGAAGAATCTTCAGCAACAGGGAATTACAATCCTTGTTTCTACTCCTTACATGGATGAAGCAAGTCTGTGTGACAGGATTGCGCTAATTCAAAAAGGTCGATTTCTGACAATCGATAGTCCCCAAAAAGTGGCTGATTCATTTCAAAAGACCTTACTCTCTGTTTCAGCAGAAAATATGTCAAAGCTATTAACTGATTTAAGGGCCATTTCAGAAGTAGAAAGTTGCTTCGCTTTTGGCGATAGTCATCATATTACATTGAAAGACCCAACTTCAACACATAAACAAGAAAATTGGGGTCCACAGAAAAAAAATATTAACGATATAGATTTGACCATTAATAATTTAAAAATGATGCTTGAAGCAAAAAATCATATCAATGTTGTTATAAAGAAAATTAAACCGGGAATTGAAGATTGCTTCATGGAATTATCAAAAAATAATTTATAAGGGATGAAGAAGGTCATTGAGGTGGAAAATCTAACGAAAGCATTCGGTCGTTTCAAAGCAGTCGATCAAATCTCCTTTGAGGTAGAAAAAGGTGAGATTTTCGGATTTCTGGGAGCGAATGGAGCAGGAAAAACGACAGCGATGCGGATGTTGTGCGGACTTAGCATCCCTACATCCGGTAAAGCCATTGTAGCTGGTTATGACATCCGCACACAACCGGAAATGATTAAAAAGAACATCGGGTACATGAGCCAGAAATTCGCTCTTTACGAAGATTTGAGTGTAGCTGAGAACATCCGGTTTTATGCGGGTATCTATCAGGTTCCGGAAATAGAAATAGCACCCCGTACCTTAGAATTACTCAACAGGTTAGGATTAGAGAATGAGAAGGACAGTTTGGTTAAAGCACTACCACTGGGTTGGAAACAAAAATTAGCTTTCTCAGTGGCAATTTTTCATCATCCCGGAATTGTATTCTTAGATGAACCTACCGGAGGCGTTGACCCGGTTACCCGCCGCCAATTCTGGGAAATGATTTACGAAGCAACAGACAGCGGAATTACGGTGTTCGTTACAACTCATTACATGGATGAGGCTGAATATTGTGATCGTGTTTCTATCATGGTGGACGGCAAAATTGCCGCTTTAGATACACCTGCTAATTTGAAAAAGAAATTTGAAGCCAACAATATGGATGAGGTGTTTTACCGCTTAGCACGTAATGCATCCAGAAAAGCAGATTAAGATGAAACAGTTTTTATCATTTGTCAGAAAAGAATTTCATCACATATTCAGGGACAGAACCACCATGGCTATTCTGCTCATTCTGCCTGTGCTTATGCTATTACTGTTCGGTTATGCCATCAATACGGAAGTGAAAAACTCTAAAATCGCAGTGTACGACCCATCCAATGATTCCTACACCCGGGCTATCATCGAAAAAATGGATGCAAGCGAATACTTTTCCGTTGTAAAGATGCTGAAAAATGAACAGGAGATGAGCGAACAATTTAAAAATGGCGAAGTAAAAATGGTAATTGCTTTCAGTGAAAATTTCCATGAAAATCTTTTACACACCGGCGATGCCCAAATTGCCCTGATTGCTGACGCTACTGACCCGAACTCTGCCAAATCGGTTGTGAACTACGCAACAGCTATCATTGCCGGATATCAAATGGAATCTCAACATTTACAACAAATTCCCTTTCAGATAAATACACAAATAAAACTACTCTATAACCCACAGATGAAAGGAGCTTACAATTTTGTACCGGGTGTTATGGGCATGATTCTGATGTTGATTTGTGCCATGATGACATCCATTTCCATCGCACGGGAAAAAGAAATGGGTACGATGGAAGTCTTGCTGGTATCCCCGGTAAAACCGGCTATGCTAATCATCGCGAAAACAATTCCTTATTTTTTCCTTTCTTTAATCAACCTGACTACCATCCTGTTGATTTCGGTTTTTGTTTTGGGAGTGCCTGTTGTCGGTAGTTTGTTTTGGCTGTTGGTGCTTTCACTGGTCTATATTTTTGTTAATTTGTCGCTCGGATTAGTTATTTCATCCGTAGTTAACAACCAGCAAACCGCCTTACTTATTTCGGGGATGGTGCTTATGTTACCGGTAATCATGCTTTCTGGTTTAATGTTTCCAATTGAAAATATGCCCGTGTTCTTTCAGTGGATATCGCAACTGATTCCGGCTAAATGGTATATCATCGGAGTAAAAAAAATTATGATCAAGGGGTTGGGATTTTCAGCCATCATACCGCAACTGACTGTTTTGTCTGGTATGGCCGTTTTGTTAGTCGCCATCAGCATAAAGAAATTCAAATACAGACTAGAGTAAAACTTATGACACTGAAATATCTGTTAGAAAAGGAATTCCTGCAAATCAAAAGGAATAAGTTCATGCCGAGGATGATTTTCATATTACCCTTCGTAGCACTTGCTCTATTTCCCCTGGTAGCAAATTTTGAAGTTAAAGACATCAATTTGGTAGTGGTGGATAATGACCACAGTAGTTTTTCAGCTCGTATGGTACAAAAAATCTCCTCTTCAGGATATTTTCGTTTGAACAAGGTTTCGGCCGACTACCAAACTGCTCTTTATAACATTGAACAAGATGATGCAGATGTTATCCTGGAAATAGCTCCGGGATTTGAGAAAAACCTGATGAATTTCCAACCGGCGGGAGTATTAATTTCAACCAATACAGTGAATGGGATGAAAGGAGGACTCAGCAGCGCTTACCTTTCAGGAATCATAAACGATTTTTCATCTGAAATCAGAGCGGAGCACCTGCAAAACAACAGCAAGTTAAAGGCCAACGCCATCGAAATTATTCCCCGTTACGATTACAATCCTCATTTAGAGTACAAATACACGATGGTTCCGGCTATCCTGATGATGATGCTTGCCATGCTGAGTGGTTTTCTGCCGGCGCTGAACATCGTTGGTGAAAAAGAAAAAGGCACCATCGAACAGTTAAATGTGACGCCTGTAAGCAAATTCACCCTGATTTTATCCAAACTGATTCCCTACTGGGTGATTGGTTTCATTGTGTTGACAATCTGCTTTTTAGTAGCCTGGATGTTTTACGGAATGATATCCGCAGGTGGTTATTTACAGATTTACCTTTTTGCTGCCGTATTTGTCCTTGCATTTTCCGGACTTGGTTTAGTCATCTCAAACTACGCGAACACGATACAACAAGCCATGTTTATGATGTTTTTCTTTGTGATTACCTTCATTTTCCTGAGCGGTCTCTACACCCCGGTAAGCAGTATGCCCGATTGGACACAGGCATTAAGCCGGATCAGTCCCCTTCGTTATATGATCGAAGTATTGAGGTTCATTTTTCTGAAAGGAAGTAATTTTTTCGATCTGAAATGGCACTTTGCAGCCCTGTGCGGATTCGCGGTACTGTTTAATGGGTGGGCAGTGTTGAGTTACAGGAAGACGAAGTAAAATTCAGTAACAATTAGAAATAACTTCCTTTATCAGCAGTTTTCTCATATTGAAAATAATGTTCTGATAAAATCATTTCGTTCCCAAATCATTTTGAAATCCCAACTTTTTCAGCTATATTTGTCTGTTTTTTGAGCAGGCGGGTATTCATTTTGAAGATCAATACAATGCCCATGCAAATAGCCTGCAATTAATTGAATACAAATAAGATAGAAAATAAAATGAGTGAAGAAGAAAAAGTGACGAACGGCGTCTCTTATGGTGCAAGCAGCATTCAGGTTCTCGAAGGTCTTGAAGCGGTTCGGAAACGTCCGGCCATGTACATTGGCGATATTGGTTTGAAAGGGTTGCACCATTTGGTTTACGAAGTGGTGGATAACTCTATTGATGAAGCCATGGCTGGTCATTGCGACAAAATCGACGTGATTATAAACGAAAATAACTCTATTACGGTCGTGGATAACGGTCGTGGTATCCCGGTTGACTTTCATGAAAAAGAAGGGAAATCAGCGCTGGAAGTCGTGATGACGGTTTTACATGCCGGCGGTAAATTTGACAAAGACAGCTACAAAGTATCCGGAGGTCTTCATGGAGTGGGGGTTTCCTGTGTGAATGCACTTTCGACTTTGTTGCGCGTGGAAGTTGCCCGTGAGGGTAAGTTATACATGCAGGAATACGAGCGTGGTACTCCTATACATGATGTAAAGGAGATTGGCACCTCCGATAAGACAGGAACATCTGTAACATTTACGCCTGATGACACCATCTTTACCGAAACAATTTTCAGAAATGAAATCCTGACCAACCGCCTGCGTGAACTGGCTTATCTGAATGCGGGTATTACACTGACCCTGACGGATAAAAGAGTTGTTCATGAAGATGGTTCGTTTAAGTCTGAAGTTTTCCATTCGGAAGAAGGTTTGAAAGAATTTGTCGAATACATAGATGAAGCCCGTGAAAAGCTCATTGATAATGTTATTCATATCGTTACTGAAAAGAATGGCACCCCGGTGGAAATTGCCATGACTTACAACACCTCTTACAACGAGAATATCCATTCTTACGTAAACAACATCAACACGATAGAAGGAGGAACTCACCTGGCCGGTTTCCGTCGCGGGCTGACACGCACATTAAAGAAATATGCTGAAGACAGCAAAATGCTTGAAAAAGTGAAAGTTGAAATCAGCGGGGATGACTTCCGTGAAGGACTGACTGCTGTTATATCCATCAAGGTAGCTGAACCTCAGTTTGAAGGTCAGACCAAAACCAAGTTGGGTAACAACGAAGTGATGGGGTCAGTGGATATGGCTGTAAGCGAAGCGCTCGGAAATTATTTGGAGGAAAATCCAAAATCGGCTAAAATCATTGTTGAGAAGGTGATTTTGGCTGCTACTGCCCGTGCTGCTGCGCGTAAAGCACGCGAAATGGTGCAACGGAAATCTCCACTTTCCGGTGGTGGTCTTCCTGGTAAATTAGCCGACTGCGCCGACAAAGATCCTGAAAAATGCGAGCTATTCTTAGTCGAAGGGGACTCTGCAGGTGGTACAGCTAAACAAGGTCGTAGCCGTCAGTACCAGGCTATTCTGCCCTTGCGCGGTAAAATCCTGAACGTTGAAAAAGCGATGCCTCACAAAGTACTTGAAAGCGAAGAAATCAGGAATATTTATACCGCGTTAGGTGTAACCATAGGAACGGAAGATGACAGCAAAGCACTAAATTTGTCAAAATTACGTTATCATAAAATCATCATCATGACGGATGCTGACGTGGATGGTAGTCATATCGCCACCCTGATTATGACTTTCTTTTTCCGTCACATGAAAGAACTGATTGAACAAGGCTACCTGTATATTGCTACACCACCTTTGTACTTGTGTAAAAAAGGTAAAGTAGAGGAATATTGCTGGAATGAAATGCAACGTCAGGCGTTTATCGACAAATACGGAGGTGGAAACGAAGGAGCCATCCACACCCAACGTTACAAAGGGTTAGGAGAAATGAACGAAATTCAGTTGTGGGAAACAACTATGAATCCGGAAAACAGGACTTTACGCCAGGTAACCATCGAGAACGCGGCTACGGCCGACCATGTTTTCTCGATGCTGATGGGAGACGATGTGGCTCCACGACGTCAGTTTATCGAAGAAAATGCAACCTATGCGAAAATTGATGCGTAATTGCGGATAATGGGTGACGGAAAATACCGGTATTGTAGAGACGCGCTATAGCACGTCTCTACATCTAATATAAATCGACTGTACAAAAAAAATCAACATCATGAATCTGTTCTGGAAAAAGTTTTTTGGCAGACTGATGCCTACGGATAAGTATGAAAAACAAGAGGTTGATTTTCTGACTATTAGCGAAAAACTTAAATCGTTAAAATATTCGCAGGCTCTTGCTGAATATAAACAACTGTATTTATCCTCTAAATTTGTATCAGTAGAAACAAGAAAACAACAACAAAACCGGTTAGCAGAACTAAAAAAACATCCTGATGTGGCCTTCTTTCTGAAAAACGGTGCTAAACGAAATACTCCAATCCGTGATGCCACACTCACTTTCAGTGATGACTTCTACTGGAAAAAACCTGAAGATTCGCGGTGGAACCACGGGTTCTATTTCAGCAATGAAAAACTAATCCGGAATTATTCTTTCCACAACGAAAAACAAGCCAACAACGCCGGCAACAACACTTTAGTCAATGCAGGTGTTTTGCAAATTCAAACACGCAGAGAAGCGATTAAATCGCTCGCCTGGCATCCTGTCAGAGGATTCGCCGAAAAACAATTTGCTTATACCTCAGACGTATTGCAATCGGCTAAAAACTTCAGGCAGGAAGGGGGTATTTTTAAAGCAAAAATCAGGTGTTCGGGAAATATTCACCACGCTTTTTGGCTCGCAACAGAAAAGAAAGAACCTCACATCAACATTTTTCACTATAATGGTTCTGAGATTCAAATGGGTTTTATGAACCGACAACAAGGTGATGGCATTATCATCAAGGGCATAAATCCCGCTGCATATTACATTTATTCGATGGAGTGGACAAAAGATGAACTGACATGGTATATCAATAATCTGGCTGTTTTTCGGACAAAGAACAATATTCCCAAAGAACAAATGTTCCTGGTTTTCAACTCATTCATCCCGGAAAAAATGACCGGTGAAGAAGGCTTGCTTGAGGTCGATTGGGTCAGGGTGTATCAATGGTTATAAAATACAACTACGTTGATTGAGATTCAATCATCAAATTTTATGAAATTAAGAGATGGAAATTGATTTTGTGATTACCTGGGTGGACATGGATGATCCGGTATGGAAAGAGGAGTTCTACCGTTATTCAGGTAAAATAGATAACACAAAGAATGAAGTTTCTGAAGCACGTTTCAGAGACTATGGTCTTTTGAAGTATTGGTTCAGGGGAGTCGATAAATTTGCTCCCTGGGTAAGAAAAATACATTTTGTAACCTGCGGACAAAAACCCGATTGGTTGAACTTGAATCACCCAAAACTCAACCTAGTGAATCATGAAGATTTTATTCCCAAATCATTTACTCCTGTTTTCAACTCCAACCTGATTGAAATTTACATGCACAAGATTCCCGGATTGGCCGAACATTTCGTGTATTTTAATGATGATGTCTTTATCATCAATCACATCTCGGAGAATCGTTTTTTTATGGATGGTTTACCCAATGATATAGCCGCATTCAGAACAAACTTCGGTTTATCGCAGTTTGGTAAAATGCTGAAAAACAACATTAGATTGATAAATAAACACTTCGATAAAAAAAAGGTACTTTCTCGTGATCATGATAAATGGTTTGACAAGTCATACGGAAAAAGGAGCAGATTAAACTACCTGCTGAGACCTTACAGCAAATTTGTCACGCTGCGAACACCCCACAATGCACAACCTTATCTGAAAAGGACATTTGTTGATGTGTGGGAAAAATGTGGTGAGGAGCTGACCGAAATGTCCACTCACAGGTTCAGGAGCGATAAAGATTATACTCCTGAATTGTTCAGAACCTGGCAAATCTGCAGGTCAAATTTTACTTCTTATAACACTTACCAGGACACTAAGATGTTTCCATTAGTACTTAAGTCAAAAAAAGCCATCGAGGCTGTGCGAGAACAACGTTATTTACTTGTTTGTCTAAATGACAATGTACATATTCATGATTACGAAAACGTGCTAAATGAGCTGAAAATCGCTTTTGACAGTATATTACCCCAAAAATCAACTTTTGAATTATAACTTTTTATCTGTAGAATTTGGAAAAAGACAATATCATATCCGTAATTATCCCGGCTTACAATGCATCTGCCTACTTGTCGCAATGCCTGGAGTGCTTACTTTTTCAAACTTATAAGTCATTGGAAATCATTGTTGTTGATGACGGTTCCTCTGATGACACAGCGAAAATAGCCAAACAATATCCGGTAAGGCTTATCGAACAAAAAAATCAAGGAGTTTCAGCCGCCCGAAATGCAGGTATCAATGCTGCAACGGGCCAATATATTCACTTCATGGATGCGGACGACATTGTCAACCTGGAATTTTATGAAAAAATGCTGTATGCAGCCTTATTGTCTAATGCAGATATTGCTTGTTGTGGTTTGGTGCACGAGCGATTGCCTGCCGTCAGTTTTTCATATCAGGATAGTATCCTGGTTTCGGCAACAGAGGATAAAATGCGCCTGACCAATGTTGGCAATCAGGGATATTCAGTCAAATATCTTTTTAAAAAATCTTTACTGAATCAGCATCAACTTAACTTCGACGAAGACTTGCAGGTTGCCGAAGATATGGTTTTTTCTTTCAAAGCCGTGTATTGGGCAAACAAAATTGTAACCGTACCCGGTGCTATTTATAACTATAAACACAGGGAAAATTCTGCCATGACTACCAAAGGCGGGTTAAATCGTATAGATAGGCGACTAAAAATACAAGAAGCCAAAAGACGCAGGGACATCTTTGCACAAGAAAATAACATCTACATAAAAGGCAGACCAACCAAACAGGATCTCGATTATAAATTATTCGGTATCATCCCTTTTTTCAAAAAAAGAATTTTTGACACGGGAAGAATTAGGTGGTATTTGTTTGGTATTTGCGTCATGCAACGTAAGGAATCGGCTTGACAATTATTTCTCAAAAGATGATTTATCAGGATAGAGTGCATCCAAAAATGGTTTCACTCGGGCACGATCTTCATCGGTTGCCCTTTCCGTATCATTCAAACAAAACAAATCAGGATTGAATCGTTTCAAATATCCCATAAAATCGGGATTTTGAACCCTGATGCGACATGATTCCTTTCTGTTTACCAGTTTCAGGTGTCCTTGGTTTACTGCCAACACATAATACTGAAAAAGAACACGTTGTACATCAGAAGGATCTCTGAACTGATTCTTCAACACCGGCGATAATTCATCCTTAAAAACATCCTCAACAACTGCCCTGAAATCTTCTTTTCGGCATGCATCGATGTTATGATGAGACACGCCGGGATAATAAACTCCAAATTTACGTTTTATTAAATCCAATGCGTTTTCGATACTTTTTCGGTAGTTGTTGATACGAATTCCAAGCAGTTTTTTTAGTTTAATTTCTGTCCGCTGCATAAACTGATATTGCAGCCTGACAACAGGGAATCCATCTCCGGAAAAAAAATAGGATGGTTGTAAATCGGCATGAATAAACATATCATCGTTTGCATACAGGAAGTAATCTGAGAGCCCGGGAATACGATAAATATAATACTCAATCACAACTGAATTAAAACATGGATTTGCTTCAGGGGGTAAAACATCCTCCTGATTAACCAACTGTATTTTAGGGTGATCTACATCCAGCCAGACCGGACGTTGATAATCGGTAACAATAAATATTTTTCTAATCCACGGTAAATGTTTTTCAACAGATCGTAAAGAATATTTCAATTCATCATTATCCACATACCTTCCGTTTAAGTTAATACCAGATGCTGATTTACTTTTACTTAATGCTACCTGTTTTTTGTTTTTCCATACAGGATCATTTCCATCAACCCATAGATATACAAGGTCTATTTCTGGGAAACTATTATTCATACAACTGATTCAATCGATTTTTATTTAACATACGGGACAAATCAATACAAGTTCTATCCTTTTTACTTTCACTTATTGCTACGAAAAAAACCAGAAATACAGTAAATCTGGTAATCCCCTCCTGGGTATACAAAGGCTCCTCTATCATCATAAACAAAATAAAAACAGCCATAAGCATCTGCAACAGATAAGAACGTTCTTTAATGGAATAGAGGATAATGATGTACAACAATAATACAAGAGCAATAAAACCCCAAATGCCATATTGAACCATATTACCCAAAAACTGGTTGTGTGTATATACTATTTTCCTCTCAACAGGAGGTATAGTATCCTTCATCTTTTCTTCCTGATATTTAAGAGCAACGTGTTGTTGCTGCGTTCCTGCCCCCCACCAGAAATGATCCTCAATGTAATGAATTGCCAGGGTTGAATATGTACTCCTGGCTTTATCACCAATGAATCCCTGAACAGTATCCTGCATAAACAGAAGTGCCCCACCACCAACAATTATATATACAATGATGGCAACTTTAAACATTTTCAGTCTTATTTTTGCATAATACAATCCGGTTGCCGCCAGAATGAAAACACATCCCACAAAACCAATCCGGCTCTCCATCAACGCTTCAACAAAAAGACAAAGTACAACATATAAAGTTAATTCAAATTTTGAAACAATACCCTGTTTATCTTTTTTATGGTATAAATAAAACCCGGTTATAAGTCCGAAAAACAAAACCAAAGAGATATAACTCGGGTGAGAATAGTATGCCCAGGAATTAACAAAAAAGTAAACCGGAAAAGTAATCCCGTTTACTAAGCGAATTTGGGGTTCCCAATCTGCCATCCAAATAACAATATTCTTTTTTTGGGTAATCCAACACATAAAATCTACATCCAGATGAAGGAAGTTATACCACCAATATAATACGCAAACCATTAAATAGATTGTCATTATCCTGAAAAAAACACGTGCAATGCGAATCAGGGTATCATGAGATAAATTGAAAAAACAAAAAGAAATCGGAACAACTAAAAAAGTATAGGTTAATTCCGGGAAATGAAATCCTTTTGGGGTAGAGATCGTTCCAAAAAATAACAACAAAAAATATCCAAACAAAAAATAATACAACTTATTTAGTTTATATAACTTTTTATTCAAAACAAGGTGTACTAATGACATAAGGACGAAGAAGCCGGTAGCATAAATACCGACCTTCCTGTGAAATATTGTTGCGATCAGAAGAAAAACTAGAGGAATTATAACCAGCGTATTATTCTTGACAATATCCGAAAAAGGTAAATGAAACTTTTTAATTTCTGATGTGAGCAGGAGTAAAACTCCCAAAATAAATAATCCCAATGAAAAGAAACGGATATAAATCTCGTTCTCGCTCTTGACAAGGTCAACTAAATGAAACAAGTAAATAACAACAAAAAACAATATTCCTCCTAATAAAACAAGGGATGAGAATCGATTTTGCATAGAATAATATTTAAGATGCAAAGATACAATTTTTAATGATTTTCATAGTTATATACCTAACTTTTGTTTAACTTTGTTCATTGAAAAATAAAACATTATTCATTCTAAAAGAAAGACTGAACGTAATATCTTTGATTCTGGTAATTGAACTGCCGGATAATAGAAAAAAGACTTAAAACATGGAGTATAAAGCCTCGATTATAATTTCTGTGTATGATAAAACAAAATCACTTAAGGTAGTATTGGATTCATTAAAACTTCAAACTGAGAAAGATTTTGAAATTATTATATCTGAAGACGGTTGTCATGATCGCATGAAAGAATTCATAAGAAATTATAAATTTGAGCATGATTACCTGCATTTAACTCAGGAAGATATCGGGTGGAGAAAAAATAAAGCATTAAATAACGCTATTCGTCATGCCAGATCCAATTGGTTGATTTTTATTGACGGTGATTGCGTCTTACACCGTCGTTTTGTGGAGATGCACCTGCGATATGCGAGTGATAACACCATTTTGTCAGGAAGAAGGGTGAAATTAGATAAACCAACTTCAACCTGTTTGAAAAAAAATTCACCCGGATACATTAAAAAACTTCAATGTATTCTTAATAAAAAACTTTTTTGGGGGAAAGGGAAAATAGAATATATTGAAGAAGGATATTTTATTTCTCCAACCGGAATGCTTGGTTTTATTCCCAAATTAAGAAAGATAAAATATATCATCGGATGTAACATGTCTTTCTCAAAACAGGCAATTTATGTCATCAATGGTTTTGATGAAAGCTATACTCTTCCGGGTGTTGGGGAAGATATCGACTTGTACTGGAGATTTAAAGCTACCGGGTTTCAGTTTAAATCTCTTAGAAGTCTTGCCATACAATATCATCTGTGGCACAAAGAAAATTATACCAATGCACATAAGAACAAAGATAAAATGAGATTAAAACAAGAAGAAAACAAGTACTTTTGTGACAATGGATTAATAAAAACTTCAAGATAATTTTCACTGGTACAATCAGAAAGACACCACCTTATGAAATTAAAAAAAACTATAACCTTCGTTGTTTCTCTATTACTTGCTTCTTTTCTTTTTTCACAGGAGAAAATATATTCAACAGCTGATTCTTATTTTGATTTTTTAACTTTAGACAGCTTAACTGAACGTCCATACTTGAATTTTCGCACTTTATCCGATTCCAAATGGATTATGGATGACAAGACTGAAAATATTTGGAAGCAAAAGGTAAAAATCGAAGGTTTTAACAAAAACAAAGCCCTGAAAATATATAATCCGGAGTTTTTTATTTCTTACAATGGAGCATCACCATACGGACAAAATGATGGATTACTGTGGCAAAGCCGGGGTCTTAATGCTTATTTCTCTGCTGGGGTCAGATTTGAAAAGAAGGGTTTTGAGTTAACTTTCAAGCCTGAGATTGTATTCTCTGAAAACCGGACATTTTCATTTATGCCGCCTAATCCTGCCTATGCTGGTGACTTATATAAAAACAAAGCTGATGTTTATGGATATTATGGAGTAGCCTCAATCGATGCTCCTCAACGATTTGGCAACAACCCTTTCGTAGATTATGGATGGGGTGACTCCGAAATAAGGTATTCGACAAAGACTTTCACAGTTGGCATTGGTTCTCAATACCTGTGGCTCGGACCAGCTAAACTCAACCCAATCATACATTCTAACAATGCACCATCATACCCAAGATTTGATATTGGTATGCGCCCTACAAATATCCGGATTGGAAACTGGAACGCAGGAAAAGTTGAAGCGCGTCTGTGGTTGGGACAATTGAAAGAATCAGCTTACTTTGATCACAATGCAACAAACAATTTCAGGTTGATTTCCGGGCTATCTATCGCATATGCTCCTTCCTTTTTTACTGGGCTAACATTGATGGCTAACAGAGTTTTTATGTGTCAATGGGAATACAAATCCTTATTATCTGTTCCTGATTTGTTTTTTATCCCCTTGAATATTCATGGAGGACGGGATACCTGGGACCAACGGGCATCTATCGGGTTCAGTTATTTATTGCCAGGATCGGGATTTGAAGTTTTCACAGAAATTGGTTTAAATGACTACAGTCCCGGTCTCGACGGGTATATCAGATATCCTTTCCATAGCCTTGTTTATACATCCGGCATGCGAAAATCTCTTGATTTGATTCTCTTTAATAAATCTCTGCGTGGAGAATTATTATTGGAAATAACAAATCTGGAGGTTTCACAGGATTTTCAGTTAGATGGCACTTCCACTTTCTATGCACATCATCAGATTAGGCAAGGATATACAAACAAGGGGCAATGGCTGGGTGCAGGCAACGGAACCGGAGGAAACAGTCAGTACCTGGGATTCAAACTATATCATTCAAAAGGGTTGTTTAATATTTTTCTTCACCGGCAAAATCCTGATAATGACTATATATATCAGTTCTCTGTCGGCACAGAAAACACCGAAAGCGTAAAAGAAAATATTAGAGATTTCAAAGCAGTCATGAGTATCGGCATCGGTGGTGTCTATTTCATTCGTCCGGGCATTCAGTTTAAAGCGGGAATAAGTTATATTACAGAACATAACCCACTTTATAATGCCATTCACTGGGAAGAAACATCCAAAAGACAATCTCTACACCTGGAAACTGGATTGATTTATAATTTATAAACTACTGAAGTTGCAGTTGGAAAATAAAGTTAATCAATAATTTTTCCGAATAAATAACAGGCTGTCTGGTAATCCGGACAGCCTGTTTTACTCTTTATCAATTGAAAGATTTCTTACAATTGCGGACCTGCAACTTTCAATGCAATTGCAGCCTCGTTGTCGCAATACTGCTCGAAGTTAGCGATGTATTTTGCTGCCAGTTGTTTTGCTTTGGCAGTCCATTCAGCTTCAGTCGGATAAGTATCACGTGGATCCAGGATGCCTTCTGAAACATTTTTCAATGCAACAGGAACAGTCAGATTCAATACCGGAATATGTTTAGTTTCAGCTTCCAGAATTGAACCATCGATGATGGCGTCGATGATGGCACGGGTATCTTTCAAGGACATACGTTTGCCTGTTCCATTCCAACCTGTATTAACCAGATAAGCTTTTGCACCGTGCTCCTGCATTTTAGCAACCAGCGTTTTAGCATACATAGTAGGGTGCAACGTCAAGAACGCTTCGCCAAATGCCGGAGAGAATGACATCTGAGGTTCAGTAATACCACGTTCTGTTCCGGCTAATTTTGAAGTGTAACCGCAAAGGAAGTGATACTGTGCAGATTGGTCATCGAGAATAGATACAGGAGGCAATACACCAAATGCATCAGCCGACAAATAAATAATTTTAGAGGCGTGTCCTGCACGTGAAGGCAACACAATTTTACTGATGTGATATATTGGATAGGAAACGCGTGTATTCTCTGTTTTTGAAGCTTCTTTTGAGTAATCCGGCGTTCCGTCAGCTTTCACAGTAACGTTTTCCAGCAATGCATCACGACGGATAGCTCTCCAGATATCCGGTTCGTTTTCTTTGCTCAGGTCAATCACTTTGGCATAGCAACCACCTTCGTAGTTGAACACACCATGATCATCCCAACCATGTTCGTCGTCACCAATCAAGTAACGTTTCGGGTCGGCCGACAAAGTTGTTTTCCCGGTTCCCGAAAGACCGAAGAAAATAGCTACATCACCATCAACTCCCACATTAGCAGAGCAGTGCATAGAAGCAACACCTTTTAATGGTAGATAGTAGTTCATCAAGGCAAAAATACCTTTCTTCATTTCTCCGCCGTACCAGGTACCACCGATAACCTGCATTCTACGGGTCAAGTCAAACAAAGTAAAGTTTTCAGAATGAAGTCCTTGCTCTTTCCAGTTCGGGTTGGTAATCTTTGATCCATTTAACGTTACGAAATCAGGTTCACCATAGTGAGCCAGTTCGTAATGAGAAGGACGAATAAACATGTTTGTCACAAAGTGAGCCTGCCAGGCCACTTCCATGATAAAACGCACTTTCATGCGGGTATCTTCGTTGGTACCACAGAATGTATCAACTACATATATTTTTTTTGCTCCTGATAGTTGTTTTGTCACCAAATCTTTACAAGCATCAAATACTTCAGGGGTTGTCGGACGGTTGATGGTGCCATCCCACCAGAGCGTATCTCTTGTTGTATCATCCAGCACGATAAACTTATCTTTTGGAGAACGGCCAGTGAAAACTCCCGTATCAACAGCAACTGCTCCGGTGTTTGTTAATACTCCCCTTTCAAAACCTTCGTTTGCGGGATCAATTTCAGCCTGAAACAGCTGCTCATAAGAAGGATTGTGTATGATCTCGAAATCTCCCGAAATACCATACTTACTTAAATCCAAATTTGCCATTTGCTAATTAATGAATTAAATTGTTGTTTATAGATTGTTGTTTTCTCCTTAAAAAAACGAATACCTTTTTTCGGCGATACAAAAGTACTATAAATTTTTAAGCTACAAAAAATATTAGAGAAAAATTTCTTTAATTAATCAAAAAAACTATTTTCAATCCTTTATTATATGACTATCCGGGGAAAAAATAGTATTTTTGTGGCTAATGTGATTTTTTTGACGTTAGAGAAGTAAGAGAAGTTAGTTATGAAAATAAAAATTGTAAACTGTTCCGGACATGCTCTGCCGGAATATGCAACAGTTCATTCGGCAGGCTTGGATTTACGGGCTAACCTGGATGAAAGAATTATTCTCAAACCACTGGAAAGGAAGCTTATTCCCACGGGTTTATTCATCGAACTACCCGTTGGTTATGAAGCCCAGATTCGTCCCCGAAGTGGTCTTGCTATCAAAAGAGGGATAACTGTTTTGAACTCTCCGGGTACCATTGATGCGGATTACCGGGGAGAAATCCGTGTAATTTTAGTCAATTTATCTTCAGAAGATTTTGTAATTGAAGATGGTGAGCGCATATGCCAAATGGTGATAGCCTCACATGTGCAGGCTGAATGGGTTGAAGTGGAAGAACTTGGTTCTACCAACCGCGGAGCCGGAGGTTTTGGACACACAGGCGTATGAAAATAAAAGAATTCATCCTATACATTTTTCTCTTACTGATTGTTTCCTGTAACAGCACAAAAAATGCCGCTTTACAGAAAGAGAGTATTCGTGCCTTAACCGAAGAGGAGCAACGTGAATTTGATTTTAACTTTTATGAAGGATTGAGGCAAAAAGAAGAGGGGCAATTTGCTCAAGCCTATGAATCTTTTCTCAAATGTCGGGAAATAGATTCTATCGACGCCGGCTTAATGGTTGAAATTGCTTTCATGCAGCTTTCTGCCGGAAAGAAGGAAGAAGCGCTCAAAGTCATGCAACAAGCTGTCGAACTGGAACCAAACAACTGGTGGTACAACACAAACCTGATAAGCCTCTATATACAGGAGAAAAAATATAAAGAAGCGATTGCTATCGGGGAGCCGCTGTTAAAAAAACATTCGGAGAAAGAATATACATACAATGTTTTAATTCAACTATATAAGGAAACAAACCAATTTTCAAAAGCCATTGCTTTGTACGAAAAGCTGGAACGAATTACCGGCATTAACGAAAGAATTATTTTTGATAAAATAAGGCTCTATCTGGTTAACAATAACATCAAAAAAGCACATACTGAAATTGACAAACTAATCTTTAAATTTCCACGAGATAATAAATATAAAGTGCTGAAAGGCGATATGCTGATGCAGCAAGGGAAAATGTTGGAGGCTTATGAATTATATCAGTCTATTTTAGAAAGCGAACCTCAAAACCCTTTCGTACAAGTTTCTCTTTCAGAATATTACAAGGCAATGAACGAACCAGACAAATCGCTCGAATATACGATGCTCGCGCTACGAAACGGGCAACTGGATATGGCCGCAAAATTTGACATCCTCAGCCAACACATTGAAAACATCATCCGGGCTGATGGAAAAATTGAAGAAACGGAAAATCTTTTTAAACTGCTGGTTGAATATTACCCGTTAGAAGAAGCAGTACATGGTTATTACGGAGCTTTCCTCCAATATTTAAAAAGAGATGAAGAGGCTGCGCTTTCCTATGAATCAATGCTGAATATCAATCCAAAAAACACACAGACCTGGTTAAATCTGATACAAATATATTTTGCGAAAAAAGCGTATGAAAAAGTTATTCAACTAACCGACAGGGCAATTGAAGCAACTGAGGACAACCTGGTTTTTTATTTTTATAAGGGCATCACACAAGAGCTTACTGAAAATTACACGGAGGCTCTCAGAACGCATACGACAGCTCTTTCGCTTTTTAAACCCGGAGAGAAACCGGAGCTAAAAAGCGACATTTACACTCATCTGGGCGATATCTACATGAAAATGGAAAAACCGGAAGAAGCTTTTGCGATTTATGAAGAGGCCGTTACGCACAATCCGAACAACCTGATTGCCCTGAACAATTATGCCTATTATCTTTCTCTCGAAAAAAGAGATTTACAAAAAGCAGAAAGGATGAGCGCCAAAACAGTTGAAAAGGAACCCCGTAATAGTACTTATTTAGATACTTATGCCTGGATATTTTATCAACAGGGGAACTATTCTTTAGCAAAATTTTATATCGAAAGGGCGATTGACAATATGAAAGAGGATCAGGATTCGGGGGTTTTGCTGGAACATTACGGAGATATCCTCTGGATGCTGGGCAATCACGATATGAAAGCCATTGAAACCTGGGAAAAGGCCTATAACGGAGGATATCAGACAGAAGAACTGAAAAACAAAATTGATAACAAAGGATGGAAAAGATAATATGCGAATAACCCTGAAGCAAATATTATTGGTGACACTCATGGGAATTTTTCTATGGGGATGTAAAACTACGCGAAAAACAAAAAAAACCGATTTACAAACTCATCATGAAACCTTAATAAATGAGGTCATGAACGCAGAACCCAAGTTCAGGAATATTGAATTTAAACGCATGAGTATCGGGCTAAACCTGAATGAAAAAAGTCACTATAATAGCAACGCAACCTGTAAAATCATTCCTGACTCGGTTATTCATATCTCTGTTCAGCCTTTTTTTGGCATCGAAATGGTTGTCGTGAGATTGACTCCAGATCAGATATTGGTGGTTGATAAAATTAAAAATATTTATTATCAATCAGATTACCTGCTTTTCGAGCAGCAATTCGGATTAGAAATTAATTACAGTACATTTGAATCCTTGTTCACAAATAAGCTCTTTACCATTGGTGCAAAAGATAAAAATGCTGCCAAATTGACAAATACAACCGATAAAAATGGTAACAGCATACTTGTATATAAAAACGTATCCTTGAGCCAACATTTCTTTTTGAACGAAAACTTCAGGATCAGGGAAGTCGCCATCAACTCAACCTCGGGGAATGAACAATTTATGGCCTTTTACACTGATTTCGCCATCAATACAGGAAATTTGCTTTTCCCATCAGGAATACGTTTTCAGCTTAAAAATAACGCTGAGATATATAGCATCAACATGTCAATCAACCGGTTAGCAGTTGATGAAACGATTGACATCCCATTTATTAATATTAATCAGTACCGGCAGGGAAATATCCTGTCACTTTT
>Ga0265294_10000749_pt1 | contig 43676 bp, 51 predicted proteins | sample MunlanPumphouse3_FD_192504 | JGI IMG/M metagenome (GOLD analysis project Ga0265294, IMG submission 192504) | Groundwater microbial communities from a municipal landfill in Southern Ontario, Canada - Pumphouse #3 | ecosystem: Environmental > Aquatic > Deep subsurface > Groundwater | place... | reverse complement strand
CGCCAACCTCTTTGCTTAAACGGGTGATGGTCTCGATATCTTGAATGGTTCCAGTCTCGTTGTTGCCTGCCATAACCGAAACTAAGAGGAGGTCGTCCCCTAATAGGCTCTTGAAAGCCTCAATATCGACACGCCCATACCTATCGACCGGGATATAGTCAACTTTGTATCCCCCCTTCTCAAGGGCTTGGCACGGCTCAATAATTGCCGGGTGTTCAACGACAGAGGTGACTATGCGGTTCCGTTTAGACCCCTCATCGATCAACTCTTTGGCAAAGGCTAAGAGGGTGTTATTCCCCTCACTTCCCCCGCTGTTGAAGATAATCTCATCAGCTTCAGCACCAATCATCTGGGCGACACTGGAACGAGCTTTCTCAATAGCAGTTATAGATTCCCTTCCGAAGGCGTGCATACTTGAGGCATTGCCGTAGAGGGCTAGGCTCTCTTGCATTGCAGTAATCACCTCGGGGGCTAATTGTGTTGTTGCATTGTTATCTAAATATACTCTTCTCATATCCTTTCTCTCTCAGAAAAATAAGGAGACACTGCTCCATAGTCAAGCTAAAAAAAACTAATTGAGAGATGCTGGGATATCTTCCTCTTCCCCCCCATTGAGGTCGCCTCGGGCTAAGCGAATATGGCGCTTAGGGGCAAATCTAATATGGTGGGAACGGGCCCACTGGACGTAGGCACAAGATTCAGGTAAATAGGAGGCAAACATTGCCCTAAAGCGATTGACTCGCCGACAACGGGCACTCTTTTCAAGGCGCTCTAGGTAGATGGTACATCGGTGGGTTTTTACATCGTAGTATTCGCAGTAGGCATCGAGGTCGTAGATTACTTGGTCCCCAATTATCACCTTCTCGTGGCAACATAGGCCACATCGGTGACACCGCTCTTCCCACTTAACCCTAGCCATTGCCACTCACCTTTTTGAGGCGTTGATTCAAAACTTTAGCCACCCCTTGGTGCACCACAGGCTCAACCACAATAGGCGTTACTGAAATGTACCCTTGGTTCAAGAGGAGGTAATCGGCTTGGGGGTCCCCCTTCTTAAGCTCTGGTGGAACTAGATTTGTAAGTGAGAGGGTCACCTCCTCTCCAATGGCACTCAAAGTGTTGGCGTTTCCATAAGCTAGACCAATCTTGGAAGAGGAGACGTCGTAAGAGGTCTTATTCTTAGTTGAACTTTTCTCAACATAGTCAAAATATTCAAGATGGCCAACCATACCTAGACGCCACTCTCCATTGGGTTGGGGGGGGACATTAATATTGAGAATCACTTCACTGCTACAAAGAGGGACCATCCACTCGAGGTTATCGGCTAAAAACTTAGCTGTCTCCTCAAAGGGGTACACGCCTGTTTCACGGTTGCTTCGGGCAGAAATCGCTATAGAGGGGAACCCCCTAAGGGCCGCCTCTCTGGCAGCTCCCACCGTCCCCGAGTAGAGGATATCGGTGCTGGCGTTATAGCCGTAGTTGATTCCTGAAACTACTACATCGGGAATGATTGGGAGAGCCTCCCCTCCCAAACCATACAAGACGCAATCAGCGGGGGTACCACTACAGTGGTAGTGGCGCTCATCATAGCGGACAATGGTAACTTTTCCATGGACGGTAATAGCCTGGGATTGGGCACTCCTCTCACTCGAGGGGGCACATACCCACACTTCGTGCCCTGCTTCAGACAAGCACTGCTCTAGAGTTGTAATCCCTTCAACTTGATAACCATCATCGTTTGTTAGTAGTACTACCATTATTGACTGAGCCTATCTTGAGCTTCCCAACTTGGGTATAACTCTTCCAAGTGGGCTTGAAACCGAAGATGTGCTCATATTCCTCCATCCGAGTAATATAAAGTGCAATCGATTCGCGGGAGATTAAAACTAAGATGGTACCACTTCTGCCGGTCGAAATCATAGTTGCTCCAAGGCAACCGTTTAGCTCCATAGCTCGCTTGGTCAGCCAGTCTATTTCTGGACAGGTAACTTCAAAAATATCACGTAACCCTGCTTGCACTTTACTAAGCACCCTACCATACCCCACCATATCTTTTTGTGCAAGCAGACGCCCCCCCTCGTAAGCCAATCGCGACTCCCCCAAGACGTAGATACAGAGCCTCTTCTCATCTTCGGTGAGCTGCCCAACCATCTCCCTAATCTCCTGCTGTGGGATGTCACGAATGAGCCCTGTAGGGAAGAGGGCGCGTAATAACTTAAAGGCTTCACGACTCTCCCCTCTGCGAATTGAGAGCTCTTCTTGGAGCGCTTGGGGCGCTATTTGACTCTCCACCAAGAGGGGGACAATTTCATCGTCCAAATTATCAATTGGAATTTTCTCATACTTGAGGTATTGGACATCAAAGAGGAGAAGAGAGGTTGAGTCGACATGGAGCATCGCTAAGAAGATTATGAGGCGACACTCTTCAGCGGAGAAGGTGGAGAGGGCCGAGTAGGCGATAGTGGCACACTCTTCTTCACTTAGGTCGTATTTGAAGTATTTGACAAGAGCAAGAGTCACCCCTAAAACAATAGCCGAGTTGGTCATCGTCCCTTCCCGTTTTAAAAGGTCGCCGGAGAGGGTTAAGTTGAATGCACTAGGGAAGTATCCCCGCCCATTTAGGACCGAGATAACCCCCTTGATATAGTTGGCCCATCGATCCTCTCTCTTGTACTTTGTGTTTTGAAGGTTAAATCTTTTGCGATCTTTTTGAGGGACCATAAAGAGGCGAACACTCTGGTCATCACGGGGAGAAAGGGCCACCTCAAGGGCCGTTGGGGCGGCTCCACAGAGGGTAAAACCTTTACAATAATCGGCAAATTCCCCCAAAAAGGTGTAGACACCAGGAACCTTTACAACAATCCTCGCCTTATCTTCAAACTCTAACCTGTGTTGTTCCTCTATCTTTTTCATACATCCCTTTTAATGGCCTAATTTTAGGCCATTAGAGGTTATAATGCAATAAAAAACCGCCTCGCAGGCGAAGCGGTCCAATCAGCACTCTGCTGTAACCTTAATTATCTGATAAACCGTACTTCTTCTTAAATCTCTCAACTCTTCCGGTTGTATCGACCAGTTTCTGGGTCCCGGTAAAGAATGGGTGACACTGACTACAAATTTCAACCTTCATCTCTTTGAGGGTCGACTTGGTTATAAACTCATTACCACAAGCGCAGGTCACTTTTGTTAACTCATATTTGGGATGGATTCCCTCTTTCATAACGTTGCCTCCAATACTTATCTGCCCCCCTCTGCTACGGCTTCTCCTTGACAGAAGGATCTATTAAATTTCAGTGTCCCTACACCATTCCAGTGTTCATGGAACGTAAAAACGCCTCATTATTCTTTGTTTTCTTCATTTTGTCAATCAGCAACTCAGTCATTTCCAAATCCTCAAGGGGGTTAATAGCGTTGCGGAGTGCCCAAATCTTGGCTGCCTCCTCCTCTGTAAGGAGTAGGTCCTCACGCCGCGTACCACTCTTTTTGATGTTGATAGCGGGGAAAAGACGCCTCTCAGCCATCCTCCTGTCGAGGACAATCTCGTTGTTACCGGTCCCTTTGAACTCCTCAAAAATAACTTCGTCCATCCTCGAGCCGGTCTCTATCAGAGCTGAGGCGATAATCGTGAGGCTCCCCCCATGTTCAATATTACGGGCTGCACCCAAGAAGCGCTTAGGTTGATGGAGGGCATTGGAGTCAACTCCACCCGAGAGGATCTTCCCCGAAGCGGGGACTGTCTGGTTGTAAGCTCGTGCTAGCCGGGTGATATTATCGAGGAGGATAACGACGTCTCTTTTGTGTTCAACAAGACGCTTGGCCTTCTCAATCACCATCTCAGCGACAGCAACGTGGCGGGTTGCTTGCTCATCGAAGGTGGAGGCGATAACCTCCCCTTTGACGGTGCGTCGCATATCGGTAACCTCTTCGGGGCGCTCATCAATCAAGAGCACCATTAAAAATACCTCAGGGTGATTCGCCGATATAGCATTGGCAATCTTCTGCATTAAAATAGTCTTACCAGCCCTAGGGGGCGCTACAATTAGACCCCTTTGTCCCTTACCAATAGGGCAGAAGAGGTTGATTATCCTGGTAGAGATATCGCCATCATCGGCCTCAAGGTTTAACCTTGAATCGGGGTAGAGGGGGACGAGAGAGTCGAAGCTGGCCCTAGTACGGGCAACTTCGGGGGGATCAAAGTTGATAGATTGCACCCGAATCATTGCAAAGTAGCGCTCAGCATCGCGTGGTGGTCTAATTTGCCCCTCAACGGTATCACCCGTTTTAAGACCCAACATCTTAATCTGCGAAATTGAGACGTAGATATCTTCAGAACCGCTGATGTAGTTGTTTTGAGGAGAACGTAAGAAGCCATAGCCATCAGGGAGCACTTCAAGGGCGCCGTAGGCCATAATCACTCCACCAGCGGCGGCATGGGCCTTTAAAATCTCCACGATAAGCTCTTGCCGCTTCAAATCCATTACTGTCTCTTTGCTAATCTCAAAATCAAACGCTTTTTGTCTCAACTGAGGTAGAGTCATAATTGTTAAGTCGTTAACCATCAACTTAGGCGCTTCTGGATTGTCGACATAGGCTTCAGCTGAAACCTCTTCAGCTTGAGCCACAGAGCGACTCTGCGGACGTCCTTGATAGTTGTTCTTCTGGTAATTTGGCTTACTCCTCACCACCGGTTTTTGTTCCGGTTTTTGGTAAGGCTTAGCCACTGGAGTCGCCTCTACCGTCTCAACAGGTGTCTTCTTGGGAGGTCTGCCCCGTTTTTTTGGAGCTGGTTTAGTAGCCACCTCTTCTGTTGCTGGTTTTACTTTAACGACAACTTGCACCGGGCTATCTTCGTCTTGTCGCTTCACTACACGTTTGGCAACTTTTTGCTCTGATTTAGCGGCAGAGTCGTTCTCATTATTATTGTCTAATGTCATGATTGGTCTCCGAAACACCACATCCCATAGGAATGTGTCTTAGTGTATAAACTACTTTGTTTTACTTGATTGCGCAGGAACTTTCTTATTAGGAGATAAAAATCACTCCCACGTGATATTCTAAATATATTGCCATGACTCAACGATGTCAAGCAACTGCTCCCCTTTAAGGTAAAAGTAACCCAACAACAGGGCAGCTTGGGCTGAGCGCCGTCTAACTGAATCTCTCCCAAAAGAGGTAAAATTGAGTCTTACAGCCTCTGAAGGGGCCTTCTTTGAGGCAAAACCAAGGTAGATAGTCCCCACCGGCTTTTCCACAGAGCCTCCTCCGTCACCAGCAACGCCCGAAACAGCAAGGGTGAAGTCAACCTTAGAGAGCTCCCTTAACCCCTCAGCCATCTCAATCACCGTCTCATCAGAGACGGCTCCCCATTTTTCAAGAGTCTCTCCTTTAACCTTTAGAAGTCCCTCTTTGGCTGCGTTAGCATAGGAGACAACGCCTCCCCAGAAGTAGGCTGAGCTTCCGTTACGGTCACTCATCAGCTTACTCACCAACCCTCCAGTACACGATTCAGCACACCCCATAGTTAATGAGTTCTCCAAAAGAAAGTCTCCAAGGAGGAGAGAGAGATCAATATCTCCCCGCCACAGCCGCCCTCGTCCCAACTTAGCTTCAATGCCCTCCACCATTGATTGACGCCCTTCCGCGCTACCTCCATGGAGGTAGAGGCTGATGCGGTGCTCTTGCACCCGAGTCCCCCACTCAATTCCTTCACAGGCGCTCGCTTTACAAACCTCCTCTAATTTTGACTCAGGAGTTAAGAAGCAGGAGAATTCGAGGAGGGCGCGCTCATTAAACCCAATCTTCTTAACAAGTTCAGGGAGCACTTGATGGTAGAACATGGCGTGCATCTCAGAAGGGACCCCTGGCATGGCATAGCAGAGGCTCCTCTCTCCAAGCAATCCCACAAAGCCAATCGCTGATCCATTAGTATTTTTAATCGCCCTAAACCCCTCAGGGAGGGTCACTTGACGCTCATTGATTCCAAGAAGGCGCTCCCCGATGCGCTCAAATAGGGCATTGTAAGAGAGCTCATCCCTAACAATTTTAACCCCTGCCAACTTGGCCACAATTTCACGCGTCACATCGTCACTAGTGGGACCTAGACCTCCGGTGAGGAGGAGAATTTCACTGTCCCTTAGGGCGAGGTGTAACATCTCCTCGATTGAGCCATCATCGGGGACAATAACTATACGACGCACATCGTAACCGATAGCACTCAACTCACGGGCTAATAACCTTCCATGGGCATCGGCAATTACGCCACGGGTAATTTCAGTTCCTATGAGAAAGATTGAGGCTCTATTGGCGACCACGCCTTCTCCTAATCACCTTCACTATTTGCATGACAGCCCCAACCGCTAAGAGAGCGTAGGTGAGGTAGACCACTATCTTAGCCCCTAAATCGTCGTGGGTGGTGTAGAGTGTCGCTTTCCCTGAAGTGTAAACAGGGACATCGTAGATGTGCCACCCTTTGGTGAAGGGCTCCATTGGATCAACAATCTTTCCGGTGGGTAAGATTACAGCCGTCATCCCTGAGTTGGTCCCCCGTACCGTCGATTTGCGCGTCTCAACTGAGCGGAAGACTGCCATCGCTAGGTGTTGCATCTCGGCTGAGACCGCCCCCGACCAGCTATCGTTGGTCATGTTAACAATAACATCGGCGCCGTTACGGACAAAAGCAGAGGTGAGGTAGCCATAGACATCTTCGAAGCAGATGGGGGTTGAGAATTTTACCCCTTCAGCTGTCTCAAAGACGACCGGGTCGTGTCCCGTCTCCCACCAATTGTAGTCGTTGGCTAAGAGGAGGTTGTAGAGCCACGGCATCTGTTTCTCGTAGGGGAAGTGTTCGGTAAAGGGGACTAGGTGTTGTTTCCTATAGGTCTCTTTAATCTCCCCCCCCTCAAACATAATGACGGTGTTGTAGTCTTTACGGTTCCAATCCCCATTCTCTTTAAGAGGAGGGGCATTCTCATCTTTTAACATCCCCTCGGGGTTTCCCGTCAAGAGGGGGACGGGGAGAGATTTACCAAAGGCGACAAACTCATCGACTAGGTTAGCCGTCACCTCATCGGTCTTATAGGTTGTGTGCCAATAGACCGAGGGGACAAAAGCGGTCTCCGACCAGATAATCATATCGGGATCTTCGCGCAGAGCTTGCAAACTCATCGTACGGAGGTTGTTGAAGTTGCGCTTATAGGTCTCATACCCCCCCTGCCAAGAGTCGGCGCTGTGTTGCACAGTAGCGACTCGCCAGGTGAGATCAGGCTCAGTCTTTGACCAAATGCCCATCTTTATAAACCCAAAGGTGAAGACAAAGATAAGGATAGCGCCGTAACTGATGACTACTGGGAGGTAGCGTTTGATCTCTTCTAAGAAGGAGCTCTTCTCCCCCTTTAGGCGATCGGCCAAGAAGTTACCCAAGAAGATTTGGGGTAAGACCATAATGAAAGTGACTCCCCAAAGACCCGAGAACTCGGCAATCTGAATGAAGGGGAGAAACTCATAGGCGGCGTACCCTAGGGTCCCATAGGGGTAGCCGGCAAACCACGATTGGCTCAAATAGGCGTAAGCAATCCAGACAAGGGCCTCGACAAGGAAGCCAAAGCGCTTAAACCACCGCTCTCCAGCTTTGAGAGCTAGAAAGAGGAGCACCATCTCAGCCCCTTTAATGATGGGGACTAAAAGGATGGCTAATGGGTGGAAAGTGAGGAGCCAATAGTTGAATATAGAATAAAAAAGGAAGCCAAAAAGGAAGCCATAGAAGGGAATCGCCTTCCATGAGGTGTTCCTTATAACGGCAAATAGAGGTATCAGTGCAAAAAAAGCGATTGCACCAAAACCTCTATTTGACAAAAGACCAGGAAAGGCGAGCGAATAGATAAATGCAGTTACTATTAGGACTACAATTTCAAGGCAGTAGGTTTTAAACCCCCGTTTCTTAAATAGGTTCACACTTTTCAACAACTACTCATCACTTTTATCGCGTAATTCCCAGACCGACTCCTTCAGCTCTTTACCGGGTCTAAAGACGGCTACGCCATGGGTATCGACAGCGACGATTTCACCGGTTTTTGGATTGCGTGCCCTTTCGCGCCCTTTACGAGTTCTAACCTCGAAAGTGCCAAATCCACGCAACTCTATTACTCTGTCTTTAACGAGGCCGTTCTTCACCTCTTCAAAGAACTCATCAATTACTAAATGGACTTCTGCACGGTCCAAGCCAAGTTTAGATTGAATGTTATCAACAATTTCTGCTTTAGTTAATTTGCCTTTTGCCATTAATCAATTCCCCCTTTATCTATCAATCTACTCAGTTTTATTGAGCGCATTGAACTGAGTCTGTAGGCGCGACTTCTTTCTAGAAACTGTGTTGCGGTGGTAAACTCCCTTGCTACCACTTTTGTCGATTAATTTAATGGCAACATTTAGCTTCTCAGCGGCTAGATCTTTATCTTCAGCTTGCACAGCAAGTTGGAATTTTTTCACAGCGGTGCGAATGGCACTCTTTGTTTCTCGGTTTCTTTGCCTTCTGGCTTTGTTTTGGCGCTCTCTTTTAGCTGCCGAGTCGTATTTCAACACGCATTACCTCCAACGGTTTTCAATTATATAAGTTCAAGGGAATTACTTGTATCTCTGAACCAACGATTACAATAAATAGCATACTCTCTAATAACGGTCAAGACAATACAGCCCTTCAATTTATCCTTATTTTATTTAAGTATTCTTGGCTAACTTCCCAATGGTTTGTCCCAGCGTTGTGTTCAAGGGCTGAAAAGGGGACACTCATCATGTTTCCTTCGTTTCCTGCGAGTATAAGTTTACGAGTCAACACATTAACTTCAATGACCTTCATCGCCTCACGATCAATTCTAAAACGGTACCCCTCTTGGGGCAACTTCTGCCGCTCCTCAGAATAGAAGTCGTACTCGTAGGAGAGACAGCACAAAAGACGCCCACAAGGCCCCGAAATCTTAGTCGAATTTAGCGATAAGTTTTGCTCTTTTGCCATTTTTATAGAGACCGGGTTGAGCTTATCGGTGATGGCGTGACAACAGAAAGAGCGCCCACAGACGGCTAACCCCCCTAGGAGTCTAGATTCATCACGCACCCCAATCTGGCGCAACTCAATCCTAATTCTAAAGATTGAGACGAGGTCTTTAACTAGTTCTCTGAAATCGACGCGGTTGGTTGCTGTAAAGAAAAAGATTATCTTGGGCTCTCCAAATAGGTAATGGGCACTCACCAACTTCATATCTAAGTTGCGGGCCATCACCTTCTCTCGGCAGAGGATTAGCGCCTCCTCCTCCATCTCTTGAAGCTCTACAAACCTCTTATAATCTTCCTCGGTGGCTAGTGACTCGATCCACCCAACATCTTTGCCAATCTTTACCGGCTCCTCAGTTTGGTCCTCTTGAGCCATACAAGTGGGTGCCACGAAGGTGGCCTCCCCCGGCTCATACTCTTCACTGCTACGCGTCACCCCAATCACTACGGCAAAATCGAGGCCGTAACGGGTGGGGCCAATTACATGGGTCCCCTTGGCGAGAGGCTCGCTGTAGGCACACACCGAGAGCTCTTTTGAGGAGGGGTTTTTAATAATATGGAGGTAACCTAAGGGTGGTTTTTCACTTATTTGGTTCTCTTGTACAGGTTTAGCACTCGATGATTTGCTCTTAGCCATGTATATCCTTATTTGCTTTACTAGAAAAGCATTACTTTTTAATCAATTAATAAACGTTAACACACCCCTTTACTATTGTCAAATATTCCTTTGGGTTAGCCTAAAACAATTCTGCCTTGACGCCCATTAGGGGTTGTGTTATCTTCTCTATTAGTCACTTGATGACATTTTTCTAATCACTATCAGGAAAAAATATGAAATTATTTGATACTCATGCCCATATCGGCCTGATACATGAAGACCAGATGGAGCAGCTGCTCATCGTACAACTCGCGAAAAGAAAATCTGTTAAGCATATCCTTAGTATATGCAACAGCCTCCACGATTTTGAGGTGGTCTATAACAATTTGAAGACCGCTTCAGGGGTTTACCACGCCGTTGGTGTCTCCCCTTCGGAGGTGACCAATCCCGGCTTAAATTGGGAACAACGCCTAATTAATTTTACCAAACTCGAACGCGTTGTCGCTATCGGAGAGATTGGTCTCGACTACTACCGCAACTACGGCGATAAAAACTCCCAAGTAGAGTTGTTTATCCGCCAGCTCGATATTGCTCGCAGTCTCAAATTACCGGTTGTTATCCACAACCGTGAAGCCGGACGCGATATCCTCGATATCTTAAAGAGTCGCTTATCAGAGGAGGGGGGAATTTTCCACTGTTACAGTGAGGATTGGCACTTCGCTCTAGAGGCTCTAGATTTGCCAATGTTCTTCTCTTTTGCTGGAAATATCACCTACCGCAACGTACGTCATCTCCACGAAACGATTGCTAATCTCCCCTTGGAGCGCATCTTAATCGAATCGGAGAGTCCGTTCATGGTTCCAGCTGCCTATAAAGGGAAGCGCAATAAGCCAGCCTACCTCGTTGAGACAGCCCAAGCCGTCGCCGATATCAAGGGACTCACCCTTGAGGAGACCGCTGAGGCACTCTACGCCAACAGCTTGAGGGCCTTTCACATCCCCACAGAGTAGATGAGAGAAAACCTATTTAGAGCAGTCTCGATTGGACCACTTAAAATTGGGGGGAACCTCTTTTTAGCCCCCCTAGCCGGTTACACCGACCTCCCCTTCCGTACCATCTGTAAGGAGTGGGGTGCCTCTTTCACCTTCAGCGAAATGGTGAGTAGTGAGGGGTTAGCTCGGGGAAGTAAAAACACCTTTGAGCTCTTAAAGAGGGGGGAACTGGAGGAGCAGTTTGGAATCCAAATCTTCCTTAACGATAGTGAGGTGGTAGAGCGGAGCCTTGAGCCCCTCTTAGAGGCCAACCCCTCCCTTATTGATATCAACTGTGGTTGCCCTGTGCCTAAAGTGGTCAAAACTGGAGCTGGATCAGCCCTTATGAGGGACCCCTCGAAGGTCGAAGCTATTGTAAAAGCCCTAACGCGTTTAACTACCATCCCTATCTCAGTCAAGTTTAGAACTGGCTGGAACCACGAATCTATCAACTACCTTGAGATAGCTGACGCAGCCCTTGGCTCTGGTGCCAGTATGGTAACCATGCATGCCCGCACCAAGACGATGGGGTACAGTGGCAAAGCTGACTGGTCAGCCTTAACAACCTTGAAGCAGTTTATAGAGAAACACTATCCATCTACCCCCCTCTTTGGCTCAGGCGACCTCTTCTCTCCCGAAGCTGCTAGAGAGATGCTTCATACCACCGGTGTTGATGGGGTGATGTTTGCCCGTGGGGCTTTGGGTAACCCCTTTATATTCCACCAAACCCGCCACCTTCTCACGACGGGGGAGCAATCTCCACCCCCCTCCTTAGAGGAGCGGCTCGAGACCCTTAAGCGTCACCTCACCCTCTTGGTAGAGGAGGTTGGAGAGGAGGCAGCTTGTCGCAATATGCGTAAGCATGCCCCCCTCTATCTTAAAGGGCTCCCCCACGCCTCAAAGGCGAAGCAACTCATTAACCAGGCATTAACTTACGAACAATACCTTGAGGTGACTGAGCAGCTTAAAGGGGGGTGAGTTGACCTTAACGTTTGTTACATGTTAATTTAGCGGTGTCTTTCAGTAGGAGAAATAATGCGAGTTTTAGTATTGGGTTCTGGTGCAAAAGACCATGCCATGACCTGGCTTTTTTCCCAAAGCAAACTGATTAAAGGCCTTTTTGTGGCTCAAGGGAATGTAGGGACGGCTGCAATTGCCCAAAACCTACCCGAGGTAAACCCCTCATCGCCCGAGTCGGTCTATGCCGCCTGTTTAAAATATGAGATTAATTTTGTCTTTGTGGGGACCGAAGCCCCCCTCTTTACCGGAGTGATTGACTACCTCAATGAGCGAGGGATCGACACCTTTGGAGCTCCAGGGAGTGCCCTTAAATTGGAGGGGGATCGCTACTTTGCCCGTACCTTTACTGCCCGGCACAATATCCCCACCCCCCCCTATCAGCTCTTTGATGATGAGAAATCACTCTCAACCTACCTAAAGAAGAATGAGGGGAAGAACTTTGTCCTCAAACGGAATGCCCTCGCCCCGAGTCGCATCATGATCGATAGCAACGACTACAATGCTTTGATGGCTTTTGGCAAAGGAATCTTAAAAACTGACAACCTATTAGTTGAAGACCACCTCGTGGGGTTGCCTATTACAGCCACCGTCTTTAGCGACAATAATGGCTACTTGATGCTCCCCCTCTGCTCTGAATACACCAAGAGTGAAGAGGGAAATACCGGCTCTCCCACAGGAGGAATGGGGGCTATTTGCCCTGTTCCCCTTCAAGATGAGGTGCAGCAACAACTCCTTGATCAGATTATCAATCCAACCCTCCACGGAATGAGGGAAGAGAAGTTTGCCTACAAAGGGGTTCTCACCTTCAGCGTTATCTTAACCAATGATGGCCCCGTTTTGGTCGACTACCACGTTAGGTTTAACGACCCTGCCACCCAGGCAATTGTCCCCCTAATCAAATCTGATATTATTGAGATCTTAAATGGGATGAAGAACGATACGATTAAAGATTTCCCCCTGCAGCTCTCCAATCAATCAGCGGTCTCGGTAGTTGTCGCTAGCAAAGGGTATCCCGATAACCCCGAAATTGGCCAAGAGGTAAAAACCCTCCCCAATTTCATCAATGACAACCTTCTCGCCACCAAGCCCCGCATCTTCTGGGGAGCTGTAATGGAGAAGGATGGCAAAGGTGTAACAACTGGGGGGCGTAACGTAACAATCGTGGGAGTTGGTAAAAACATTATCGAAGCTAACGAGCAAGTCTACCGCTACATCGATATGGTGGAGTTTAACGGCTCTTGGTACCGCAAAGATATTGGCAATAAATTCTTTGAGATTTAAAACAGAAGGTGCCCAAACGGCACCTTCTTTTAGAAATCGAGTGGTATTAAATCATCAGAAACAATGGGCTCTTCATCTTTTGGGATGTTAAGAAGTGTTGGTGCTTCGTAGTTGGTGAGCCACACCGATTGGTCTAATTCAGCTGCCACAGCAGGTAGACTAATTAAGACCATTTTTTGTGAGATGGGGACCTTAAACTTCTTCACCACTACATGTTCTTCGTAGTACTTATCAAAATAGGTTACCGTCACCTTGTGTCTCTGCCCCATAACGACCTCTTTATCACGGTCACGGGGCCCCAGTTCCAACTTATCTCTACCGTCGACTTGAACTTCAACTACCTGAAAAGCATTGTAGGTCACCCCACCACTCTCGATAGATTTATTGTCGAGGAGAATCGTGTGTTCTTTGCCCACAACAAACATCACCACACCGAGGAGAATGACTAAAACAATCACTGCCAACTGGATAATTCTGCGCTTGAGGAGAGCTCGCTTATTTTCCATTACTGCTCCTCCTTTATAGCATCAAGTTGATCTTGAGCTAATAGGCGACCAGCCCGGGTACGACTACGCCGCTTTCTAATCTCGTAGAGGACAAGAGCTAGTGTAATGACCCCATAGGAGACAAAGACCCTAAAGAACTCACCCAACTGGGCTTGCCCAATCAGGTTCTTCCCCGCCATGGGGGAGACGATAAACATCAGGTGGAAGAGGGTAACCCCTAAGAAGACGTTACCGATACTGGCACGGTTAACCGACGCACCTCCTACCAAGAGGGCTGCGATGGAGAACATCCCAATCTGCATATGGGAGTTGTAGGTGTTGAGAGTCCCCATGTTTTGAAGATAGATAATCATCCCATAGCCAGCCAAAATTGTAGAGATTACGATTGAGACAATCCTAGTGTGCTCTACCCTGATTCCAGCAGCTCGCGCAACTTCCATATCTTGTCCCACTGCCCGCATATCTTGCCCAAGTTTAGATTTCTTAAACCAGACCATGAAGAGGCACAAAAGGGCTATCACGATAAAGGTCATTAAAGGGATACTTAACCCGAAGACTCTAATGGCCAATACATCATCGAGCGCACGTCTAATGCCAATTAAGTTGACGGTATTTCTAATCCCATAACCCCGCGGTAAGACCAAGGCAGGGTCTTTAATCGGAATGACTGGCCCCATCCCATAGAGGACGATCAACTGGTAAATTCCGTTAATAAAGAATCCAATAATGTAGGAGGTGACCATCTCCCTCCCTTTAGCCATATTCAAAATCTTACCACACAACCACCCCAAAAGGGCTGAGATTGGGGTTGAGATTATCATAGCTAAAACCATTCCAGGAATACCGGCAATGCCCCAGTCACTAATGAAAATGAGGCCAATTTGCCCCGCCATTGCTCCTAAGGTCATTCCAAAGTTGAGTCCCATTCCCGCCATGATTGGAATCAGGAGTGAGATTATTAAAAAGCTGTTACGAGCTACCCGTGTAATTATCTCTTGTCCAAGGTAGCCAAGGGAATAGCCCGAAAAGGCGATTCCAACAGCACAGATTATTAAAAATAGGATCGAAACAGCATTTTTTTCAATTATGTTAAAGAATTTCTCCCCTTTAGTTTCACGCAATTCACTCATCGGCTAACCTCCGATTTTCTAGTCAACGCATACAGAATCATACCGTTGGAGACCACAATACGAATAACCTCCGACATATCGGTGTGGATTATTGAGTTCATCACCGAAGGGGTCATTGTCAAGATTCCCTGAAAGAAGAGAGTCCCAATTACAACATTAGTAATGGAGGCTTTATTTACCGAAGCCCCCCCAATCAAAATTGCTGAAACAGCCGGTAGGGCCATATAGAAGGGACCCATATAGAGCTGGATAAATCCAAAACTCTGTTGGTAGACCAAAATTCCAATAGCCCCCAACCAAGTTGACATCATAACCGACAGTGTTCTTGTCCGATCGATGTTGATTCCACTAGCGCGGGCAAAGACAGGGTTGGACCCTACGGCCGTCATTGCTGTTCCAGTCTTGGTATGCAAAAAGGCCCACACTAAAAAGGCCATCAACGCGAAGAAGAGGATCATTCCGGTGGGGATAATAAGCTTCTCTCCAATTTGTATCTGTAAAAAGTTGTTCAAAGTGTGGAGATAGAATCCTTCGGTTGAGATGGTGGTCCTCAACCCCGAACCGGCATACCCCCAAATCATCGTGGGGTGGTTGTAGGGGAGAATGAGCCACATCATACACATGAAGGCAACTGAGGAGAAGCCTACATAGGTGGCGATCATCATCTCGCCCCCTTTAACCCGGTTGAGCAGGCTACCATACCCCCACCCAAAGAGGAGACCAAAGGGGGTGGCCAATATAATAGCCATCAAGAAAGAGAGCCCCCCGGTAAATCCAAACTGGATTGAAAGGGTCCCCCCTAAAAGGCCGGCAATAATCCCCAAAGGGAGCCCAAAGTTTAGACCACACCCCGAGTGAATCATTGGCACCATTGCCAAGACCAACACACTGTTCATTCCAAAACGGATTAAGGTGTCGCTTAAGGAGGTTCCAAGATTGACCCCTACAAATGGGGCTATAATAAAGAGTGATAAAAGGAAGAGTCCAATTATTATTCGAGGCCATCCAAATGATTTCATAAACTTACGAATTTTAGTCACGCTCATCCCTCCTCTCTTCTTCTAGTGGACTACCACCAACCATCAACACCCCAAAGTGGGCTGCATCGGTTTTAGGGGGCAAGATACCAGCGACTTTACCGTTGGTAATAATGGCTATGCGGTCGCAAACGGAGCGCAACTCCTCCAACTCAGAAGAGATCATGACGATAGTCACCCCCAACTCTTCGTTGTAGTGGCGAATTGTATCGAGGACCAACGACTTGGCCCCAATATCGATACCACGTGTTGGCTCTGAGACAAAGAGTAATTTGGGCTCTACCGCAAAAGCTTTGCCAAGACAAATTTTCTGTTGGTTTCCCCCCGATAACTCTTTGGTAATCTGTTTGGTACCGGTACATTTAATGTCTAGTGCTTCAATATATTTACGGGCAACCGCCTCAATCTCCTTCTCATTACGCCAGCTGATCAATCCGCCCAGTAATTTTTTCAAATATTTATCTTGAATCTGCATGGCAGTGAAGGCAATATTCCAGTCGAGAGGTTCATCAAGGAGCAGTCCTACTCCTCGGCGGTCTTCTGAGACAAAAGCCATCCCTGCGTTTAAGAATTGGCGGGGTTGGTTGAGGGGAATCGTCTCCCCTTCAAAGATTACCTCACCCCCGGCAGGGAAAAGCCCCATGGCACCGTTGGGTATCCCCAGCTTGCCTTGTCCAGCTAATCCTCCAATGCCTAAAATCTCCCCTTTGTAGATATCGAGGGAGACATCTTTGACAGTCTCTCCTGGCATATCGACCCACAAGTTTTTTAATGAGAGGATAACTGGTTTCTCTTCGTAACTAAAGTTGCGGTCGACAATCTTCTGCCCCACTTCACGCCCAACCATCCACTTAGCCACCTCATGGATGGTAAGATCGGTTGAGGGGACATTCTGTACGATAACCCCGTCACGCATAACCATGACGGTATCACACACATCAATCACCTCTTGGAGGCGGTGGGAAATAAAGATTATTGCAATCCCTTCAGCTGCTAAATTACGCATAGCACTGAGGAGGATATCGGCTTCTCTTTCAGTTAAGACTGCAGTTGGCTCATCGAGAACAAGTAACTTAATTTCATCTTTACTCAACTCTCGGGCAATTTCGGTAAACTGCTTGTACCCTACCGGCATCTCTGAGACCAACATTTCTCCGTCGAGGTCGACCCCCAATTTGGCAATCGCTCGCTGTGACCTCTCGCGCATCTCTTTGCGATCAATTCGATCTAAGCGATCACCAAATACTTCAGAGACCAGAGTACGATTTTTGGGCTCACGGTTGAGTAAAATATTTTCTGAAGCTGTGAAATCGGGGAGGAGAGAAAACTCCTGGTGGACCATCCCAATTCCATCGGCTAAAGCATCAAAAGGGGTAGTGTAACGGACCCTTTTACCATTTAAAAATACTTCACCCCCATAACCTCCTGTTTGGTGGATCTCTTCCATCCCAAAGAGGATTTTTACAAGGGTGGTCTTCCCTGCTCCGTTTTCACCTACAAGGCCTAAGATTTCCCCCGGCTGAATGGCAAAGTTTATATCAGCTAGAACTTGGTTGCCGTAGAAATCTTTGCTAATATTGCGCATTTCCAATAACGGAGCGCCTGAACTCTTCATAGATTTTCCTTCACTTGCAAAAAGGGCGCCCTCCGCTGTAGAGCGGAATACACCCTTTAACTGCGCTCTAAATACAAATAGGTTAAGGGGGGTACCCCCCCCTTATTCTATAGGTTGGTCTATTTCACCAAGAAATATTTTTCGGGTACAACAACTTCAGGAGTTTTCATGAACCCTTTACCCATCATGTAGGTATCTTGATAAATTAAGACGTGGTTGCGGGCTCTAACACCGGTTTCACTATCGGTATAGAAGCTTCCGTTCCACTCAGCACCGGGAGTAAATTCACCAAAGGCTTTCATGATATCACTCAACTTGAGCAATTCAGACTTCCCTTCAACAATGTTGATGGCGTGCTGGGCGAGAGCTGCAGTAGTTGTAAAACCGTAAGAGTAGGCCCAAGTCCCAAACCGACCGGCTCCACCCTTACTTACAATAGCACTCTCAACTTTCTTCAAGATAGCAGAGAAGTCTCCAGCTTCAGCAGAAAGGTCGAGGCCCAGAGCTCCAGGATACCCCATGAGAGGAGAGGGGAGGTCGGCTTCGATGAAGTAACCACCGTAAGCTAAGAGTTGCTTGAGTAGAGGCTCAGTGTGGGCATCGTTGGTAACAAAGTAGGCGGTGTTTTTACCATATTTGTCGATCCAAGCGGGGACTTTCTCAAGAATGTACTGTTGAGCACCGGCAATACCGACATCACTTGTGGGGTCGGGAGCCGACTCGTAGACAAAGGTCATCCCAAAGTCTTTACAGGTAGCTTCCATGATGGCTGCCCGGCGGCTGAGGGTCTCATAACCCATGTGGCGAGGGAATGAGATGTGGACAAATGTGTCGACACCTAAATCTCTAGCAGTTTTAATGATTAGATAACCACGGGCTACGAAGTCGTTGTTGATAACCAAGTCGGCAGCACTCTGAATGACACCGGGGTCTTCGTGAGCTTCACCAGCGATACACAACACATCGGGGCGTCTCTCTTTCACTTTGCGGAAAGCTTCCGTTGTGCCAGGTACAGATTGGTTAACAATGATAGCCTTCATGAGAGGGTCATCAGCCAAACCGCTAATAACCGAGATTGTTGTCTCAGCCTCTTCCATAAAGTTATCAGGATAGGTTACGTGCTGAATTTTACCACCAGAACTAACCGAACCATACCTTGCAATCATCTCTTCTGCTCCGCGCAGATCGTCTTCCGATTGAGATACCGTACCGGTGACAATTCCAATATGGAAGTCAGCAGTAGCTACCTCTTTGGCAGCTTGGGCGAATAGAGCTCCCCCCAAAACAACCAGAACAAGGACAATAGGTACAATTTTTTTCATATTGTCTCTCCTTTAATATATTAGCGAGATTCACTTAAGGAGAGTCTACCACATTGTTAATTTACTTGACAACAAAATGGGGCCGAATTCATAAACATTTCATAATAATTCATCATTTTGTATAAAAATTAAAACTGTTGGCGTCTGAATTCGTAGAGGAGGATGGCTGTTGCCACACTTACGTTGAGAGAATCGATGTGGCCCGTTGTCGGTATTGAGACGAGTTGATCACACTTACGCGTTGTCAGTTGTCCCAGTCCCTTATCTTCAGAGCCCATCACCAAGACTGTCCTTGGAGGGAATTTAACATTGGAAAGCGCCTCTCCACCCATCTCAGCCCCATAGACCCAGAAGCCATTTTTTTGGAGCAATTCAAGTTCTCTAACTAGATTGACAGCTGAGGCAGTAGGAACGTACTGAGCCGCCCCACTGGAGATCCGCTGCACAGCTTGGTTGAGTTGGGCACTGCGGCGCTGTGGGATAATAACAAGGTCAACTGAGAATTGGTCAGCGCTCCGTAATATTGCCCCCAGGTTGTTAACATCGGTAATCCCGTCTAAAGCTAAGACGAGAGCCCCCTCTCCCTCTTTAAGTCCCCTTATAAAGTCGCTTACAGAGAAAGACTCACTCCGTTGGTCCGGGGTTGTAATAATCAGTAGCGCCCCTTTGTGGGGAGCTCCTTCAGAGAGGCGTTCAATCTCATTTTTATCAACTTTTCGAATTGTCACTCCCCTCTTTTGGCGAGCGAGGGTTTCAAGTTGTTCATTGCGCCGCTCAATAGCTGGACAGAGGTAGAGGACCCCCCTGTCGATACTTTTGAGGGATTCACTGATGGCATGGAAGCCAACTATCTTCTGTTGCATAGTACCCCTAATCGTCGAATGGGATGGGGGTGGGTCGTTTGTTCTCTCCCAAAGCTTTAGCTAGCTCCCCCATAATCTTCTTAGCTTCACGACTTAGCTTACGGGGAGTTTCTACAACGATCTTGATATAGTGATCACCCCGCTGGTCAAGCGCCCCCCTAAGCTTGGGAACACCTTTATTGCGAAGACGTAACACCTTCCCATTTTGAGTCCCACTGGGGATTGTCACTTTAACTAAGACATCGTCGATGGTCATCACCTCAATCTCTCCCCCAAGGGCTGCTTGGGTAATTGAGAGGGGGATTTGGGTGTAGAGGTCGTGCCCTGAGCGCTCAAAGTAGGCGTGGGGTCGCACATTGACGTAGACAAAGAGGTCTCCAGGAGGCCCTCCATTAGCGCCCGCATCACCCATTCCCGAAATTGAGACACGGTTTCCAGTATCGACACCCGCCGGGATAGTCACTTTAAGTTTCTGCTGTTTACGCATTAGACCAGTTCCGTGACACTCTGGACACGGATTTTCCATAACGTGCCCTTCACCACCACAGGTTGGACAGGTTTGAGCAATTGAGAAGAAGCCTGAGTTGTGACGCACTTGCCCTGCCCCATTACAGGTGGGACAAAGTTTCTTGCCAGCCCCCTCTTTCCCCCCACTCCCTTTACAAGTTGAGCAGTGGACTTGGTGGCTATAAGAGATATCGACTTTAGTTCCAAAGATCGCCTCTTTGAAATCAATCTCCACATCGTAGCGGAGCGATGCCCCTACGGCAGGACCGCGTGAGCGTTGAGTAGTGCGCCCGCCCCCTCCAAAGAAGGAGCCAAAGATATCGCCGAGGCCTCCCCCAAAGAGGTCGCTAAAGTCGCGGTAGACGTTGGAGAAGTCTTGCGGTCCACCAGAATCAACACCAGCAAACCCAAACTGGTCGTAGGCTTGGCGCTTTTGAGCATCACTTAAAATTTCGTACGCTTCACTCGCCTCTTTAAAGCGCTCCTCAGCGGCTTTATCACCCTGATTCTTGTCAGGGTGATTCTCTATAGCGAGTTTACGATAAGCTTTTTTAATCTCATCTTGGGTAGCCCCCTTAGGGACCCCCAAGACTTCATAATAGTCCCGTTTAGCCACGCTGGTTCACTTCCTTCTTAATCGACAACTTCGTAGTCTGCATCCTCAACATTATCATTAGAGTCGTCATTAGGGGAAGTCTCTTCTCCTTCAGGGGCCTGTTGTGCAGCAGTCGCTTTGTACATCTCTTCAGCTAATTTGTAAGCAGCTTGCTGTAAAGCCTCAGTTTTTGCTTTTATCTCATCGACGGAACCGCTATCCATGACCCCCTTAAGGTCACGCATTGCCTGTTCAATCTTTGCCTTCTCTTCTTCGGAGATTTTATCACCATGGTCTTTAAGCGATTTCTCGGTTGAGTAGTAGAGGCTATCGGCTTCGTTACGCACTTCAACCTTCTCCCTCTCCCGTTTATCCTCTTCGGCATGGAGCTCGGCATCTTTAACCATCTTGTCGATATCGGCTTCAGAAAGGCCTGAAGAGCTCTCAATCCTGATCTTCTGTTCTTTACCGGTCCCTAGGTCTTTGGCACTGACGTGGACAATTCCGTTGGCATCGATGTCGAAGGTAACCTCAATTTGGGGCACCCCACGTGGAGCTGGGGGAATACCGATAAGGTCGAAGTTGCCCAAAGTTCTGTTTTGGCTTGCCATCTCCCGCTCCCCTTGAAGAACGTGAATCGAGACAGCTGTCTGCCCATCGGCAGCCGTTGAGAAGATTTGACTCTTCCTGGTGGGGATAGTGGTGTTACGCTCAATCAGCTTGGTAGCAATTCCACCGAGAGTCTCAATACCGAGTGAGAGGGGGGTAACGTCGAGTAAGAGGACATCTTTGACATCTCCACCTAAGATACCACCCTGAATGGCAGCACCCATGGCCACCACTTCGTCGGGGTTAACTCCCTTGTGGGGTTCTTTCTGGAAGATCTCTTTGACAATGGCCTGAACAGCAGGCATCCTCGTCGACCCACCCACTAAGATTACCTCGTCGATATCTTGGGGAGATAAGCCGGCATCTTTAAGGGCGTTGAGACATGGCTTACGGCTCCGCTCTACTAAATCACTCACCATCTGCTCAAAGCGGGCTCTTGAGAGGTCCATCATAAGGTGTTTGGGCCCCGAAGCATCCGCTGTGATATAAGGGAGGTTGATTGAGGTATCTTTGGTACTTGAGAGCTCAACCTTCGCCTTCTCTGCGGCCTCTTTAAGGCGTTGAACGGCCATCTTATCTTTAGAGAGGTCAATTCCGGTCTCTTTTTTGAAGCTGTCGACCAACCAGTCGATAATGCGCTGGTCAAAGTCATCTCCACCAAGGTGGGTATCACCATTAGTCGATTTTACCTCAAAGACTCCATCTCCCAACTCTAAGATTGAGATATCAAATGTACCTCCCCCTAGGTCGTAGACGGCAATCTTCTCCTCTTTGCTAGCATCTTTACCCAACCCATAAGCTAAAGCAGCAGCGGTTGGCTCGTTGACAATACGCTTAACGTCGAGTCCGGCAATCCTACCGGCATCTTTGGTTGCTTGCCTTTGAGAGTCGTTAAAGTAGGCTGGTACTGTGATAACCGCCTCACTGACACTCTCTCCAAGGTAGTCTTCAGCTGTCTTCTTCATCTTTTGCAAAATAGCTGCAGAGATCTCCTGAGGGGAGTAGTCTTTGCCACGGATGGAGACTCTAATCTCATCAGAGGGCCCTGAGGTTATTTTATAGGGGACCTTTGAAACCTCTCCAGGTATTTCACCAAATCTACGCCCAACAAACCTTTTTATAGAACTGACCGTATTCTCTGCGTTGGTCACAATCTGGTTCTTGGCCGGTTGACCCACCAGACGCTCCCCTTTAGCGGTAAATCCAACAATGGAGGGGGTGGTTCTCTGCCCCTCTAGGTTTTGGATAACTACGGGGTCGCCGTTTTCCATCACAGAAACACACGAGTTCGTTGTTCCTAAGTCTATTCCAATTATTCTACCCATTTCTATTTTCTCCTTAAAATCTACACAAATTATCTATTAATATTTCATCAAGCAACATCTTAGAGAGGTTTTCCGACCTTAACCTTAGCTGTCCTTAAGACTCTATCATGAAGATAATAACCCTTTTGTAATTCGGCAAGAACAGTCTCTGTCGAATACTGCTCCCCCTCCTCCATCAACATCGCTTCGTGTTCATGGGGGGAGAACTCTCCACCAACAATCCCATCCATCCTCTTAAGGCCCCAGTTACGCTCTAAAAGGTCGAGGAGTTGCTTTTGTATCAGCTTAACCCCTTCTCCATACGCCTTAACATCGTCCCCCTCTTCTCCAGCCACAATCGCCCGATCAAGGTCGTCTAAGATTGGTATTAAGTCGTTAAGTAAGTTCTCATTGGCGAATTGGACAGCGCTCTCTTTCTCTCTGACAAGGCGTTTACGGTAGTTGTCTAAATCGGCAACCTTGCGCAGGTACTCCTCTTGGCTCTTAGCCAACTCCTCTTTAAGACGCTTAACCTCATCTTCCAACTCTTCAACACACGGGGTCACACTTGTCTCTTCGACCTCTTCTTCAATTTTCTCTAAACACTCTTTCTTATCCATAACTAATCCATATCTCTTAATAATCTACCTTCGAACTTGAGGTTTTTGTTTTCACTATTATTGGTAACAACCTTAACAAACATACTCAAAGGTAAAAGTAACCGTCAAGTGTTTAACAACTTCAACACCTTTAAATGGGTAGATTAGGGACAATTCAATCCAATTTAGGGTTACCCCATCAATCTAAATCTAAGACAATCTCCTCTTCATCTTCTTCGAGGCTATACTCTTCATCAGCTTTTATAATCTCATCCTCTTCGTCTAAGTAGTCCTCTTCTGGTTCAACTAGCTCCTCATCGTATTCTTCCAACAACTCTTCTTCTAATTGGAGCACTTCATCTTCACAAAGCTCATCATCAAGTAATTGGGACTCTTCTAGTTCAGCTAGCTCCTCTTCTTCCTCAAAAGTCTCATCATCTTCTTCAAATAACTCCTCTTCTAATTGAGACTCTTCATCTTCCTCTTCAAATTCAGCTAGCTCCTCTTCATCTTCATAAAGCTCATCGTCATCATCAAGTAATTGGGACTCTTCATCTAGCCAGTACTCTTCTAGTTCAGCTAGCCCCTCTTCTTCCTCAAAAGTCTCATCATCTTCTTCAAATAACTCTTCTTCTAATTTAGACTCTTCATCTTCCTCTTCAAATTCAGCTAGCTCCTCTTCATCTTCATAAAGCTCATCATCTTCATCAAACAGCTCTTCTTCTAGCTGGAAATCATCATCTTCGTCGAAGGGGAGATCGATGGTTGCATCATCTTCATCTTCATCTTCTTCCTCTTCAAAGAACTCCTCTTCGGGTGGAGGTGGAGTATCCCCTATCTCATCTATTTGGGCCTTTCTCAGGAGCTCTCTTTGCTCCTCTTCCTCTTTGAGACGCTCCCTTTCAGCTAAGGCTAGGTCGAGTTCATCTTTGACACTCTCAACCTGCCCTTCCAACTCTTTCAGCTCTTCTTCTTTGGATGAGAGCTTAGATGAGCTGGTGACAATATTCTCTTCTAGCTGATTTAATTCAGTATGAAGGGCCTCCACTAAAAGCTGAAGTCGTGAGCGCTCAGCATCAATTTGAGCTATATTCTGGTCCCCCTCTTCGATTGAGAGCTTAGTTGTATTAACCTGTTGGCTCAGTTGATCGAGGGTAGCAACTGAAGCGTGAGAGAGCTCTTGGGTAGTCTCTTGGAGAAGCTTACTCCGCTCTAGCAATTCCCGCATATAGGCTTGAACGTTACTAATAATGGCTTGGAACGTAGCATGAGCTTGGTTTAATGGGGCTTCAATCTGTTCTTCGGCCTTTATTCTAGCCCGTATGAGGGCTTCTCCAACCCCTTGCTCTAGCCGTCTATTGTGCTCTTCAACACTTTTCTCAACAGAAGTTGAGATCTCTTTGAGGAGGTTGTCAATCTCGCCTCTTTGAACTTCTAGCTGTTCTACTAACTCTTCGTTCGCCTTAATCTCTACGAGCCCCTCTTTGATTGAGGCAATGCGTTGCTCGGCTTTAGTGGTGAGGGTGGCTAACTCTTGCAGCACTTCGCGGTAGTAGATGAAGGTGCTTTGTAGCTCTCCCAAATCTTCGTGGTGAACTAGAAGCTGCTCTCTCTCCCCATGGATCTGTTCAAAGAGTTGGCTAATCTCCCCTTTATCATTTTGTAGTCGTGTTTCGATTACCCCTAATACCTCATGGAACCTCTCTTCTGCCTCTTTAATCTCCCCCATGTATTGGTTCACATATTTGCGCATCACATCGAGGCGTCGCTCACGACGGTCGGCACTACGGATGGTAAAGATAACAATTAGGGTTATTATAAACAGAACTATTGGGAGTAAAATTGAAATTATCTCCATTAGAGCTCCTCCCCCTTTAAGAAATGGTTTACAAACTCTCTTTTAAACTCATTATAGTCGCTAAAAGTGAAGGTCGCACCCCCCTTTTTCCCCAACCTTTTAGGGGTTAAAAGGGCGGTAGACATCCCCACTGCTTTGGCCCCCACAATATCTTTGGAGTAGCTGTCCCCCACATAGAGGAGGGCAGAGGGGTCCACCTCTAAGGCTCTGCTCAAATCTAAGAAGGGTTTGGGGTGGGGTTTAAGATAACCACTCTCTTCAGAGCAGAGGGCAAAGTCGACCAGGTCATCTAGGGCGAGGGTAGCTAGTTTTGCTTCAATTGGGAAGTCTGAAAGAACGGCTACCTTAAGCCCTAAGCTCTTCAACCACTCAAAGGTCTCCCGCACCTGGGGGTAAACCCTAATCTTGGTAAAGGTGGTACGCCATTTAGCATAGAACTGCTTCTCTATCTTCTCTGGAGGAGCGCCTAGTAAGGCTGCTTGCTTTTCCTGAAACTCCTCTCGATTGTGGGCATCTAGGGGGTAGCGACGCACACTTCTCCTAAACTTATGGTATTTAAGGGCTAAAAGGGGTGAGGGAAAAAGAGAGGAGGTGAGGTGGAGCGTGGTTTGCCATTTGGGGTAGAGGGTTCCATCGATATCGAAACAGACTGCTTCTAACTTCATTAAAGCTATTTTCCCCCTTCTCGGCGGCGCTCTTTTAGGTCAATCTCAATCGGTATTTCAGCAAATCCTAAATCGCGTCGAATGCAATTCTTTATATACTGTAAATAGCCTTGGGGGAAATCGCGCCTTCGGTTGACAAATAAAAGGAACCTGACCGGTTTGGTACTAATTTGGGTCCCATAGTAGATCTTAAAGTGGCTATTACTCCCCCTTGGAATCTGGTAGGCTTCGATCCACCTTTGAAGATGATTATTTAAAGTTGAGGTGTCGATACGTCGATTGAGCATCGCATGGAGCTCTCCCACCTTATCGAGGACCTTGGAGACCCCCTCCCCTTCGAGGGCGCTGATGGGAATCATTGGGGCAAACGAGAGGATGGGGAAGAGGAAACGGGAGCGGTCCTTTATTGCCTCAAGCTCGTTGGCCATCCCAGAAAGGAGGTCGCTCTTGTTCAATACCAAGATTACCCCCTTGCCTTGGCGCACAATGAGTTGGGCAATCTTCTTATCTTGGTCCACCAGACCGGTGGTAATATCGATCACAAGGAGGATTATATCGGCCTCATCGATACTCTTTATAGCGCGGTTAACCGAGTAGTACTCAACATCTTCATCAACCTTGCTCTTGCGTCTAATACCCGCTGTGTCTAAAACTGAGTATTCAACCCCTTTGTAGCTAAAGTCCCCCACTGTCACATCGCGGGTTGTCCCGGGGATGTCACTAACGAGGGAGGTGTTCTCCCCTGTCAAGTAGTTAGTTAAAGTCGATTTTCCGGTATTGGGTTTACCTAAGATAGCAATCTTAACCCTCTCTATTTCACTGGGGACCTCATCGAGGGGCTCTAGGTTGAGCATCTCTAAGATGTGCTCCTCTAAGAGGTCAATCCCTAAGCCGTGGGCTGATGAGAGGCCAATCACGCGGGGAAAGCCGTAGCTGTAGTAGTTCCATACTAGGTGGTCACGGTGGTGGTCATCGACTTTATTAACAGCTAAGATCACCTTATCACTATACCGTCTAATGCGCTCAACTAATACCTCGTCTTCACCTGTCACCTCGGTACAATCCATCAAGAGGATAATAACATCGGCCACCTCAAGGAGAGAGAGGCTCTTCTCGGAGACAAGGGAGTCGAGCCCCTCCTGCTCCAATTTAATCCCTCCGCTGTCGATTAAGAGGAGAGGATTGTTCTCCAAGAGCCACCGCTCGGGAAGAAGGTCACGGGTAACCCCAGGGGTGGGGTCAGTTATTGAGCGACGCTTCCTAATGAGGCGGTTAAAGAGGGTCGATTTTCCAACATTTGGTCTGCCAACAATTGCAACTACAGGGAGTCCCAAGTCACGCAGTGAAGAAGTCTCCGAATCTATCATACATCCACTCCCTTAAATAGCGATTAATATTGAGGTATGAGTCCATCGCCATCACTTTCTCAAGCAACTCTTTGGCCTCACGCTGAGCAACACTTCGAATAATATGTTTTATTTTTAAAATATTGTGGGGCGACATGCTCAACTCACCAATCCCCATCCCTAGTAAAATTAGGACAGCTAATGGGTCTGAGGCCATCTCACCACACATGGCCACCGGCACTCCCCCATTACCCCCCTTCTCAACTACCATCTGAATTAGTCTTAATACCCCGGGGTGGAAGGGTTGGTAGAGGTAGGCAATCTTCTCATTACCCCGGTCAACAGCAATTGTGTATTGAATTAGGTCGTTGGTTCCAATCGAGAAGAAGTCGCTTTTAGGGGCTAAGATATCGGCTGTTAAAGCAGCTGAGGGGACCTCTATCATAATCCCCACCTCAACCTCTTCATCGAAGGGGAGGTTGTTGCTCCTCAGCTCCTCTTTAACCTGCTCCAAGATTGTTAAGCTACTCTCGAGCTCTTCTACTCCACTAATCATCGGAAACATAATTTTCAACTTTCCGTAGTTTGAAGCGCGTAGCATAGCCCGCAACTGGGTCCTAAAGATATCTTTCCTAGCAAGGGTGAAACGGATTGCTCGCCACCCTAAGATGGGGTTCTCCTCTCCAAGACCCGCCATTCCGGGGATTATTTTATCACCACCAACATCGATGGTCCTAATGGTGACCGGTCTTTCTGCTCCTAACTTCTCAAGTACCTCTTTATAGGCGACAAACTGCTCCTCTTCATCAGCCCCTCCTGGTTTAAGGAAGAGGAATTCAGAGCGGAAGAGTCCCACCCCTTCAGCTCCACTTTGGAGCACTAGAGGCACCTCCTCTACCCGCTCAATATTGGCCTTGAGGGCCACCTTAAAGCCGTCAGGAGTTATTGATTCTAGATCGACAATCTCTCTGAGCTGCCTCTCATGCTCCATCCACCGCTCGTGGCGCTCCATCATCTTATTTAAGGAGATGACACTGGGTCTCACCGCCACCTCTCCCAAATTGCCATCAACAATAACTTGATCGTTACTCCTCACCTTCTCAGTGATGTTTCCTAGAGCAACGACAGTCGGAATCTGCAATGCTTGGGCTAAAATAGCGACGTGGCTCGTTTTACCACCCCCATTGAGGGCTATAGCCTTAATAAATTTATGGTTTAGAGAGAGAATTTGAGAGGGAAGGAGGGTATCACCAACTAAGACAACCTCTTCGTTTATCATCGAGAGGTCGCTGTGGCTTTGCCCCATCAGCTCTTTAATCAGATGCACCTTTATATCGTTGAAGTCGACACTCCTCTCCCTTAGGAGGGGGTCACCTCCCTGTTCAACAGCCTCAATAACTGAGTTTAAGACCCGCTCAACCGCCCACTCAGCACATAGACGATCTGTCGTAATAAAGTTTTCTACTGCTTTGGTAAACTCGGGGTCATGCAACATTAAGAGGTGGGTCTCAACAATCTTTTCAGAGTTATCGACGGGGGTCGCTTCAGCCATCTGGGCAATCTCAGTGGCAACAGAGGCAAGAGCTCTTTTGAAACGCTCAACCTCATGGGGCACCTCCCGCTCCTCAATCTTAACGTGAGGAGTGACGAGACGCTCGTGAACATAGAGGAAAGCTTTACCTAAACCTACCCCAGGGGAGGCAGCGATACCCTGCATAACTCTCATACATGGCGTATCATACAGCGGTTTCATTCATGATGTAAATAGATGCGATGTGGTGTATGCTAAAGCTATGCGACGCTGGTGGCCCCTCTACCTTACTTTTGCCCTCATCATCATTTTGGTGCTAGCCACCTTAATTGCCCTCCCTAGGATTAGGAGGGCCTTCGATGAGGCCGATGTTATTCCCATGGTGAAGAATTACCTTAGTCAGCAGCAAGAGAGGTCTAAAGGAAGCCAGGCAATGGCTGAAGTTGCCTTTCCCCTCCCCTCGAGTACCTACCGCCTCTACTCCCTCCCCATTGAGGGACGTCTCCCCTACCACGAAACCATTGAACGCCTCTTAGAGGGGCCCCCCTACGTGGCCCTTAAGGATGGGGCTGTCACCTACATCCCCCCTAAAACTACCCTCTTAGGGCTCACCGTTAGGGGTAAGATTGCCTTTGTCGACCTCTCGAAGGAGTTTCTCATCCCCACTGCCTGGGAGGAGGGGTACACCCTTAGACGGGAGCAGATAGAGCGGAGCCTCGCCCCTTTACAAATCGAGAGGGTAAATATTTTAGTTGAATCAAAGCTTTTAGATTAACTGGTTGAGTAGCTCTAGAAACTCTCTCTTATCGAGCCCAGAGCCTAGAGTTAAGAGGGCCAAGAACTCCCGGTTTCCTTTACGCCCTGCAATGGGTGACTCTGTAAACTCATTGAGGGCAATCCCCACCTCCCTTAAAGCGCTATAAACACCCACGAGGGTCTCAAAGAGGAGCTTTTGGTCCTCGACCACCCCGGTAAAGGTCTCTTCCCCTTTGGGAACTTCAAACTGAGGTTTAATTAGGGCTATTAGCCACCCCTCTTTAGTTAAGTTTAAGATGTGTTTGGCTGAGGTAGTAATTGAGCGAAATGAGAGGTCAGCTACTGCCCCGTCTGGTTGGGGCTCTAAGTGCTCTACCCCCATAATATTTTGCCTCTCATGGACAACTACCCTTTTATCTATTCTTAGGGAGTAGTCGAGGAGGTTGTACCCCACATCGACGGCATGGACCAGTGAGGCTCCATGCTGTAAGAGGCAGTCGGTGAAGCCCCCACTAGAGGAGCCGGCATCGACAACAACTCTCCCCTCAACGCTGAGGGACCAACTTTGAAGCGCCTTCTCCAGTTTATAACCACCCCGTGAGACGTAGCGCTTAGTGACAATCTCAACTTCACTCTCTGCGTTGTAGAGGGTGTCTTGGGTGGTGACAGTCTCTCCATCTATCTTCAGTTGGCGACACGCCACAAGGGCTTCAACCTCTACCTTCGAGTAGTTGGGGTATTTACCCTTTAACAATTGTAGCAGTGTCACCTTTGCCATAGGCTCCCTTTTAGCCAAACTGTCGACTAATCGACTCAATTGAGAGGGCTTTGCCACTATCGCTTTCAATTTTACAGAGGACCCCTTGGAGATAGGTGGGTCCATCAAAGACCTCATTCTTTAGGGGAAGTTGGGTCAGTTGTCGCTCAATCGAGATTGATGGCAGCGATCCAATCACCCCTCCGATTGAGCCACACATCCCTAGGTCGGTAATATAGGCAGTTCCATGGGGGAGAATCTGTTCATCAGCTGTTTGCACATGGGTGTGGGTCCCCACCACAACCGAGACCTTTCCATCGAGGTGGAAGGCTAACGCCTCCTTCTCTTGGGGGAGTTCCGCGTGGAAGTGAACCAAGATGATGGGGGTCTCCTTTCTCAACTGGTCAACGATTGCTTTACCACCTCTGAAAGGGCAATCGATGGGGGGCATTTGGTAGCGTCCTTGGAGGTTAACTACCGCCACTTTGTACCCCCCCTTCTCAACAACGACCCAGCCCCTACCGGGGACGTTAGGGGGGTAGTTGGCGGGGCGGAGCATCTGTTTGTGCTCCTCAAAGAGCTCTTCAACGCCCTCTTGTTGCCAGATGTGGTTGCCACTGGTGACGACATCAACCCCTTGGGCAAAGAAGTGGCGGGCGATCTCTTTGGTAATCCCCAACCCTCCGGCAGCATTCTCTCCGTTGACCACCACAAAGTCGGCTCGACACTCTCTAATGAGTTGGTTTAATCCACTAAAAAGGGCTCTGCACCCGGGGTGTCCAATAACATCCCCGAGCATCAGAGCCGTAAATATGCGTCTCTTTGACATACTATCCTTATCTTAACGGGCGTACTCTACCACCCTCATCTCCCGAATTATGGTAACCTTAATTCGGCCTGGGTAGCGTAATTCAGCCTCAATTCGGCCTGCAATGTCTTTGGCAATCTCTTTGGCCCCTTCATCACTGACACTATCATTGTTGACCAAGATTCTCAACTCACGTCCGGCTTGGATGGCATAGGCCTTCTCAACTCCTTCAAAGCTCTCCGCAATCCCCTCTAAGCTCTCTAAACGCTTAATGTAGTTATCGAGGGTCTCACGACGTGCTCCGGGGCGTGCAGCAGAGATCGCATCGGCGATTTGGACTATCACCGACTCGACACACGAAGGTTCAATGTCGTTGTGGTGAGAGAGGATGGCGTTTATAACGCGGGGGTCTTCCCCTAAGCGCTTAGCCAGATCTGCCCCCAACTCTGCGTGGTTGGCATCCCCATCCGATTCAATCCCTTTACCAATGTCGTGCAGAAGACCTCCACGACGGGCAATATCGCAATCAGCGCCCACTTCACCAGCAATCATACCGGCGAGGGTGGCCACCTCTTTGGAGTGCGCCAACACATTTTGTCCATAGCTGGTTCTAAAGTGGAGTCTTCCAAGGGCCCTAATCATCTCTTGGCTGATGTTGTGGATTCCAAGGTCGAAGATTACCTTCTCCCCCTCCTCCATAATCACTTGCTCCATCTCTTTGGTAGCTTTGATTACAACCTCTTCGATACGGGCCGGGTGGATACGTCCATCCTGGACCAGTCGCTCTAATGCGACACGGGCAATCTCTTTGCGTACCGGGTCAAAACACGAGATAACGACCGCTTCGGGGGTATCATCGATAATCACATCGACCCCGGTAAGGGTCTCTAGTGTCCTGATGTTACGCCCTTCACGCCCAATAATCCTCCCCTTCATCTCATCACCGGGGAGACTCACTGTTGTAACGGTCACATCGGAGGAGACCTCCGTTGCGAGGCGCTGAATTGAGGTGATGATGATATCACGAGCAATCTTGTCGGCACGTAGTTGTGCCTCTTGCTCGATCTTATTGATGATTACCTGAGCGTCGCGTTTGGCTTCATTTTGTAAAGCCTCTATGATTTGTTGCTTAGCCTCTTGTGAGCTCATTTTAGCAACACGTTCCAACTCGCTAGCCCAATACGCCTCTTGCGTGGCAATTTGAGCTTCACGTTCATCGGCTTCTTTCTCTTTGTCTTCTAGTTCTCCCTTCTGGAGATCCAATTCTGCTTGTTTTCGTTCTAAATTCTCTTCCTTCTTTAACAGTCTCTGTTCTGTTCTCTGAAGTTCTCCTCGGCGTTCTCTTGCCTCACGTTCTTGTTCTTGCTGTTCCCTTAATAATCGGTCTTTAGTTTCGATTATAAGTTCTTTACTTTTAGTCTCTGCTTCCTTTATCGCTTCCTGACTCAACCGAACAGCTTTCTGTTCGATTGATGTAAGCTTGAACTTTGCATAAATCCAACGAAATAGCCAACCTAGAATTATACTAACTAGACAAAGAGGGATAAATAAAAATAGACTCATAACACTTCCCCCATTGTATTGAACCAATAATAAGCAGGGACTTAACGCTTGTCAAGCCGATAAGGATTATTTGAGTAAATCACACTATTATAATATTTCATTATGATGAACAAAAGATAAGACCGTCACTCTCAGGTGACGGCCTCTCTAATAGGGTCTATTGAGGGGTGAGTTATTCCTCACTCTTCTCCTCTTTCTCTACTTTCTTAGTCTCAACCTTTTTAATCTCTTTCTTTGCTGAAGCTTTTTTCTTGGGCTTTTCGGTCTTTACAACCAGCTCAAGGATTGCCATCTCAGCAGCATCCCCTTGGCGACGCCCCGTCTTAATGATGCGGGTATAACCGCCATTACGATCGGCGTAGAGGGGGGCTATGTCGGTGAACAACTTGGCTAGGACAGCTTTGTCGTTGATGTCACGAGCAATCATCCTCCGGTTGTGGACCGAATCAACTTTTGCTCGAGTAATCATCTTTTCAGCCATGCGTTGAACTTCTTTAGCTTTAGCCTTAGTTGTTTCAATCCTCTCATATCTAAAAAGCGAAGTTACCAATCCGCGTTTAAGCGCTTTCCTTTGGCCGGAACGTCGGCTCAATGCATTAAAACCATGCCTATGTCTCATTCTCTTCTTCCTTGTTATTACCTGACATTCTTATCGAGTTTTTCAAAACATTGTAATCGGTCATCCCGAGAGTCAGATTCCACTCGTTGAGCTTATCTTTAATCTCTTGGAGCGACTTCTTTCCAAAGTTTCTTGTTTTGGCTATCTCCTCTTCGCTCTTGCGAATCAGATCACCAATCGTCTTAATATTGGCATTCTTGAGGCAGTTACTTGAACGGACAGTAAGCTCGAGCTCTTCAACTGAGGTGTTGAGAACCTTCTTGAGCTGCTCCTCTTCTTCGTCAACTTCATCGCCACTGTCGATGAGACTTTCGTCGAAGTTGATGAAAATTGAGAAGTGGTCTTTGGCAATTTTAGCCGCCTCAGCCAATGCGTTCTCTGGAGAGATAGTGCCATCAGTGTAGACATCGAGAATAAGTTTATCGTAATCGCTACGTTGACCAACACGCGTTGGTTCAATCTCAAACTTAACCCTCTTAACGGGGGAGAAGCTGGCGTCGAGAGGGATAGTTCCAATCTCTTCGATATACTTCTCGTTCACCTCGGCAGGGACGTAACCACGAGCTAGGTCAATTTGTACCTCTAGCTCAATGTTGGCCTCCTCCATCATGGTGAAGAGGACTAACTCTTTGTTGATAATCTCAACGTTATTCTTCTCTAAACCGGCGGCTATGAAGGTGCCTGGTCCCTTACACTCAACAGAGATGAGGGTCGACTCGACATCTTCGGGCATCTTAATCTTTAGCTTCTTAATATTAGCAACAATGTCAGGGACATCCTCTACAACTCCCGGAAGTGATTCATATTCACTCGAAAGTAGATGGGGAATCCCCTCTTCATTAATCGTTGTTATCCTGATAGCAGTTACAGCGTAGCCTTGGATGGATGAGAGGAGAATTCTGCGCAAAGTATTTCCGATAGTTGTCCCAAAACCACGTTCAAACGGATAAGCTACAAACCTACCGGAACTGGGTTCAACTAGGGTGTGTTCAAAGGTAACCCCTTTCGGTCTTTTAAATCCTTTCAACAGATTTTTACGTGCCATGTTTACTCCTTAACGAGAATAGAGCTCAACTATTAGTTGCTCTTTGATATCGGCGACTTCAGTCACATCCGATCTTCTAGGAGCAGCTAAAAACTTCCCTTTCATATTATCGACATCGAGGGAGAGCCAGGGGTTAACACCCGACTTTGAGAACTCTTTTAAATTTTCCTTAATGATAAGCATCTTCAGACCACTGGGGCCAATAGCCACTTCATCACCCGCTTTGAGGCGATAGGAGGGGATATTAATCCGCTTTCCGTTGACAAAAACGTGACCATGGTTCACCAACTGAGCTGCTTGAGAGCGGCTGGAGGCGAAATGGAGCCTGAAGACGACGTTATCGAGACGTTGCTCCAAGAGGGTAATCAAGTTTTCACCAGTCTTCCCAGGAATTCGGGCAGCTTCGTTAAAGGTGAGCTTGAACTGCTTCTCGAGCATTCCATAAATCCTCTTCAGCTTCTGCTTCTCCCTGAGTTGAAGACCGTAGTCGGTCATCTTCCGTGAACGGGCACGGGGATCTTTGCCGGGGGAACTGATGTTTTTCCTGTCGACTGAGAGGGGACACTTAGCGGTGTTACAGCGCTCCCCTTTGAGGAATAACTTTGTCTTCTCGGTACGGCAGTACCTACATTTTGGTCCAGTATATCTAGCCATTTCTCATCTACTCCTTATTAGACTCTTCTGGTCTTGCGGGGACGGCAACCATTGTGAGGAATGGGAGTGACGTCTCGAATACTCTTAACTTGAAGTCCTAAGCCCCCCAATGTCCTAATGGCCGACTCACGACCTACTCCGGGCCCCTTAACATAGACGTGCACCTCGCGAAGGCCAAAATCGAGTGCCTTCTTGGCAGCGGTTTCGGCGGCAGTCTGGGCCGCATAGGGGGTCGACTTCTTCGCCCCTCTAAAACCTAATCCTCCGGCACTTGCCCAGGAGAGTGCATTGCCGTTCAAATCGGTAATAGTAACAATAGTGTTATTGAACGTAGCCTGGATGTAGACATTACCTTCGTAAACTGTTTTCTTGACTCTGCGTTTTGCTTTAGCCACTTCAAATCTCCTTACTTCTTCTTACCGGCTACGGTCTTTTTTCTACCCTTACGGGTTCTGGCATTGGTCTTAGTCCTTTGCCCACGAACAGGAAGCCCTTTTCTGTGACGTAGTCCACGGTTACACCCAATATCCATGAGACGCTTGATGTTGAGTGCCACTTCAGTTCTCAGGCGCCCTTCAACTTTGTACTCATTCTCAATCAGTTTACGTAACTCGTTTACCTCTTCCGCTGAAAGGTTGTTCATCTTCTCATCGGGGTTGATGTTGCTCTTCTCGCAAATCTCGAGGGCAGAAGTTCTACCAATTCCGTAGATATAAGTTAATGAAATCTTTACCGCTTTATTTGGTAAATCAATACCAGCAATTCTCGCCATTAACTGGCCTCCTCTATTTCTGTCTCTGCTTGTGTTTGGGGTTCTCGCAAATTACTCGAACAACTCCAGACCGTCTAATCACCTTGCACTTATCGCACATCGGTTTGACACTCGCTCTAACTTTCATTTCAACTATCTCCTATAAATTCCTAGCTTTAATCTTACTGCGACTAGTGAGCCCTTCGTGGTGGTGCATCTTCATAATTCCCTCAATCTGGTTCACCATGTCGAGGTCAACCCCAACCATGATGATCAAACTGGTTCCACCGAGGAGCATAGCTACCGAGGCGGGGAAGTTGAATAACTTCTGCACAATGGTGGGAATTAGCGCAATGAAGGCTAAGAATAACGAACCAGGGAGGACAATCCGATTTAAAACTTTGGAGAGGTACTCTTCAAGTTTCTCGGTTCTCACCCCAGGTACTGATCCACCATTCTCTCTGATTTGCTTGGCAATCTCAATCGGATTCAAGCTCACTTGCGTATAGAAAAAAGCAAACGCTATAATCAGCACGGTGTAGATAATTAGATAGGGGGCACCCTGCGGATTTAGCCATCTGGCAACCGCTTGTAGCCAGCGCACTTGGGGTCCCAAAGAAGAGGCAATCTGCAATGGGAACGAAAGGAGCGCTGACGCAAATATAACAGGAATAACTCCTGAGGGGTTGATTTTAAAGGGGATGTAGGTGTTTTGTGAACCATACATCTTCCTGCCAACAACCCGTTTAGCGTATTGAACTGGAATTTTACGTTGTCCCCGTTGTTCGTAGACAACTAGGGCAACGACCAGAACAAACATCGCAAATACTATCAAAACAACAATTGGGTTTAATGCCCCAGACTGGACACTCTTCCAGAGGGTCACAAAAGCGCTGGGGATTCTAGCCACAATACCGGCAAAAATGAGGAGTGAGATGCCGTTCCCGATTCCCCTCTCGGTGATTTGGTCGCCCAACCAGACGAGGAACATGGTACCTGTGGTTACCGTCATCATCGCAATGAGGGTAAACGGAAGGAGACTCATGGTCAAAACATCGGGGATGCTCTTAGCATAGACCGTCACTACATACGACTGGATTAGACAAACCAAGATGGTCCCTAATCGAGTGTACTGTTGCATCTTTTTCCTTCCGGCAGCATCTTCAGTCAACTTCTTCAAGCTGGGGATAACCAACATCAACAACTGTAAGATAATCTGAGTTGAGATGTAGGGCATTATTCCCAACATAAAGAGGGAGAAGTTTGAGAAGGCTCCACCAGCAAAGAAGTTTAAGTATTCGGTCAGCCCAATGGTAGTGGAGTTGCTTTGTGCCATGAAATAGAGTTTCAAGACTTCAGGGTCAATTCCAGGGATTGGGATGAAAGCCCCTAGTCGGAAGATCACTAAAAATATGCCGGTCCAGAGGATCCTCTTCCTAAGCTCTTCAATTTTAAACATGTTTACTAGGGTGTTAGACATTACGATCCTCTTCTATCTAATTTCGCCGCCTGCAGCTTCAATCTTTTTAACGGCGGCTGCAGAGATTTTGAGGCCTTCAAAGACCACCTTCTTGGTCAGCTCCCCATTGGCAAGAACTTTTGCCTGGCTCTCGACCCCTTTAACGAGCGATCTCTCCTTGAGAGTTGCTAATGAGACAACCTCTCCATCCTCAAATTTTTTAGAAACAGCATCCAAGGAGACAACTTCAAACTCCTCTTTAAACGGGTAGTTGGAGAATCCACGACGGGCAATCCGACGATAGAGAGGCATTTGCCCCCCCTCGAAACCGGGTCTCACCCCACCACTAGTACGGGAGTTTTGTCCTTTATCACCACGGCCTGAGGTGCGCCCCTTTGAGCCAACACCACGACCTACAATCGTCTTCTTTTTATTAGCACCAACTGGTGCCTTAATTCGTCCCATTTTACAACTCCTCGACTTTAACCAGGTGGTTGACTACACGTACCATCCCAAGGATTTGCGGGGTAGCTTCGTGCTCAATCGAACTATTAATCTTCCCTAGTCCTAGGGCTTTGACAGTCTTCCGCTGTTTGGGGAGAGAGCCAATAACACTCCTGACTAGAGTAACCTTAACTTTCTTATTTTCACTCTTCTTCTTAGCTGCCATAGATTACCCCCACATCTCTTTGAGGGATTTGCCCCTCGACTTAGCTAACTCTTTGGCATCAAACAGGCTCTCTAAGGCAACGAAAGTTGCTTTAACGGTGTTGACAGCATTCTTTGAGCCGAGCGATTTGCTTAAGACGTCCTTGATTCCACAGGCATCCATAACGTGGCGCACTGAACCACCGGCGATTACTCCGGTACCAGGGACAGCTGGTCTAAGCAAGACGCTAGCTCCTTTGAAATTACCTAAAATCTCGTGGGGAATGGTGTCTTTAACCATTGGGATGGCAACCATCGACTCTTTGGCCTTGTCAACAGCCTTGCGAATCGCCTCGGTAATATCGTTAGCCTTACCGGTCCCGTAGCCAACTTTGCCGTTTTGATCACCAACGACAACTAGAGCTGAGAAGGAGAAACGTCGTCCACCCTTAACAACCTTGGAGACACGGTTAAGTTTGACCAACTTTTCAACTAATTCGTTCCCTTTATTTCTATCTGACCTATCCACCATATCCCCCTAGAATTTGACTCCGGCCTTTCTGGCACCTTCGGCAATACCCTTCACAACACCGTGGAAGAGGTATCCGTTACGGTCGAAAACAACACTATCGATCTGCTTTTCAAGGAGTCTTTTTCCAACAACCTCTCCAAGTTTGGTCGCATCTTCTACATTGTTCTTGAGGTCCCGCAACTCTTTCTCCATGCTGCTGGCCGAAACCAATGTGTGTCCGGCCCGGTCGTCAATCACCTGGACATACATCCTATGATTGCTCCGATAGACAGTCATTCTTGGTTTAGTCGCGGTTCCGAAGATACTCTTTCTAATATGAACCTTACGACGGGCTCGTCTCTTATTTCTTTTTAAAATCCTATTCATATCTTCAACCTACCTACTTGGCGCCGCCAGATTTTCCAACCTTACGTCTAATTATCTCATCCTCGTACTTAATCCCCTTCCCTTTGTAGGGCTCTGGGGGTCTCAAGGACCTTATCTCGGCGCTCAGATGTCCCACCCTCTCTTTGCTAATCCCCGAAATGAGGATTGAGCTGGGGGTTTCACAAACAATCTGGACGTCACTAGGGATCAGATACTCGATGGGGTTTGAGTAGCCGAGGTTGAGGATTAAGATATCGCCCTTAACCTCCACCCTATAGCCAACACCGTTGACTAAGAGCTTCTTCGAAAACCCTTTCGAAACTCCCTCCACCATATTACTAACCAGTTGTCTATAAAGTCCGTGGAAACTACGGCCGGCTTTGGTATCCTCGGTACGAGTAACCACCACCGTATTATCCTTCGAAACCTTAATTTCGACTTCAGGACGATAATCTTGAACCAGTTTCCCTTTAGGTCCCTCGACAGAGACTACACCGTCTTTTACTTTGACGGAGACTCCTTCTGGAAGAACAATTGGCAACTTACCTATACGAGACATAGTTCACCACCTTACCAAATTGAACAGATCAGTTCACCACCGACCTTATTTTCGCGCGCCTTCTTCCCTGTGATAACACCGGAGGAGGTCGACACAACAACTACACCATACCCGTTGTAGACTCGGGGTAGATCGCGATAGCCCGAGTAGACACGCCTTCCGGGGGTCGAAATACGGGTTATTCCGTGGAGAACAGGGTTTTGGTCATCATCATATTTTAGGAAAATCCGAATGGAGTTAATCCCATTTTTGTTGACCACTTTCTTAAAATTCTTAATGTACCCTTCGTTCTTCAAAATTTTAACAATCTGAAGCTTTAGCTTCGATGTAGTAACTTCAACTTTTTCATGTTTCGCCATGCTAGCATTTCTGATTTTTGTCAGCATATCAGCAACAGGATCACTTATAGCCATGTTTCTCTCCTACCAGCTCGATTTGGTTACGCCAGGAATAAGTCCTTCACTGGCAAGTTTTCTAAAGCAAATCCTGCACATTTGGAACTTCCGCATGTAACCTCGAGGGCGTCCACATACTTTACAGCGATTTACTTTCCTAGTGCTGTATTTTGGTGTTCTATTCGCCTTAACAATCATCGATTTTTTTGCCATCTTCTCTCACCCTGCCTATTTCGCAAAAGGCATGCCGAGCTTCTTCAGCAAAGCATAACCTTCCTCATCGGTTTTGGCCGTTGTCACGATTGCGATATTCAAGCCACTGACGCGCTCAATTTTATCGTAATCAATCTCGGGAAAAATAATCTGCTCGGTGATTCCGAGAGAGTAGTTTCCATTTCCATCGAAAGCGTTAGGATTGACTCCCCTAAAGTCTTTAACTCTAGGCAGGGCAACCCCAATCAGCCGCTCTAGGAAAAACCACATATTGTCTCCGCGTAGGGTAACAAATGCACCAATTTCTTGACCTTGTCTAACCTTAAAGTTAGCAATAGATTTACGTGCTTTGGTTTTAACAACGTGTTGTCCAGTAATTAGCTCCAACTCTTTAATGGCAGATTCGAGCAATTTCTTGTTGACAATCGCTTCACCGACCCCAACGCTGACAGAGATCTTCTCGAGTGCAGGAATTTGCATCTTCGATGTGTAGTTGAACTCCTTGAAGAGTTCACCAGCAATCTCGTCTTGGTACTTCTTCTTTAAATTAGGTACAATCTTTTCCATTAGATCACTTCTCCGGTTTTCTTGGCATAACGAACTTTAATCCCTTTATCGTCATACTTGTAACCAATTCTGGTAGTATCACCACTCTTCAAAAGATAGGCTACGTTTGAAACATGGATTGGAGCCTCAATCTCTTTGATTCCACCTTGATCTTGCTCGGAGCGCTTACGCATGGTTTTCTTAACCAAGTTGACACCCTGAACAATGACGCGTTGTTTATCATGATCAATTTTCAAGATACGACCGGTTTTGCCTTTGTCCTTACCGACAACGATTTTGACGTTGTCATTTTTCTTCAGTCTCATCCTTCAACTCCTACAACACTTCCGGCGCTAGCGAAACAATTTTTACATACCCATCTTCTCGTAACTCACGAGCGACTGGCCCAAAAATACGTTTCCCGCGCGGGTTATTGTTGGCATCGATGACGACACATGCGTTGTCATCGAACCTGATATAGGTACCGTCAGGTCTTCGGTATTCTTTCTTAGTCCGCACTATAACTGCCCTTAGAACATCACCCTTTTTGATGGCGCCGTTGGGGAGTGCATCTTTTACCGCAACAACGATAATATCGCCAACTCCAGCACTAGTTCTGTGGGTTCCCCCCAAAACTTTTATGCACTGAACTCGTTTAGCACCACTATTGTCGGCTACATTTAAATATGACTGCATCTGTACCATGATGTTGCTCCTCGCTTATTTCGCCCTTTGGATAATCTGCTCTAAGCGCCAGGTCTTATCCTTGCTAATGGGGCGACACTCCACAACTCTGACTGTATCGCCAATGTTAGCCTCATTCCTTTCGTCATGTGCCTTAACCTTCTTGGTCTTAGCCACATACTTCTTATAAAGAGGGTGCAATCTTCTTTCAGAAATCGCTACAACAATGGTTTTATCCATCTTGTCGCTTACCACCAAACCGGTGAATCTTTTTTTATTAGTTTCCATTAGATGCAAACCTCACTTAATTAGATTTCGTACGTATGCCCAATGCATACTCGTGAATCAGGGTGTTTAGACGGGCAATATCGCGACGAGTAGTGCGAATTGCTAACGGATTCTCAACATGCCCCAACACCTTAGCCATTCGCAAGTTTAAGGCCTCTCGGCGAAGATCATCGCGCTTGGCTACTAGTTCTGCATAGGTCATCTCAGCGTATGAGTTTTTCATAACTTACTCCACTTCCCTTCTCATTATGAACTTCGTTTTAATGGGGAGCTTGGAAGCAGCAAGGCGCAAGGCCTCTCGAGCCAGGTCCTCTTGGACCCCTCCCATCTCAAACATTACAGTTCCAGTTTTTACTACAGCGACCCAACCTTCAGGGTTTCCTTTCCCCTTACCTTGACGGGTCTCAGCAGGTTTCTTCGTATAAGGCATGTGGGGGAAAATCCTAATCCACACCTTACCACCACGTTTAATGTGACGGGTCATCGCCACCCTGGCGGCCTCAATTTGACGGTTAGTAATCCACTTGGGCTCTTCAGCAACCAATCCATACTCACCAAAAGCGAGGAAGTTGCCTCGCGTGGCGACGCCATCGGTTTTACCCCGCTGTCTCTTTCTATATTTGACTCTCTTTGGACTCAGCATGATGTACTAACTCCTCGTCTCTGTCGACTCTAGCCTCTCCCTAGGAGATTTCTTCACTAGGAGACCTGCGTCGTCTTTTTTCGATTTCTCTAAAATCTCGCCGTTGTAGACCCAAACTTTTACCCCAATGATTCCAAAGGTGGTCTCAGCTTGAGCAAACCCGTAATCGATATCGCTACGGAGGGTGTGGAGGGGAATTCTCCCATCTCTCAACCACTCTGAACCGGCAATTTCTTTGCCGCCTAAGCGACCCGAAACCTTAATTTTAATCCCTTGAGCGCCAGCTTGCATCGCCTTAGTAATGGCCATCTTCATGGCACGACGGTGGCTAATACGCCCCGAAAGTTGGCGAGCAATGTTGGCAGCAACTAGTTGTGCATCGGCTTCAGGCTTTTTGATCTCTTTAATTTTGATCTGCACCTTCTTGTCGGTAATGGCTTGCAGTCTAGCACCTAGTTTCTCAACGTTGGCCCCCTTAGAACCGATGATGATTCCAGGACGGCTAGTAGAGATGGTCAAAGAGACCCTTTGCGGTTTGCGTACAATTTCAACATCGGAAATCTCAGCTCCCTGAACTTCAGGGCAACTAAGGAGAACTTTACGCAATTCCAAATCCTCATGGAGTGTCTCAGCATATTCTCGAGGATCAACATACCATTTAGATTTCCAAGTTTTATTGACTCCCAAACGAAGCCCGATTGGATTAACTTTCTGACCCATTACTTCTCCACCTTTTCATCTAGAACAACAGTGATGTGACACTGCCTCTTTAAGAGAATATCGCGACGTCCGTGTGAACGCGGCCAAACCCTCTTCAAACGGGGACCCTCATCAACATAGAGCTGGGCAATATAGAGTTGCTCTTCGTCGAGTCGCCTGTTTTGGCTCATGGCGTTGGCAGCTGCCGATTGGACCACCTTTTTAATCAGGTCAGCCCCTTTTTGCGGCATCGCATCTAAAATAGCTATTGCCTCGATATATGGTTTGCTTCTCACCAAGTTGGCCACGGGGCGCACCTTGATGGGGGAAACTTGCAAATATTTTGCACTAGCTTTAAAACCTTTCTTCACTTCCATCTTCAACACCTACTACCTTCTCGCCTTCTTATCTGAAGCGGCATGCCCACGGAAAATCCGCGTTGGAGCGAACTCACCAAGTTTATGTCCAACTAAGTTTTCAGTTACGAAAACAGGCACCCAAGTCTTCCCGTTGTAGACCGAAATAGTATGACCAACCATCTCCGGGATAATCGTTGAGGTGCGCGAGTATGTCTTAACCATCGGCTTTTGCCCCGCTTTGTTAGCATCCAAAATCCTCTTATAAAGTTTCTTCTCGATAAAAGGACCTTTTTTAATTGATCTAGCCACTTTCTCTTCTCCTAACCGCGCTTCTTAACAATGAAGTTACTCGAAGGCTTACTCTTCTTACGTGTCTTATGCCCCTTGGTAGGTTGCCCCCATGGGGTAACCGGGTGACGACCTGAAGAGGTCTTCCCCTCTCCACCACCGTGTGGGTGATCGATTGGGTTCATCGCTACACCACGCACCTTTGGACGACGACCGAGCCATCTCGACCGGCCTGCTTTACCCAAAGTAACGTTCATGTGGTCCTCATTCCCTAAGGATCCGAGGGTTGCGTAACACTCACCAAAAACCATGCGTGTCTCACCCGAGGGGAGACGAAGGGTCACGTAGTCCCCCTCTTTAGCCACAATAGTGGCTCCCGTTCCGGCGCTCCTTACCAGTTGTCCACCCTTACCGAGCTGCAACTCAACGTTGTGAATCGTTAAGCCCTGGGGGATACTCTTAAGAGGAAGTGCGTTACCAATTTCGAGAGGAGCTTCAGGGCCACTCATCACTTTGGCACCCACCTCAATCCCCTTGGGAGCTAAGATGTAGCGCTTCTCTCCATCGGCGTAGAAAATTAGGGCA
>Ga0265294_10000748_pt1 | contig 43683 bp, 34 predicted proteins | sample MunlanPumphouse3_FD_192504 | JGI IMG/M metagenome (GOLD analysis project Ga0265294, IMG submission 192504) | Groundwater microbial communities from a municipal landfill in Southern Ontario, Canada - Pumphouse #3 | ecosystem: Environmental > Aquatic > Deep subsurface > Groundwater | place... | reverse complement strand
TTAGACCATTATAGGTGTATATCTGCCCTCCGTAGTGAACTAAACGCAGTTTATCACTATTGTTTATTTTTGTCAAGCGCAAAACCAACTTTTACCGTTTATACGCTAAAAACAAAGAATAACAACACAAGAAAAAATTATTAACGGAATCGTTGATTTTTAAATAAACTTATGTTATTATGTGTTGAGATCCAAGGAGGATTCATTATGTTTATATCAAACAAACACAGGATGGATGTCCCGGCTTGCTCCGCACAAGTGGATAACGGCGAGACGTTGTACGGAGCTTAATCCGGAGGGACACCTCCGAGTTCGTCGGTAAAATGGTTGAAATGGCATAGTTTTGCTATGCTTGGGTTTTTGTGGCCATTTGCCGACTGGAAAACAGATTAAGTAAGGCTGCGAGCGTTTTGCCCGCGGCCTTTTTGTATGCGTGAGCAGTAATTGATTGTTCATGCGCATAAAGCGGAAGGCTGAGAACGGTTAACGCCGTAAAAGCCTTTAATTTTTATTTATAGGAGAATTGAAATGGATTATTTAGGCGTAATGGTGGATATGGCGGGCTGCCCTAACCGCTGCCGTCATTGCTGGCTTGGCAGTCATAAAAACGGTAACATGACGGTTGATGATTTCCGCAGCATTGCGGGAGAATTTAAGAATTGGCGGGATGAAAACGGTCAAGGAATCAAAGAACTTGGTTTTTTCAGTTGGTGGCGAGAACCGGATTATCGGGACGATTATCGGGAGCTGTGGAAATTGGAACAGGAATTGTCTTCTCCCGGCAGTGCGCAGCGGTTTGAGTTGCTGTCCACATGGCGGCTTGCGCGGGATGAAAGTTATGCGAAATGGGCGACAACTCTGCCGCCGAAAGCCTGCCAAATTACTTTTTTCGGCATGAAGGAAAATACCGACTGGTTTATGCGGCGAAAAGGTGCTTTTCATGATCAGCTTTTAGCAACAGAACGCTGTCTTGAAGCGGGAATCGCGCCGCGCTGGCAATTGTTTTTATCAAAACGCTGCATGAGCGAACTTGACGAATTTATAAGGCTGATTTATACGCTTAATTTACACAAGCGGTGTAAGGAAATCGGCCAAAAGTTTGAGTTCTTCATCGGCGGGATTTCACCTGAGGGTAATGGTTATGAAGTTGAGGATATCAGAATCACAGAGAGCGACCTGCCGCTTATCCCTGAGAGCCTTATATCCATAAGCCGCGACGGGCGCGCTTTGCTCGGGCAACCGGAAAGTGAATTATATAACGAACTCATTAACGATAACTCACCGCCGAATATGACCGCCAATATGAATTCTATATCGGTTAACGCCGATTTTGATGTTTTTCCGAATGTCGCGGAACCGACAGAGTGGTGGCGGCTCGGGAACCTGAAAATAGACGGGGCTGATAAAATTATCAAGGCCTATCTCGGAAAAACCACGCCCGGAGCGGCCGCCAATCGGACGGTTAAACTTTCGGAACTGGCTGAAAAATACGGAAACCCGCGCAGTAAAAAGCTTTACTCAAAAGACGACCTCATTTCCCGTTTTATGCGCCAATGGGGCGAAGATTATATGAGAGGAAAAAATTTAAACATTTAAAACACTATGAAACACATTGAAATAATAGCAAACGACTGGGATAAATGCTCTGATAACTACTTTAGTAATATTTATTCGGGCTACACCCTAAAAAAAATCATTGAAGACCCGGTTTGGGTTTTCCCGCCCGAAGTTTGGAAGATGCTCTGCGCCGCCGTTCCGAACATACAGGGAAAAAGCGTCCTTGTTCCGTCAAGCGGGGATAACGGAGCGGTGTTTGCTTTTCATTTGCTCGGGGCAAGAGTGACTTCCTGCGATATTTCCGAAAGACAGCTATATAACGCAAAACAAATTGCCGGCGCGCAAGGCTGGGACATCGAATTTATCCATGACGACAGTATGACGCTTGGTAAAATTCGCGACCGCGAATATGACCTTGTCTATACCTCAAACGGCGTTCATATCTGGATAAACGACCTCGGTTCAATGTATCGGAACTTTAACCGCGTTCTAAAGCCCGGCGGCGGTTATATCATGTTTGAAACCCACCCGTTTATCCGCCCGTTTGATGGGGAAGCCGAAGATAGCGGCCGGTTTATGGTAAAAAAGCGTTATGACGATATTTATTCTCCGGATGCAATGCCTAAAACGGACTGGCGAACCATGGATTTGGTAAACGCTATGATAAGTTCGGGTTTTACAGTCAAACACATGGAGGAATTTCATCCGAATCCGGGAGCTTTCGATAGTTGGTGGTATAAAACGCCGGGGGAGGCCGAAGCGGATAACTTTAGAAAATACGACTGGCGACAAAATCCGTGGGCGGCGATACCCCAATGGATAGGGTTTTCGGCAAAAAAGGAGGATAAATGAATGAACGGCATTGAGACAACCATTTACTTTTATACTCGCAACGATGCCTTTATCGTTAACAATATCTTATGCGGCAATATGGATTTTTTATGGGAAAATATAAAACCCTTGCTTGACGACAACAATGGTATATTGAAAGAACATGAAAATGGTTTACGCCCACCGCTTGATGATATAACGATAAATCGTTTGCAAAGCCGTATATACGGAGAGCTTGACGAAGCAGCTAAGAAAAAAATTTTAAAAACAGCTTGGGATGACATTCACAATATCACGAGAGCAATGGAACCGGCGAAAAGTAATGTTAAACTTTACAGAACCGTAATAACTGTCGACAATGACCCCCGGCCATATATCAATTTGTTAGGCAATTGTAAAAAAGAGGATATGATAGAGTTTAAAAATATATCGTCAACATCGGCTGCGCCCGGGTGGGGAGAGAATTCCGGGCACGGGTTTTATAGGTATAAAATATCCGTTCCTAAAAATTTTCCGATTTTAGAGCTTGACCGGTTTAAATGCCGCAATGAGGAAGGCGAAATTTTACTACCGCCTATGAAATGCAGGATATCAGCTATATATAATGATTTAAGCGAAAAATGCAGAGGAGTATTCGACTTGGATTTAATCGAATCCGTGCCGATAAACGGAGATATTTATGAGTATAATTAAAACGCATGATATCACTCTCTTTGCTTACCCTGAGATAACATGTATTTTCTATACATCGAAAGATTGAGCTTGAAAAATCCCTTTATGGTGATAAAAATCAAGCAGGTAAAAACAATATAGTAGGCCGGCGCCGCGAAGAGCCAGATGTCACGCGGCAGCAGATTTTTCAAATAGACGCCGTCGATCAGTTCATAGACAAACAATCGCTCTTCGCCCCCCGCCAGAGGGCGGAAAGCAACCGCGTTTATGACAACATATACGATGCCGCCAACGAGTTTGAGTCCGTCTTTTGACGAACACCGCTGTGTTCCGATTATAACAAAACCGCAAAGGTAAAGCGCCGCGTGACAGAAGAGAGAGAAATAAATGTCGTGTCGCGGATAAGTATTATAAATAGGCCCTCCCAACACAATCATAGTTATATAGTAGAAGAACCCGGCCATCAAACCCGAATATGCCGCTAAGCTTTGAAATTTCTTCTTAGCTAAAAGTAAAATCACAGGAACGGCAAAATAGGCGACGGCAGAAAACTCCACCGGGATTTTAACTCCGTTTCCAATCAGAGGCGACAGCGAGTAACGCCCAACATTAAAGCAAAGCAGCGTCAGGCACAGAAAGCGGATCACTTTCGCCCTGATTCGTTCGGCGGATTTACATAGCTGTGCCGCTAAAACATTAACCGCCGCAAAAACAATAAACGCGAACGCGTTCAAACCATACATAAACGCACCCCTTAATTCTATTTCGCATAACCGAACCATCCCCACTCGTGCCAAAAGCCGAGCGCGCCGGACGAAAGCATTGATATGATAATGCCGAGAACAAAACTGACGGCAAATACCGTAAGGGCTATAAGCGCGGCCAAGCGAATACGCCGATTTATTTTTGCCGGGAGCTTTGGGTAAACCGCAAGGGAGGGGAGAACGGCTCTGCCGTAAGCCGAGGAAAGCGCGTTGCTACGAAACCTGCCGTAAGAACGCGTGAGCTGGCGCACAAACACGGCAAAGTAAACGCAGCCAATCGCCGTCAGTACGGCAAGAGAAGCGAACGACAAGCCAAAAACCGCGCCGCACCAGTAAGGGATGGGGGGTAGCAACATATAAATATTTAAGCCGCCGAACAGGCAGACGGCAACCGTTGCGCTTGCCAGCGCGAAAGCCGCCATTATCGCTTCCCACGCAAAGAGCATGATAAAAATTACAGCCGCGAAAATATCCGAAAAAACAAGCCCGAAAACGGTCATGAACTTTTTGCCATAGAAATTCCCCGCGTCGGCGCTGCGCTCGAATTGCGCGGCCAACGCCGCGGGGTCGCCGAGCTTCGCGGATATTTCTTCCTCGGAAAAACCGTCCGCCATTTTGAACGCGAAATGCTGCTCGTACTCGCCGACAATATCTTCCGCGTCGGCAATATCGTTACTTTTTAGCCCATTTAAAAGCTCTGCGAGATATTCATTCTTTGTCATTTTTATCATCCTCCAATAAGGTTTCTACCGTTCGGGCGAAATTTAAATATTCGTTCCGGTCTTTTTCATAGGTCTCGCGTCCTGTTTCGGTAAGAGAGTAGTATTTTCGCGGCGGGCCTCCGCTCTCTTCCTCAAGATAAGTGGTGAGCAGACCGTCGCTTTTCAATTTTCTGAGAATCGGATAAACTGTACCGTCCGCTATATCGATGTGCCCGGACAGATATTCGGAAATTTCATACCCGTAGCAATCGCGTTTTTTAAGAAGTGACAGCACGCAAAGCTCCAGCACACCCTTTTTAAATTGTGTGTTCAAACAAATCACCCCCGGATAAAAATAGTGGTTGTTAACTACTATTAGATTATATATAGTACTTGGGCAGTTGTCAAGAGTTATTTTAAATTTATACTATATATTTTTATGCCAAATAAAATAACTATGTTTTTAGCAATAATGTTATCCGTTTATGCGCTTATCAATTTTTCATTATAAAAAAAGACTGCTATAATATGTTATAGCAGTACTTTTGTGTCGAAACATAACTTTCCGCCCGCGCTTTAATAAAAGGGCAAAAAATCTCTTTCGCGCTTTAAGCCCTCACCGCGGGTGTTTTTAACGGCGGCCGTCTTGCGGTCTCCCCGGTTGACCGCCGATATTGCTACCGCTGCTGTAGATAAGGCTTTGCATCGTTATTTTCACCGAGGAAAGTCCGGCGTTAAGTGTATAAACCCCGGCTTGCTTTATCGCCGGCGAGCTTATCACTATCGAATCATATGCTTTTGGCGGTTCATATAAAATTATTATATCACCCGCCTCATCGACAAGAGAAACGCATGTATTGGCGTTTTGACCGGACGATAAGTTTACAAGCATGGATCCCTGTGTTGAAGAAGTCCCAAAATTTTGCGCCATTCCGCGGCTTCCTACCGCAACAAATATACCGCCGGTAATTGCCGCCGAACCGTCGTAATCCAAAGCTCCGTCCGCGCTGCGCGTTGACCCGCTGACATATGTTTCGCCGCCGGTAACATATACATTCCCGTTTGAATCAATCCCGTCACCGGAGGAGTTTATTATGATTTGTCCTCCTGATATTTTTATGTAGCAATCAGCGTCGGCGGCAAATCCGCCCGCGCCCGGTCTGCCGCCAAAACCCGAGCCGTCGTTTCCGCTCGCGGCGTTAAGCCCGTCATCGCTCGCGACAATCGAAATAATACCGCCGGCAATATCAATGCTCTTTCCCTCGATACCCTCATAGCTTTTTAATATTGTTATTTCCCCGCCGCTGATTATAACTTTGGTGTCGGCATGAATACCGTCATCGCCCGAGGAGATTTCAAAAGTCCCGCCCTCAATTTGCAACGACGCGGACGCGTCGAAACCGTCTGTTCCGGCAGTAATGTCAAAATCCCCGCCCGTAACATAAATAAAGCCAAACATATCCTCGATATTATCAGCATGTATGCCGTCTTTGCCGGATTTTATTATAAAATTACCGCCGGCAATCCTCACGCTGTCCTTTCCCTCAAGACCATGCCCTGCGCTGGTGATTTCGTAGTCCCCGGAGATGACAACAAGGTCATCTTTTGAAACAACGCCGTGTCCATAAACCGCGTTTATGATAAGCTTTCCGCTTCCGTTAAAAGTTATGTCTTCCTTTGAAAAAACCACCGCATCTATGTTGTTTGAATCTATGGCCTCAAAAGCGTTTTTGTTGGAAAGTGTGTTTATGGTTGCGGTTTCAAGCGTAATAAAAACCTTATCGGCTTGCTTAACATAAATTGCGGCGCTGTTATCGCAGTTGATATCAACGCCCCGCAAAACAAGATGAACTTTCTCGTCTTTTCCCGTGTTTATGATAATCTGCCCGTTGGACAGCGAACCCCGAAGAACATATGTGCCGGAAGATACAATGGTGATAATGTTTCCGTCGATAACAACACTGGCGGAATCAGCCGAACTGCCGTTGTCCGATAATATTATTTCCGTATAATCTGAATACTCTGTTTTTTTATCTCTGTTCGTAAACATATTTTCGGCATCCGGCGTAAAGGCCGGCAGGGGAAGTTCCTGAGAAACAACTTCCGAGTTTATATTATCGCTGTGCGCGCTGTTAACGATTTTACATCCCGAAAGGAAAGCCAAACCCGCAAGCGCAATTAGTATAACGGATGTAATTTTTTGTTTTTTCATATATGACGACTCCTTTATAATTCGCCGGCGGCTGCTTTATGTTTGGATTCCAAAACTATATGTTTGCCGTTGTTTCAATCAATCTTGCCAACCTATTCCTTTTCCTAATCTTAAAACACATATTATACATACAAAATATAAAAGGCAAACCTTAATTCAAACTTAAAAAATAACCGGCAATGTCATATTAAAGCGTTTAATCTAAACTTGAAAAATTCTTGCATTCTGCTTTGCGTTATCGTATAATCAATGTGGTGTAAATGCAAACAATGATATGTAACCAAGCGGCAATAATATAAATATACAGGAGAATATACAATGAAAAAGCAGAAAATCGCGTTCTTTCTTTCTTTTTTACTCGGAATATCAACGCTTACGGCTTGCGTAAAGCCCGCGGGCGGGACGGAGGTCTCTGACAATTCCTCTGTTGTTTCAAACTCCGAATCTTATGAAATTTCGGATACCGAATCTTCCGAAGAAACATCGGACACGGAAATAAAAGATTTGAATAAGGTTGTGCTTCGCTTTGCGGCTATGAGCGACGTGCATCTTAGCGGTTCAACATCAGAAGCCGAGTATAAGAGGTTCAGGCAGTCTTTGGATTTTATGTATGAGTTCGCCGCGGAACAAAGCTATAAGAGCTTTGATTTACTCTTGGTCGCGGGCGACATGACAAACCACGGATATGATAACGAGCTTGCGGCGTTCCAAAACATTGTTGACGAAAAGCTGAAAGAGGGCACGGAAAAGCTTTTTATTATGGGAAACCATGAGTTTTACAACGATGACACCAGCGATACAGCCCAGCAAAGGTGGGAAGCGGCGACCGGCGAAACTAAAAACAGCCACAAGGTTGTAAACGGTTATCACTTTATCGGCGTTTCGCCCAATTCGGGTTATGATTTTACCTACATAAAAAGCTGGCTTGACGAGCAGCTTCAAATCGCGGTCGCGGACGACCCCGCCAAGCCCGTGTTTGTAACCCAGCACCATCATATCAAGGGCACCGTTTATGGCAGCGCCGACTGGGGCACGGATCTTATCACCGGTATTTTAAACAAATATCCGCAGGTTGTAAATTTTTCAGGGCATTCGCATTACCCGATAAACGACCCCCGCTCGATCCACCAAAAAAACTTTACAAGCCTCGGCTGCGGAACGCTGTCATATTTTGAGCTTGAGGGCGGAATGGTCTACGGCCCGTACCCTCCCGGTAGCACAAACGCCGCGCAGTTTTGGGTCGTCGAGGTCTATGAGGACAACAGCGTCGGCTTTAAGGCGTATGACTTAATAACAAAACAATTCTTCCCGCTCGAATATAAAATACCCTGTCCGGTAAGCAAGGACACCTTTGTTTACACGGATAAACGCGCGGAAAGCTCCCAAAAGCCCCTGTTCCCGGAGGGGGCGAAGCTTGAAGTAAAAGACATTAAAAAGTCCAGCGCGACCCTTGTGTTCGACCACGCGACGGACGACGATTTGGTTCACAGCTATATTTACCGGTTCTTCACCAAAGACGCAAAGCTTGCCGCGGAGTTTAAAACTTTTTCCGATTACTACTATTTAAACCGCCCCGAAAGCATGAGCTATACCGCCACGGGGTTAAAGCCGGGAACGGAATATCTGATAAGGATAACGGCAATTGACTGCTACGGAAAAGAATCGGACAACATGTTGGAAGCCGAATTTAAAACGGACGGCGAGCCGCCCGAACCCACCGACCCGGACGCTCCGCTCCCCGACGCGGATTTTCTTGACGTGGTGTTTGATGAAAACGGCGCCGCCGATAAAGGAACGCTTAAAAAAACCGTCGAGAGCTTTAAAAACGCCCTTATTGAAAAGGACGACAAACTCGGCGGCGAATACGCGGCGAAATTCACCGGCAACGGCGACTATTTAAGGGTAAAATTCAGCAAATCCGAATATGACACGCTAACCGAAACCATTTCCCTGTCCGCAAGATTTATGATTAATAAGCTCAACACCTCCGATTATATGGACGCTGTCGGCAACATGCAGTCCGGCGGCTACGGCTTTGAAATAACGACAAGCGGCGTGCTGGAATTTTGGATTTCAATAAACGGCTCCTACACAACCCTTGAAACCAAAGTCAAAGAGGGCGTTTATTATACCGTTACGGGCACATACGACGGCAGCAAGGTTATTTTGTATGTCGACGGCAAAAAAGTCGGCGAAAAAAGCCTCGGCGGCTATATCACCTACCCGGCGGATTCGTCGGCGCACGCCCTTTGTATCGGCGCGGATGTCCAACCCGGCGGCACAGGCACTTCTTTCTTTAACGGGAACGTCGCTTTTGTAAAAATTCATAGTACCGCGCTTTCTGAAAAACAGGTAAAAGAACTTGCGGAACAATAAACTATACCTTTTGAAATACCGCAAAAATCCGCTCTCAGGGGGGTTTATGAAAAAAATATTTAGTTTGGTTATGGTCTTAGCCCTGCTTTTGTCGGCGGCCGCCTGCGGCGGCAATCCTCCGCTGCCTTCGGAAGAAAGCGGCGGCATATCCGTGAGTGATTTCCCGCAGTCTTCGGGGGAGAGCGGCGAGGCTGAAAGCTCGCAAACTCCGGGCGAAACCGAATATATTCTCCCGGATTCGGTTATTGCGATAAACAATCTCCTGACCGGGGATATTGATCGTTCACTCCAAAGGCAAAACTTTCTCCGCGGAGCCGCTTACACGAGTTCCGCCGTTTCGGGCGGCGGGGACGGCAGCTATGCCGACCGCGGGAATATGCTTACGGACGGAATTATTGTCGAGGGGTTTGAAAAAAACAACTGGGTCGGTTATCAGAATCAAAACAAAATTGAGATAACATTTGATTTCGGCGGAGTTAAAACAGGCATTGCCGACGTCGAGGCGGGGTTTCTCACGCTTAACGAATACGGCATCTGGCTGCCCGACTATGTTGAGCTTTGCTTTTCCGACGACGGCGTGGACTATACCGCGGTTTCCCGCGTAAACATACCGCGCGGGGTAAACGATATCCGAAGGGTGACTTACGGGTTTTATTTGCAAAACTCGGTCAGCGCGCGATATATGAAATTAGTTATACTGATTTCAAGGAACGCCTTTGTTTTTATCGATGAAATAGCGGCGTTTACATATGACGGCGGCGAAGCGGAGGAGGGGGATTTGGTCTATGACTATTACCCCGAATATACGCTTGATAATGGAGAAATTTACTGGGATCCGGGTGACGACGACTTTCAAACCAAGCAAAACCTCGCGCTTGGGAAGACAGTTTATATTTCGTCGTTTTATCCCCTGCCAAAATTTGAGGCTAAAACCTCTTCCAACAGCACGGTTTCGGATTCTCATTATATTACCGACGGCAAATATATAACAAGCCCCTCTTGGGACAGAACGGGGGTTTTCAGATTCACTCGCGGGGACGGCAGGGACGTGATTATCGACCTTGAAAAAATCTCCGCCGTAACCGGCGCGAAAGGCGAGTTTATAGCCCACCCGAGCTGGGGCGTTTATCAGCCCGACCTTGTGGGTTTCAGCGCGAGCGTTAACGGCAGTGACTGGCAGGGAATCGGCACCGCCACGGTTGAGTATGACAAGAAAAAAGACGCGCAAAGCTGTAAGTTTGACATTGACTTCGCGGGTGTGTTTAAGGCGAGATATGTCAAAGTTTCTTTCCTCTGCCCGAGTTTCAGAGCTGTCGGCGAGATTGAGATAATCGGCACAAAAGCTGTCCCCGACACCGCCCAAACACCGAATCCTGCCGCCGACGACATAACAAACCTGAGCGACTGTTATGTCACGCCGGAAAAGTTCGGCGGTATCAATAATATCCTCTGCACCCCGATATGCCGCGGCGACGGCGTTAATTACGACCCTACCGCCATGGTGACGACGGATGATTTTCTGCCGCTTGTCGGTTATTATGAAGACGGCAGGCTAATCGACACTTTTATGGACACCTTTCTTATCTCCCCCTGTTCGGCTTACACCGTTAAGGAAGACCTAATAAGGCTTGACGGCTGGAAGTTTTATGTTAACAGCCAGTTCCAAGAAAGCCTTAACCTCCCCGCGCTTAACGAAGCCGCGAAAATTGTCGGCGGCGGGCTTGGTATTGCCGACTACAAAGTTAATATATTTATGTCGCTGCTCCGCCCCGTCCCCACTTCGGACGACGGGCAGGCAAACAGTTTCGGCGATATCGACGGCGACGGCGAGGACGACCCCTTAAACCTGCTTGAAAATCGCGTCAAGGCGCTTAAATGGATGGTTGACACCCAAATTGCCATGCTTGAATCGGCAAACTGCGGCCATATAAACCTTGTCGGTTTTTACTGGCAGGAGGAATTTATTAATGACAACGACCCCGACGAGATAAAAGCCTTTGAGTATATCCGCGACTATATCAAAGGCAAAGGTTATAAAATTATCTGGATACCTTATTACAACGCCCAAGCGTTTTACAAATGGAGGGAGTTTGGCTTTGATCTCGCCTGTCTTCAGCCGAACTACGCCTTTGTCTACACCGCGAACGCGGAGCGGCTAACCTCGGCGGCGATACAGGCAAGGCTCTTCGGCATGTGCGTTGAGCTTGAGGCAAATACCTATACCAATTTAATAAACATCATCCGTTATAAACAGTATCTCGAATACGGCGTAAAATACGGTTATATGAACGCGGTGAAGATTTATTATCAAAACGTAATTCCGACGGAAATAACAAGGGCGATGAATCATCCCGACCCTTTTATCGCTTCGATATACAAAGACACTTACCTCTTCGCGAAAGGACTGCTTGACGAAAACTACTCTTACAAAGGGGAGTGCGTCCACGGCGAGGAAACTGAAATAAGCGCGGAAGCGGAAAAAGCGGGTAGAAAATATATCGGTACAGCCGATCTCGGCAACGCGTCGGGCTATACATTCAGCTTGGAACTGTCGCCGAAGTACGGCTATATCGAAACAAACCCCGACGGCAGCTTTGCCTACACCCCGCTCACGGGCTTTAAGGGTAAGGATTATTTCTGCCTACGGGCAAGTTTTATCGACGGCTTTAATTTAACCGTTAGGGTTGAAGTTGATGTCAGCTGAAAATCGGCGTCAGGCAATAAAATCTTTAAATTTTAAGTCAATTTTTTGCTTTTAAAACACAGTCCAGCTCACAAAGCGCGGTTTTGTTGCTGTCCCACTTTAATTTCAAAACCGCTTCGTCATATGTGTCCCAACGGAAATTAATATGTTCGGCGGACAGGATAATATTTTCAGACTTTAATTCCACCGCAAAGGCGTATTCGGGAATAACAAATACGCTTTTCCCCCATTCCTTACGCTGTTTTTCAGAAAAAATATAGGTCGGGATATGGCATAAAGAGGTGAGCGCGATAAAATCTTCGGACTTAATCCCCGCTTCCTCAAAGCTTTCTCTTGCGGCGGCCTGAACCGGCGTTTCTTTTCCCTCTCCGCCGCCGGCAATAAATTGATATTGGCACAAAGGGTTTTTACGCTCAAACACGCAGTACTTTATTTTTCCGCCGGCCCGGAAAACGGAATTACCAAAACTTGAAACTTCGCTCTTCCCATATTTTACCCTCCGTCTATTAAACAATTATAGTGTAACAAGCTTATTTTTCAATGTTTTTCACAAAACAAGTCCGCTCTCAGTCGGGAGCGGATTTTTTTCGTTTGGAAAACAGTTTCTTAAATAAATTGCGTTTTACATTTAACACGCGTTTAGCGAATTACAAATATGAATTTTTTGTAAAACTTACCGGGACTATTGACAGTATACTGTGCACAGTGTACAATACTATTGCAATGATTGACACAATAGCGGCAAAACAAAAAATAAGAAAAAGGAAAGGGTGTTAAAATGGAAAACGAAAACATTATAAAGCGGCTTGAAACGCGGCTTGAAGAAATGCAAAAGGAGCTGGAGCAATTGAAAAACCCAAAACCGGAAGACAAAAACAACGATCTGTTTGAGAATCACCGCGAGGCGCTGGCAGAAGCGCAAAAATCAGTAATGGATGTGCTGAAAAAAATGATTGAGGACGGAGCCAAAGCTGCCGGCACGGTTATAAGCGTGACGGCTTTCGACGGCACCGGTAACGGAACAGGCACTTCTGTATTCCACAGCCTTGATGATTTGGCCGAAGACGGGCTTGCCGCCGCGCTTGATGTTTTTACCAATCCGCGCAGAATATCAATTTTAAAACTGCTAATCCCAGAAGCCATGACCCCGTCGGAAATTTCGCGGAATACCGGACTTGTCGGAGGTCAGCTTTATCACCACCTGTCAATTCTTGAAAACGCGGGTTTGCTGTTTAAAACCGCGGACAAATACAGGACGAAAGGCGAAACGCAAATACTGTTATGCGGGCTGCACGCCGCGGTGGGAGGGATGGATATCGCGAAACGCTAAAAAGCGTTGACTGCAGAAACCATAACACATCTCATTATAATAAAAACCTGCCGAGAAAGCAATTATAACTTTTTCGGCAGGGTTTTTTCCGTTAAGGGTATTATTCGCCCATAAAATACACCGATTTAAGTGGCTATCTCATCGCTTTCGCCCTCAATTTCTTCGGCGGTTTCGGGCTCTTCTATCCTGCGAGTTTCAACAATCGACACCACCATGGCGTCAATCGGGCTTAAAATTTCAATGTCTGGGTTTTTGGCGATATCCAAATCGCTAATCCTCATGCTTTCGCCCGCCCGCAGGCCGCCAATATCAATTTCAATCTTATCGACAAGGTTTGACGGGAGCGCCCGATATGAAATCTCTGACTGCGGCTGCTGAACCATTCCGTCGACCCTTTCCCCGTTTACAAGTATAACTGCCATTGTGCTTGTTACAATTTCGTCGGCTAACAGCGCCTGAAAGCTCAAATGCTCCGGCTTGCCCGTCACCGGGCGGCGGCTGACCTCCCGCAGCAAGGCTGAAAACTTTTTGTCCCCAACGGTTAGTTCAACTTTGCTCCCCACGGAGTTTGAGCCTAAAAACTGCGCGACCGCGGCTTGCGGAAACTGAATGCTCAAAGATTCCTTAAGGTTTTTTCCATAGAGAACGCCGGGGATAAATCCTTCCCTCCTAAGCTGTTTGGGTTTTAGGCGGGCGTTTCGATTTTCCGCGTGTAAAGTAGACATATTTATTCCTCCTAAATCAGTCTAAAGCTTCGCCTTGAATGTAAGTTTTTTTTGTTTTGGCGATACAAACTTAAAAATACAACATTAAATATATCATATTAAAGAAAATAAAGCAAATTTTGTGTTGTAATGGAAAAATTTACGTTTTTGTAGAGCTGCCAGCATACTATCCATTATCTCTTATCTCTTATCTTTTATCTCCTATCTATTTACCTGTCCTCTCCAAAGCAAATCAAAAAGCGGCGCATCTTTTAATTTTTACGCAAGATGCTGTCAATTGTATGAGAAACTACTTCTGCCATACGGACAAACCCCGCGTCGTTCGGGTGAGTGCCGTCAACAGTACAGGCGTCGCGGTTGCCGCTCATAAATAGCCGCTCCCCGTCAATAAAATAAACGTTTTTATCTCCGCGAGATTTCGCGTTAATAAAAGTTTTATGAATAATATCACGCCGTAAAATGCTTTGTTCAATGTTGTTGTCAAAATCCGGCTTTGACATAAAAATCACGGGCGTGTTCGGGTGGGTTTGACGTATTTTCAAAAACATTTTTTCATGAGTGGCTGCCAAATGCTCGGCTGTGGGAGCGTTATGGTCATAATCGCAGACAAAAATATTAAAGTCAAGCGACGCCATATAATCAACTATCGCGTCCTCCGCCTTGGCGGAACCCGAAAAGCCTAAATTAATATGGTCGCAATTGAGTTTCGCGGAGATTATATTTTGATAGCAATTGCCCGGGCGGGAAGCGCATCCGCCCTGCGTGATCGACGAGCCGTAATATAAAATCGGTTTATTATAGGAATACTGCGCGCCGTGACCCAAAGCGGCGCCGTCCTGAAGACCAATATATAACGCGCTTACATCGCTGTATAGCGGAAAGTGAATGGTAACGCCGCGGGTTTCCCTGTCGGGGAAGTCAATTATAGATTCATAACCGTCGGTCATATTATAAGGGGGCATAAACGTCCCTTTATAAGTCCCTTTCCCTCCTTTATCGATATAAAGGTCAAACCCCGAGGTGCCCGCCAGCGGCATATGGGGAAAGCGCGTAATTGCCGGCATAACGGCTTTGACGGCAATATATGGTGAATCGGTTGTAAACCTGACCCTTCCGCCCGCGGTGTTTTTCGCAAGAATGGCGACGCTTTCGCTTGTCGCCTTTGCGACCTCATCCGGCATTCGCTTGAATGACGGCTCGTTTTTGGGGTTATATAAGCCATAGATATCAAACGGCTCGCTTCTGACGTCGTGTAAGCGCAGATCATCTCTGTGAAACGAATTTTCCACTTTTAAATTTTTATCAAACTCGCCAATCGTTTTTTTCATACTCTCACCTTTATATAAATAAAATATAAAATATATTACCATATAAATTAAAATAAAACAACCGCAAGATGCAATATTCTCAATCGGTTTATTGTCTGTTATCTGTTTTGAGATTATATCGTGGCGATACTGAAGCCTTCTCTCAAAACGTTACGGCAGCAAATTGGACTTTTCGGAAAAACTTGTCCGGTATACTACCGCCCTATAAAAACAAGGGGCTGACTTGAATTAGACAGCTCCCTGCGTTTATTTATTTCGGGTAACAGCTCGGTTTACATTTTTACAGCTTGACTCCGCTTTTTCTTAATTCCAACAAAGATCAGCAAACCTGCAATAATGATAACGGCTATAATAGAGGCCGCGAGGATGAGATTCTCGTATTTCGGCTTTTGGTTTTCTTTAGCGGTGTCCGTCAGCAAGTTCAGCGTAACAGAATTGGTCATTACGGTTTTGACTTCGCCCTCCAAAACATGATTGATAATCAAACAGCGGTATTGATAACCGTTCATGGAATCATCAACCGCGCCGAGGGCGTAGCTCGCGGTGTTCGCGCCGTCTATTGGCATAAAGCCGTGACCGTCCTTATCCACCTGCCATTCGTAGGCGTACAGATCGCCTTTGTTTTCAACGGAAAGGTTAATATCCTTGCTGTAGGGAGCTGCGTAGCTTTCCTCCATACCGGAAGCCTTTATACCGTCGCCGGAAGGCGCGTCCGCTTTAATCTCTGTAACCACGATAAGACCTATCATCATTTGCGGTTCCCATTTATTGATTCCGTCGATCTCGCCGCCGTACGTTTTGACGTCCGCAAGCCATCTGTCGTTATTCTCGAGCGGTTTACCGTTATTATTTATGAGATTCATAAAATAAACTTCGCGGTCAAGGACAGAGCGGCCGCCCATCCATTCGAAAATTCCTACTTTCCACCACTGGTTTGTGACAAAAGGGGCGCCCTTGCCCATAATTCCGGCTATATTTATGCCGCCCTCAGTAAAAATGTCATATAAGCTTTTAGTCCCGCCATAATCCTTATAAACAGCCACGAGCCATTCGGGCGAAGGGTAGGGCGCGGATATACCGTCGTTTGGCAGGGGAAGGTATCCGCCGGTATTTTTATACCATTTGAAAAGACTTTTATCAATGCCGTCGCAAAGCACCCCGCCGAAAAGGTCATAGCTCATAATCCAACCGCTCGGACCGTTCGGGAAATTCGGGTTTATCGTTTTGGGAACGGCAGTCGCCTTTAGCAGCAATTCATGCCCCGGAACCTGGTAATACCGCTCGTCGGCGGCGCGGATATTGATAGGGTGAGCATCCGCGAGCGCTAAGACATCGGCAATTTGCTTTTTTAATAAGTTCAATCGGACAAGCATGGTTGCTTTGTCGTTTTCAATCTTCCTGCGCTCCGTACTGCCCTCCGGCAATAATGCTGCGCTTTTCTCCGCGTTGTCAATACCCACGATAAGCCCCGCCATCGAAGTGGTTGATAATTGGATATATAAATTTAAAATCTCGGATTGGAAGTTGATTCGCGCTTTGTATCCTAAGTGTTCCCAATTATACGAATAAAGCACAAGTTTATCAAAAGCGGTGAAAAGATCCATACTAAAAGCCGTTGAATCCGACTTGAGAATAATATCACCAAACATCCGTACCCATTCGTGGTAATCATCGCCGCCCGCCCATTCTTTGTTTACCGTGTATAAGTAAAAATCTTCGGTTGCTTGCAGCCGACTTTGTTTTTCTGCCGGAGTTTCATTCGGTTTTTCCTTAAGTTGTTCCAACCTCGTCTTATATGTTTCATTACGCATTCTATAAGCGGAAGATTTATCCGAATAATCGGTGATACGCTTTTCGATCGAATCTTTTAATTTGGAAATCGTTATTTTATCGTCGAGGTATTTTGTCATATCGGTCATTTGCGCTTTGATTTCATCAAGCTTCTGATTGATTTTTGCCAATGCCTCCTGTACTCGTTCGGTATCGGTGCCGAAAAGCGCGCCGAACGCTCCGTCGATAACGGCACCCGCTCCGGGATAACCCTTAAGAGCCGCAATGGCTTTCAGCCCCGCCTTGGTGTTAGTCAGATATTTGTAGGCCTCTTCGTTGGTTTCCGCAACCGCCCCCAAAAGAATTTCGTCATCTGCTGCAAACGCCGTGAGCGACATAGCGCCCATAAGCATTATCAGCGCAAGTAACAGCGGGAATAATCGCTTTGTAAATATCCGTTTCATCGAAAATCGCCTTTCTTTAGTTATATTCATTGATTGTATTCGTTGACAAAATGTCAGTGATAGTGTATAATGAAACCAAACTGAGTCATTGACAAATTCAATGTAATTATATTATAGCGAAACAGATTGAAAAAGTCAATGACTTTTTTTGCAAAGGAGAAAATTTTTAATGAAAGAAAAACTGACAAAGCGCAAGCTGCAAGCCGCAGAAACAAGGCAAAAAATTTATGACGCCGCAAAAGCGCTTATGGAAAAGAACGGCCACGAGGCCGTCGGAATCGATGACATAGTGAGAGAAGCGGGCGTCGCGAGGGGCACCTTTTATGTTTATTTTCTCTCCAAAGAAGATTTATTGGTGTATATTGTTTTAGAAGGCGCCGAAAAGATGCGTTCGCAAATTACCGGGGTTTGGGACAGCCTTGACAAAAGCCTACCGGCTTCGGATTTGATTGTGGCAATCGCCTGTTATATTTGTGAATTGACGCAAAGCGCGGGCGCGGAGATAATGCGGACGGTCTATAAAATTTTTATCGAACGAAGGCAAGCGTCGGGTGTCGCGTCAGAATTCAGCTTCGATATGCCCGATCTTTTTATAAATCTGTATAATCTCGGCGTTTCACGCGGAGAATTTATTCCCGCCAATGCTTCTGAAATCGCCGCGAGCATTAAAACCATATTAGTGGGTCTGACATTTGAATGGTGCCTTTACGACCCTAACTATAGCTTTATCGAACGCGCCAAAGCGCTCGTTTCGGAATATCTTAACAGGTTTAAATTATAAACTGCCGACGGTTAATATTTGATTAACACTCGTGCCAAGGGCGTCGCGCTTGGCCTTGACAAGCGATCCCCAAACAATAACGCCCGCCGTATTTGGGCTGGTTTTTATTCAGCGCGGCGAATATCTCTCATCCGCAGGGGCGAATATAGCAGAACATTTATGCCGATACCGGCAAAAACATGAAATATATTTGCAATGTATCATTTGACTTATTGCCGATATTGTGATACAATAAAAGCAATAAATGGAGGAGATACGGTATGAAATATCTTTCCGTCGCAAAAACCGCTGAAAAATGGAAGGTTTCAAAACGCAGCGTCAGAGGCTACTGCGCCGCCGGTCGTATTGAGGGCGCGTTTCTTACGGGTAAGACATGGAACATACCGGAGAACGCCGAAAAACCCGAACGGGCAAATAAAAAGCGGAGTCTGCCTTATACGCTTCTCGAGGTGATGCGGGCTGAAAAAAGAAGCCGTCTATCGGGTGGTATTTACCATAAAGTGCAGATTGATTTGACTTATAACTCCAATCATATGGAAGGCAGCCGTCTCACCCACGATCAGACGCGTTATATTTTTGAAACCAACACCATCGGGGTCGAAAGCGGAAGCGTAAGCGTGGATGATATTATCGAAACGGCGAATCACTTCCGCTGTATCGACGCGGTCATCGATAGCGCTAAAAACCTTCTTTCGGAAAAGCTAATCAAAGAGCTTCACTCGATATTAAAAACCGGGACGAGCGACAACCGCAAGGATTGGTTTGCGGTCGGTGATTACAAAAAAACGCCGAATGAGATCGGCGGTATGGAAACAGCGTTACCTGAAGAAGTCAGTGGTAAAATGAAAGAGCTGCTTGCGGAATACAATGCTATTAAAAATAAAACGCTGGTGGATATTATTGATTTTCATGTTCGGTTTGAGCGCGTCCATCCGTTTCAGGACGGCAACGGAAGGGTCGGCAGGCTGATCATGTTCAAGGAATGCCTTAAATATAATATCGTTCCGTTTATCATTGAGGATGAAATAAAGATGTTTTATTATCGGGGACTCAAGGAGTGGAACACGGAAAAGGGCTATCTGACGGATACTTGTCTATCCGCGCAGGATAAATTCAGAAAGGTTCTGGATTATTTCAGAATAGAGTATCAAAATTAGGAAAATGCTTTGCCACAGAAATTTTTTGCCGCTTAATTATGGGAGAAAACACTAAAATGACTGAAAAAGAACTATTAAGAACATTCGTAAAAGCCGAACCGATCAACAAAGGTTGGTCGGAGGATAAAAAATACTGTGTAACCACAACAGACGGAACAAAGTATCTGCTTCGTATCACGCCCATTGTACGGTACGAAGTACGCAAATCATTATTCGCCATGCTGGAGCAAGTAGCTGCGTTAGGAATACCTATGTGCAAACCTGTGGAATTCGGCACTTGTGACAATGGCGTTTATTCGCTTCAAAGCTGGATTGACGGCGAGAACTTGGAGGCTGTATTGCCTCTGCTATCTGAAACAGAACAATATGTGTTAGGGTTGAAGTCCGGAGAGATTGTGCGGAAAATGCACTCCATTCCCGCGCCGGAAACACAGGAAAAATGGGAATCCCGGTTCAATCGCAAAACAGACTATAAAATACAAAAATATCATGAGTGCGGTCTGCGTTTTGACGGTGACGAACACGTCCTTGCCTACATTGAACAGAATCGTCACTTATTGAAAAACCGTCCTCAGTGTTTCCAGCATGGCGACTATCATATCGGAAACATGATGCTTGAAAACGGCGAAAAGCCTTTGGAGCAAAGGCTGAAAATTATTGATTTTGACCGCTACGACTTTGGTGATCCGTGGGAAGAATTTAACCGCATTGTTTGGAGCGCGGCGGCAAGCCCGCATTTCGCAACCGGACAGCTTCGCGGTTATTTCGGCGGTTCCCCGTCGCACGGATTAGAGCCGCCGTTAGAATTTTTCAAGCTGCTGGCTTTTTATATTGCCAGCAACACTCTGTCCTCGATTTATTGGGCTGTTCCGTTCGGGCAGTCTGATCTCGATACCATGATGAAACAAGCGCAGGATGTGTTGGAATGGTTTGACAATATGCAAAACCCTGTGCCGACTTGGTATTTGAGGGATTGGAGGTCGTTACAAGAATGACAAATAGAGTAAAAGCAATCAGTGAATATGTCAATAACATTTTCGATAGTATAGAAAATTCCGACGAAAAACGAGACGCCTATATTCATTCTTACGGCGTTTCCGAGTGCTGTGCGCTGTTAGCGGCAAAACGCGGATTGGACTTGGAATTGGCAACAGTTATTGGTTTATTGCATGATGTGTACCGTTATAAAACAGGCATTACCGCTTGGCATTCACAAAACGGTGCGGAAATGGTACGCGTTGCGTTTAAGTATGTATTGAAAGAAATTTTTACCGATGATGAACAGACAATCATAAAGTCTGCAATTTATCATCACGCGAACAAAGATCTTATTCACGATAAATACGATGAATTATTAAAGGACAGCGATATTCTCCAACGATTGTCTTTTGATAATACATATGGATGGATTTATGGTCAAAGACTGCTTCATACCTTAAAGGAACTTTCACTGCCGGTTCCCAACATAACAATCCTCCCGAAAGAAAGAATAGCCGCGCAATCGTTTAATAAATCCCGTTTTGCCGATATAGCCGAATCTCTTGCTAAAAAAAGAATTACCGGAGAAAAGTCAGACACAGACTTCATGAAAATAATCAATTATTATCCGGAGGATTCCGTTTTCGACGGGTTGAAAAACGCTTGGTGTGCCGCTTTTATTTATCATTGTTGTCTTGAAGCGGGTCTTGATTTGCCAATTCGTGTTCCCCATATCGCAAAGAAGGTAGCAAATGCCCGATTTAACGGTGTTGGCGGGTGGTATGATTGGGGTATGGATAATAAATATTGTCATTTTGAAAAAGACGGTTTTGCTCCTGAACGCGGCGATATTGTTATTTATAACAATATTATTCCGAAAGAGAACAAGGAAGAAAACAGCGCATGGCACGACCATATAGGAATCGTTTTATCTTGCGATAATAACAATCTGATTGTTGCGGAAGGAAATACCGGAAATAAAAATGTTTCCGGCATCGTGGAAAGGAAACGGGATAAAACCATCGGTTGTTATATCCGCATTCCAACGGATTATACATATGATGGCTGGAAGATAGATTATAAGACGGGCGAAATAAGAGTTGATAAATTCGAGGAGGATATATGACCCTTAACGATGCCATAAAAATTATGACCGATGAAATTGTATCCGTTCTTGCCGACAACAAGCCGACCGTTTATCTGTTCGGATCGGTTGCGCTTGGCGATTTTAAGCTCGGATGGAGCGATATTGACATCCTCGTTTTGGCTGAAAAAGAAATCACTGAACAGCAAGCGGATATATTAATCGGGCTTCGTCAAGATATACTGAAACGCTATCCCGGTAATCCATATTTCCGTTTGTTTGAGGGCGGTATTCTCTCCGCAGATGCTTTTTTATGCAATAAAAACGAGCGGACGGTTTATTGGGGAACAAGCGGTCAGCGTATAACCGATACATATAAATTTGACAGCTTCGGCATGGCAGAATTACTTGATAACGGTATCTTGGTTTACGGTGATGACATTCGTGTAAAAATGAAATATCCGTCATATACACAAATGCGTGATGATATAGCTCACCATGTTCAAGCGGCGCGAACTCACGGCGTTTCTGTAGGCTGGCTTTTGGATATAGCAAGAGGAATTTATACGCTCCGCACAGGTAAAATCATTGCTAAAACTACCGCAGGAGAATGGGCGTTAAAAGAAGGTTTATGCCCGGATTTAGAAATGTTGCGAAAGGCTGTGCAAATCCGAAAAGAACCGCAACGATTTAGCAAGGAAGATAAGGCTGTTGATAATACTGTGATTCAACGCTTTGCGAATGTTCTTGATAATGAGTTTGAAAAACAAGTTTATATACAAAACCCGTGTGGAACGCTTTCAACCGCTTATTGGAAAAAGGAATATTTCAAAAAACCGTCCGACATTCAAATACTACACGAATGTGATGCAAAGGCCCAAAACACATATGAGCAACCGCCAACACGTTATTTTCGGTTAATTCATTATCCGCAAAATCATTATGACACTGCCCTGCCCGATGGATATTTTTATCGAAATGTTTTGTTGCCGGATGAAGCTCTATTGGTTGCAAATTTTATAAATCACTGCTATCAAGGATATAGTTTGGGAGAAGAAGATATTTTACAGTGGATGCAATATCCTGTTTTTGACAAGCATTTGTGGGTTTGTATTTGCAACGCAAAAACATCGCTTCCTGTTGCGTTAGGTATTGCGGATTTTGACAGCGATATTTCCGAAGGCTCTTTGGAATGGATACAAGTTTTGCCCGAAAGTCGTGGGCGTGGATTAGGACAAAAGATTGTTTTAGAATTGTTATCAAGGTTGAAAGATAAAGCGGGTTTTATTACTGTCAGCGGCGAAGTGGACAATCCGACAAACCCCGAATTGCTATATAAGAAGTGTGGATTTATTGGTGATGATATTTGGTATGTTTTTAATAAATCATTGGTGATGATATTTGGTATGTTTTTAATAAATCAGAGGTGCAAACGTGAACCATCTTTTACTTGAATGTAACGACTTATTGAAAGACGGCGGTTTTGGCTACGCTTTTTGCGGAGGTTATGCAATCGAGCTGTTTTTAGACAAGACGGTTCGCAAGCATGGCGACATCGACATATCCGCTTTTTGGGAGGAGCGCGATAAAATCATACTGTTTATGCAATCACTTGGATGGCGTGTTTATGAACTCTGCGGCGGTGGCAAGGCGCACTACATTACCAATGTGGTAAATCAAATAAAAGCAAAGCGTAATATTTTCTGCATGACGAACGATTGCGAAATCGTATCACTAAAACCAACCGATGAGCCGGAAATGTTCATGGTTGACTTTGACCCCAAAGGGCAAGATGAACTGACTTTCATTGAATTTCTTTTTAACAATAAAGATAATGGCCATTTTCTATACGCAAGGAATCACAATGTTTCACTCCATTTGTCACAGGCGATTCTAACCCGCAACGGAATCAAATATCTCGCCCCGGAAATGGTACTGTTATATAAATCAACAGACATAGAACGCGAAGGCTATCAAATAGATTATGATTTGGCAATACAAGCAATGTCCGCTGAACAAAAGAATTGGCTGAAAAATGCACTTGAAACGATGAACCCTGACGGGCATAAATGGCTTTACGACATTGAACAGAACAGCTTTTGGGCTGCTATTGATACGCTTATCTTGCAATCAGAGATAGCCATTGATCGCCCGAAGGGAACGAAGCATCCACGGTTTGATTTTATCTTTCCGCTTGATTATGGTTATTTGAAAAATACATCCTCTATGGACGGCGGCGGTATTGATGTTTGGCTCGGAAGCATTGCCAGTTCCGTATGCGATGCTATCGTTTGCACGGTTGACTTGCTCAAAAAGGATTCGGAAATAAAGTTATTGATTGGCTGTACCGAAGATGAAAAGAAAATCATCATGCGATTCCATAACGAATCCGAATATATGAAAGGCGCGATGATACGGAGGGATATAGCATGAAAAAGTTTATCACAGAAAACTATTCTTTTGCCATCACGGTCATTGACCATGCCAAAGACGGCAAGCCCCTGCATTGCCGAAACGGTCACGAGGTCGGCGATACATATACTTGCGAATATGGCTGCCCCATGCCTACCAACGGATGCGGCGGCTTCTGTTCAAAAACCATGATGAATTTATATCGGCTGAAAGAAGTAGTCTACACCAATGGAGATTTGCGACTGTTAGGTTTTCCGAACAATCATGATATTGAATTTTCCTGTCCTGACGGAGCGGTATGGTTTCGGATGCAGATTCACGACCTTGCCGAAATACGCCCTATGACCGCCGAACATCTTCCAAAATATGCTGACGTCATTCGCCGCAGCTTTGCGACCGTGGCGCAGGAATTTGGTTGGACAAAGGAGAATTGCCCCGGTCACACGAGTTTTATTACCGACGAACGGCTTGCAAGCAAGTTAAAAGAAGGCTATTTGCCCTATGGATATTGTGTTGGAGATACCATTTTCGGATTCATATCTCTTACCGATACAGGCAATGGCGGTTACGAAATGAACGATGTATCTATTCTACCCGAATGGCGGCATTACGGTTATGGAAAACAAATGATTGATTTCTGTAAAGAAAAGGTCAAGGAACTCGGCGGGAATAAAATCACCCTCGGGATTGTAGAAGAAAATACTGTCCTCAAAGACTGGTACACGGCAAATGGATTTATCCATACAGGCACGAAGATATTTGAACACCTACCGTTTACGGTAGGATATATGGAGTGGAGCGCATGAAAAAGCCTTTTGTAATCAGCATATCAGGCGTATCAGGTGGCGGCAAGACTACCGTCACTAATGCACTGAAAGACAGCTTAAAAAATTCAGTAGTGGTCAGCTTTGACGATTATGATGACATCAAGCTTGAACGCGATATAAACGATTGGTCTGCTGATACAAATGATGAAAACGAATGGTATGTTGAACCGCTTGCGAAAACCATAGAACGACTATTAAATGAGCCTTTTGATTTTATCATTGTTGATTACCCGTTTGGCTATCGCAATTCGAGAGTAGGCCAATACATCAATTTCGCAGTTTTCGTGGACACACCACTTGATATTGCATTGGCACGACGGACTATACGAGATTATACCAATCGTGCGGAAGAGAGGAACTAAAATTGAATCAGTATGACAATGCCTTCTGGTCTGCTCTCGGCAAGCTTGTTTCCGAATCAAAAGCTATAATTGACCGCCCGAAAGACAGATGTCGCCAGTAATATCCGAACTGCGTATATCATGACGATTACCGGCGTTCAATATATTTGTTTTTATTGTCTGTTGGTCATTGCCTTTGCTTGTCTAAATTATAAATATTCCTCAATATTATCTATAATATTATTATCTATTATCCATTTTGAAATCATATCTATGTCGGCTATTTTATAATTCCATTCCAAACCGATGCTTTCACTTTTTGCGCTGCATATTATATGCTGACCTAATTCGCACGCCTTTTTAATGCTTTCCAAGGCGTTATCGTCGTTGGTGAAAATCCCGTTGCGGGTAATACCTTTACACGAAATGAACACTTTGTCGAAAATTTTGTTGTCCGCGTTTAAATTATAAGTTTCTTTAACCACGCCGTTCGCGCTTATAAGAAGACCCGACAAGTATGTTTTACAGCCTTTAAGATAGCTTTTATACGCGATTTCTATAGAGTTCGCGGCGACTCTGCATTTGATATTTATAGTATCCAAAATGGAAGATGAATAAGAGCTGTTATCAAGATATATAAAATCGTTTTCAGATACCAAATCCTCAATGCTTTTTTCTATTGCGTATCGAGGCTGAATATCATCGTTTTTCACAGCCCCGCCATAAACCTTTTTTACAAGACCCGATTTGTCCAATATAAAAAGATCCCTTTTGGCTGTTTCATACCCTACATTGAACTTTTTTTGTATCTCGCTGCATTTGATACTTCCCTTCTCGTTTATGATATCCAATATTTCCTGTTGACGAACTTCAGCTAACATTTAAACACCCTCACTTTCAATATATCAACATTGTATCATAAAAAGAAAACATTGTCAAGCATTAGTTAACAATGTTTACTGGTTGATTGGTGCTTTATTTTTTTATTAGGTAAAATGCTTATAATAAGTAATCGTTTTATAACAATATGCAGTTTTTTATTTGTAAATGCTATTGAAATTGGCTAATCCAATGATTATAAAGCAGAATTATATGTTCAAAGATTTTTGATTTTAAGTTTATCCCTTAAATTTCAAGTTTTTGTTTTTGTTGCTTAATTTAACTGAAAATATAAAAAAGTTTGAAGTCAATGATAACACTACATATTCGCATGAAAGCCGAAACGGATTTTCCCACGCTCCGATGAATCGGCAAATGATTGGCAGTTCTATTAACGCTTATTTTACATAGTTACAACCCAGTTCATCAAGCAAGTCATTATAGCGTTTAATCTCCCATTCAGCTATTGAAAAATCTGAGTTATAAAAACAATGAGCCTTTCATTTTTACACGAAAACACACAGATTTTCATTGTAAAAAGCGGTAAATTGTGTTAAAGTTTATTAAACTCGATTGAGAGGTGAATAAAAATAAAGAACAATCCGCGTATGGAGAAAGCCGGAGTTGTTATTCGCAATATTAAACTTGCCTATAAAACTGCATGGAGACTTTCCAAAAAAGTATTTTTATTGGGTATCATTCGCGATGTTGTGTTGGCAAACTTTACAGCATATTTAGGAATATATCTTATCAAAAAAATTGTTGATTACATAACCATTAGTATTAAAACAAGTAATCTTGCATTTGACTCTACATTATTTTTACTCTGCGCCTTGTTATTTTTAATAAAAGGGGTTGAAGCAGTTTATATTGATTATATTACGATTTTGCAAAATGAAATGGAGGCAAAATCGTCCGAGGCTATGCAAAATGAACTTATAAAAAAAATATCCCAAATAAAAATGGAATACTTTGAGCAAAGCGATTTTTACAATAAATTTCACCGTGCCAGAAGCACCGCTTCGCATAGTGTGTTGCAAATATTTAATTATACAAATTTATGTCTTAGCAGTATCGTTTCGATTATAATAGCAATGCCTATTCTGTTAAATAATGACATATGGATAGCGTTTATTATTGCGTTTTTAAGTGTTTTTCATTTGACATGGTGGATTAAAAGCAATGATAGATCCTATCAAAGAACGGTAATCGATACACCTTCCACCAGAAAACTCGGCTTTCTTTCGGGATTTTTTTCAATGAAAAATACAATCCAAGAAATCAAACTTAATGACAGCGCAGACTTTTTAAACCGGAAGCAAAAGGATTTGTATTCCGAGGTTAAGGATGGACAAATAAAATTAAGTAGTTGGCGGCTTTTCTGGGAAAGCATAATAGAAGCACTTGATAAATTTGGATACTATTCGGTGTATTTATTTTGTGCCCTCAGAGCGTTTGCCGGTAAAATATCAGTAGGTGATTTAACTTATGTTGTTGGTGTTTCACAGAAATTAACAGCTTCAGTTAAGATTCTTACAAGCATGCTTGGATCATTATATGATGTTTCGTTAATGATTGATAATTATTATTATATAATTAATTGTGAGGAAGAACGACCATTCAAAGCAAGATCTATAAATAAAATTATAGCTAAAATTGAGATAAAAAATCTATGTTTCCGCTATCCGAACTCTGAAACAAAGGCAGTCGACAATGTGAGTTTTTCGATTAAATCGGGAGAGAAAATCTGCATTGTGGGACACAATGGAGCGGGGAAGACAACCCTTATAAAGTTAATTTTAGGTCTTTACTCAAACTTTAATGGAAATATACTTTATGATGATATAAATTCAAATGACTTGGGTAATAAGAACATTTACGACATGTTTACCGTTGCTATGCAGGACTATTGCAAGTTCCCATTTACAGTATACGATAATATTCTTATAAGTGATGCTGAGAAAGAAAAAAATAAAGATGAAATTGTTTTGTCTGCAAAAAAAACAAATATCCATAACTTTATTTCAGAGCTTCCTAAAGGCTACGAAACGTTTTTAAATAAAGAATTTGATGAGTATGGAACTGATATGTCCGAGGGTCAATGGCATAAAATTGTACTTGCGAGGGCTTTATTCCGATGTAAAGATATTTTAGTTTTTGATGAACCATCTGCCTCACTTGATCCGATTGCCGAAAAAGAATTTATAGATTTGCTCTTTGATGAATACAAGGAAAAAACTGTAATTATTATTTCGCATAGATTATCTTGTTGTTTAAAAGCTGATAATATTATAGTTATGGAAAGCGGAAAAATTGTTGAGCAAGGCAAACATTCGGATTTAATGAATATTGAAAATGGTTTGTACAGGAAGATGTTTGCTATGCAAGCGGAAAGCTTTAAGGTATAGAAACATGAAATCAATAAAACAGATGTTAAGTACAATTTCATATATTATACGACTACAATGGAGTTATGATAAGTTATCTGCAATCGGACAATTTGTCGCGTTAATAACAAATCAAATTTGCGTATTTTTTAATGTTTACGCGGCAGCCAAAATAATTTCCATTGTATCAAGCGCTGTAGATGGCACTAAAAATCAGCTTATAATTTGGGTTTGTATTTTACTTATTTGTGAGTTCTATAAATATACCGAGACAAAAATAATAAAACATTATGAGCGTATGGCGTTTTATAATACCGACGAAAAGATCAGAGAACGCAGAATTTTAAAGATATCAAAAATTAAAATGGAATATTTTGAAACATGTGAGCTCTATCGTTCAAATTCAAGCATTAGCCGTTTTACTGCAAAAGAAATAAATTCAGTTTATGTTTCATGCGTACAGGTTATATCAAATCTAATCACACTGATTATGACCGGAGTAATTCTAATCTCGATTTCTCCACTGCTCTTTTCACTGTTTATTGTTGCTTATTTACCATTTTGTTTTATAAGTATAAAAAACGGAGCTTTAAAGGCCGGCTTTGCCAAAACTAAATTTGATACTCAGAAAAAGCTTGATTCTTTGTTTTCCTTTGCTGCAGACAGAAAAGCTGTGCAAGAAATTAAAATTTTTGGAGCCTGTGATTATTTAATAAAACGAAGACAAAAAATATTTATTAGCTTACGGAATGACACTCTTAAATTTAATCTAAAACTATTAAATAAATGTAGCGCATTTAAAATTTTGCCATTATTATTATATTATAGTGTTTACTTTGTATTAGGTTTATATGTCCTCTCCGGGCGACTTATGATTGCAGATTTTTGGTTGGCTGTTGGGTGCATTCAAGCTTTTAGCGCTTCATTAACCGGTTTGATCGGTATTCTTTCATCAATATCTTATCTAAATGCGCTTGCTGTAGATTATAAAACCTTTTTTGAGTATGAAGAAGAACGTACAACAGAAAACAAAATGCCCAAATATCCCACAATATGTTTAAATAACTTATCTTTCAAATACCCGGGATCGGATAAACATGTACTTAAAAATATTTCTTTTTCAATACATAACGATAATAAAATAGCGATTGTTGGATATAACGGAGCCGGAAAAACAACTCTTTCTAAATTGATTATAGGATTGTATAATGATTATGATGGGGATTTGTATTTTGGTAAAGAAAACAGCAAGAATTTATCTAACAAAAGTATTTACAATTTGTTTTCGGTTGCTATGCAAGATTATTGTAAATATCCATTTTCCCTAAAAGAAAATGTTGTGATGTCTGAAGACGTTGATGAAAAAAAATATACAGATTCTTTGAAATTGTCAAAGTGTGATACTATTGCAAACTCTCTCTGCTTCGGAGACCAAACCATTTTAAATAAACAATTTGATGTAAACGGAACCGATTTATCAGAAGGACAATGGCATACAGTGATTCTCGCACGGTCATTTTACAATGCAAAATCTTTTGTTTTATTTGATGAGCCTACCGCTTCTCTTGACCCTGTTTTAGAGAATAATTTCATAAGTAATATGCTAAAACATAGCGAAGAAAAAACCGTTATTGTAATTTCCCACCGTCTGTCTTGTATAAAAAATTTTGATAAAATTCTTGTTTTAGATAATGGACAGCTTGTTGAAGAAGGTACCCACGAACAGCTTATTTCCATAGAAAATGGAGTCTATAAGAAAATGTGGTATGCTCAATCAAGTAAATATAATAAATAAGGAGATGTGAGTTTTTTGTAAGTCGATACAATTATAAAGTATAGCCTTAATCGTTTTAATCCACGCCCCCATGAGGGGAGCGACATGTTCGGCAAAGCGGCAAAATGGGGTTATATGATTTCAATCCACGCCCCCGTGAGGGGGGCGACTCAATGCTTCGCCCTGTTCGTTGCACCGCTCTTCTATTTCAATCCACGCCCCCGTGAGGGGGGCGACGCCGACGCCCGGCGGCTAAACCGGGCGAGAAAGATTTCAATCCACGCCCCCGTGAGGGGGGCGACAAAGATAAAGCGGGGATAAATCTGTTATTTGCGCATTTCAATCCACGCCCCCGTGAGGGGGGCGACAAATATTGTTCAAAAAGCAAATCGACGGTTTTGTATTTCAATCCACGCCCCCGTGAGGGGGGCGACAACAGGGGAGCTCTGTTATAAGGTATGGACACCGATTTCAATCCACGCCCCCGTGAGGGGGGCGACGTGTTTCGATTGTCGACGCCCTGTGCTCGATCGGCATTTCAATCCACGCCCCCGTGAGGGGGGCGACTAGTGTATGCCGCGCCCCGGTATGCTCCCGCAGCTATTTCAATCCACGCCCCCGTGAGGTGGGCGACGTATATCTCCACATAAGGTAAAGCCCGGCAGGAAAATTTCAATCCACGCCCCCGTGAGGGGGGCGACCCGTCAGTATCAAGTTTTGTTAATAATAATGTGTTTCAATCCACGCCCCCGTGAGGGGGGCGACGGTTGAGAATAGACGATGTATTAAGTCTGAAGTACGTTTCAATCCACGCCCCCGTGAGGGGGGCGACCGCCGGGTAATCAAGGGGTACAATTACTATATCGGCGTTTCAATCCACGCCCCCGTGAGGGGGGCGACTCGTCAATGTGCGTGGGTAAGACGTTATCAGACTGTTTCAATCCACGCCCCCGTGAGGGGGGCGACCTTTCGGGGATTCCGTATTATGTTGCCCAGCATGCGAGTTTCAATCCACGCCCCCGTGAGGGGGGCGACATTGGTATAGCAAAAACTTTAAACCGAGAATCAGTTTCAATCCACGCCCCCGTGAGGGGGGCGACATGCTTTTGCTGACATTTTAAAAAAAGACAAAATGTTTCAATCCACGCCCCCGTGAGGGGGGCGACGTGATAATTATAGTGATTATGTTCAAGTTTTAACGTTTCAATCCACGCCCCCGTGAGGGGGGCGACTTTCCTTTGTAAGAACCTACACCAACCCACCACAATTTCAATCCACGCCCCCGTGAGGGGGGCGACAGCCGTGCCGGACAGGTCGAGGTAGCCGCCTACGGTATTTCAATCCACGCCCCCGTGAGGGGGGCGACTCGCGGTTACAATGCGGTTATTCGCCACATTCGAAATTTCAATCCACGCCCCCGTGAGGGGGGCGACTTTTTGCCAAGCGGCAAGGAATACGGGGTGCATATTTCAATCCACGCCCCCGTGAGGGGGGCGACTACGGCTGCGCGTTGCTCAAAAGCTTTACTTTGACATTTCAATCCACGCCCCCGTGAGGGGGGCGACAAGCAACGCCGAAATGATTTCCGGCAATGCGTCTATTTCAATCCACGCCCCCGTGAGGGGGGCGACGCGTACATCGCCGTCCACGGGGTCTTCGTGTACATTTCAATCCACGCCCCCGTGAGGGGGGCGACCGGCTACGGTTGAAGCGTTGCTATCTTGATAAGTATTTCAATCCACGCCCCCGTGAGGGGGGCGACTACATCGCTTGCGGTGTGCTGTGTAAGCACGGTAATTTCAATCCACGCCCCCGTGAGGGGGGCGACTCCAACCGGTAGTCAACTTCTGATTATAAGCAGATTTCAATCCACGCCCCCGTGAGGGGGGCGACGGCGCAGCGGCAGCCGGAATATATAAGCTTGGTATTTCAATCCACGCCCCCGTGAGGGGGGCGACATCGAATGGGTAATACGCCGTCTTATCCCGCTTATTTCAATCCACGCCCCCGTGAGGGGGGCGACCGCAAGATGTGTTCAAAAAGAAAAGATATGAGCTTATATTGTGTTTGACGGCTAAAACGATCCCAATTAATGTAAACCCATATGTAAAAACCGCGATAAATCCGGTGCGAACCTACTTAAAGCTTTATGTTTGCTTGGGGTTCGCACCAAGCCTTAAATAATTAAATCCCCCTCTAAATTAATGCCCGGTTTTATGCCCATATGGATAACCTTTTCGGCATAGTTATTGCCTAAATTATAAAGCCGCAAGCTGTCTTCTTCTGTATTTATAATAGCTTTCAGTTCGTTTTGTAGCTTTAAATACTGGCTCCAATCAATGTTACATTCAAAAACAGAGTTTTGAACTCGCTGCCCGTATGACAAGCATTTCTTAGCCACACGGTTGAGCCTTCGCCGTCCGGCGGCTGTTTCCGTAGAAACATCATAGGTTAGCAGTACAAGCATACAATTATTTCTCACTTCCATAAAAATGGCGGGTAGCCGTCCAAATCGCCGCGTATTGTTCTTGCCAACAGCAGGGCTTGGCAATACGGCACTAAGCCCCATTCTATTTTTTCTTTCAAAAACGGATGCGTGATTGTCTCTTTCTTTCGATTTTGCCATGTTGAAATAAACTTTTTTCGCGCTTCTTTTGTCAGGTATACTGCACCGGAACCTTGAAATTCAAAATCCGTATCGCTCACCTCGTTACGATTTATAAGCGAAAACACAAAGCGGTCTGCGAAATGCGGGCGGAGTTCTTCCATTATATCAAGGGCAAGAGAAGCCCGCCCCGGTCTGTCTGTATGCAAAAAACCGACATAACTATCAAGGCCAACAACTTCAAGAGCATGGCGGCATTCGCTTGTAAGCAGTGTATATGCAAATGAGAGCATCGCATTGACGGGATCAGATGGCGGACGGCGGTTTCGGTTTGTGAATTTAAAGAAGTCTTTATTCTGCAAAATCAATTCGTCGAATACGGAAAAATAGCAGTGCGCCGCGTTGCCCTCGCAAGCCCTAAGATTATCGGCATTGTCAATATTAAGAACTTGTTTTAGTTGTTTGCTTATAAACTCACTTTGCTTTTTCAACAGTTCGGAATTTATTCGCAGTGAATAATCACGTATGCCACGCTCGATAACCCATTTTTGATTATAAAGTTTCCCAAAAATAAAATTCTTTGCGTACCGCAGGGCTCTTTTGTCATCAGCGATTCTGTATTGCTCACGACGCAACAGAACATTACCATTTAATTCGCCGATAAAAGTGCCGTGGTAATTGCCAAATTCGCTTAAAAAACTGACCGTTATATTTCGTTTCGCGCATTCACCAAGTAATTGTGGCGTCGCGCCAAAGTAATTGAACAGAACAATTTGCTCTAAATTGAGAAGAGGTACACGGAGTAGAATTTCATGATCCTTTTTAACGCAAACATTATCGTTTTCGAGGTTAACGCTTGTGTCTGCCTGTATTACAAACAGGACATTTAATAGTTTTTTCATTTCAGATGCACCTCTATATAGTTTTTTACGGAGGTTTCATCTCTCTCTCCTAAGTAGGGCAAACAGATGTCTTTCATGCTGCAACTCCGGCAATATTTTCCCTTGGTTGCCTTTGGCGTATATTTACAGCTAAAAATTTTATGCATTTCTTTTACTGCCGCCGTAAGTTTTTCACGCAATTCCGATGTAAATATAACAACCTCGCGGCGGCGCGGCTCACCGTAAAATAATGCACCGCTTTTTATTGCTACGCACAGCATTTCTTCAAGGCAAACAGCCTGAGCGCAAAGCTGAAGCCTGTCGCAATCGTCAAGTTTTGTTTTACCGCGTTTGTATTCAACCGGATACGGCATCCATAAATCATCATAGCCATTTAAAGATACGCCGGTTTTGGTTTTATGAAACTCAACAATATCGCATTCGCCGGATATACCCAGTTCTGCAGACCGCACTTTTAAAGCGCGAAAGATTATCAAATCACCGCGTTTTTCAACCTGTTCGCCGTCATGGGCTTTGTTATGCATAATCCTGCCTCCCGCGGTCAGGTAGTTCTCGTTCCACTGTTTTTCAATATGGATAAGAGCCCACTGCCGGGGGCAGAAAGCAAAATGCTGAATGCCGGACAATAATAAAAAGTCGTCTTCTTGGTAACTCATCCCTCTAAAATTTCAGGAGTTAACTCGGCAAGCGCCTCGATATTTACGATACCGTCCCTGCTTACTTTTACACTGTTATGAACTTTTGCCGAGGAATATTGTCCGGATTTGCTGTTATGAACAAACCAAACAAGTTTAAGTACCTGCATGGAGCCACTCGGGCGAGCGGATGATTCGTCTCCCTCAAACAGAGAAACGATCGCGTTTTTGATCGCGGCGGCATCCTCTTCCGAAAATCCGGTTTTTTCCGCAAGCTGAGGACTGATGCTCCCGTATGTTACATAAACGGCATTGCTAACGCGGTGTTTCATTCCCATTGTATCAGGCGATTTTTGACCGACATCATTTTTAGGCGGTTTACCATTCACAGATTTTGTGATCTGTAATGATTCGATTATTATTGGCTCACACGAAAAAGCAGATTGTATCGAAACTGGACCTCTTACTCCGATTGAAACTGATTTTTCATCGTCATTGCCATCGTTTTTGGATTCGCTTTTTGGTATCGCAAACACTTGACCGAAAGCACGAACATCCATCCATTTTTGGCAAGCAGCCGTTGCTATCTCTTCTTTCAATTTGATTTTGTCTATTTGTTTCCCTTTTTCTACTTTGGCGAGATTGCTGAGTTTATCCTTGAATGTAGCTCGAAACCGCTCACTTAAAGAGCCATATTCATCTTTTCTTTCGATTTCCATTTGAACGAAAATCTCATTACCGGACTCCTGTAACCGGTTGCGGATTTTGCGTTTCAAACAGACATCCGAAACCTCGCCGAGTCCGTCGCTGGTTGTGCGCGGTCTGTTGCCGCCGAGCGGGTCGCCATTTGGGTTTGCGTTCTTCGCGGTGAAGATAAGCGCGAAATCGATTTTATTTTTCAGTACAGCCATCGTTTGTTTCCTCCGAATTTCCATTTTTATTTGTTTTAAAAAACGCCCTGTTTTGTGCCGAATAGCCGAGAAGGTACAGCGGGGAAAGCGGTGAGTTGTCTTCGTAGTCGCCGTTTTGGAATAAAACCAAAATGCCATCGATAATGGACTGATAATAGCCCGCTCCGTTCAACTGGTTTTTGTACGGTATCAGTTGGTTGTGTATCAACCCCCAAGTAGAGTATGGCTTTATCTGAAACGCACTCATCAGTTTTACGGCATTTGTCGCCCTTGTTTCCTGCTTATCGGCTTTGTAAAGCGCGGTGCGTTCGAGCTTGTCCGCAACCGAAAGCAGTCTGCCGAACAGATAATCCCTGTCCGTTCTGTTTGTGTCGAGTTCCAATTTAATCTCCCCCTTTTGTTGTTTGTAGAATTTCCGCGTCAGCGCACAGGTTATGTTTATCGCGCGCTGCCAATCAGTTTCTTTGAACTTGCTATCATCCGTGAACGACATAGGATGCGACGCCCGGTTCGCCGCCATTTCAACCATGCTCTTTGGGAATGCGAAATTTCCAAACATACACTCCAAAAGCTGCTTGCGGGTTTTCTTTTTAAGTTTATCATAGGATTTGTCTCCGCGCGATTTTCCGTAAACGGCGAACAAAATGTCGTCATATGACGGCGCGCCGATATATCGGATAGGAATATTTTTATCTTTGCCTTTTTCATTCATTGGCTTTTTCCATGCTATCAAAAAGTATGAGGTATCGCTGTGCCAATTCACAATATTTTCTAAATACTCATCTTCCATAAGCTCTCGATAGAAAATAACCCCCATTCTGCCAATGGTCGCCGCATCAAACGCCGCAATACAGATTTTTCGGGAATGCTGTTTTATCTTTTCCGCGTTTCCGTATCTAGCCAAAAGATTTTTCAGCTTTTGCGCATAATCGGCGTAAATCTGCCCGCTCGCTTCCGGTAAAATATCCCAGTCGGTTTTGGCCTGCTCCATATCCCCGAATAATTCAAAGGAATTATCCTGAACTTTTGCTCTCACCTCGGTATCGCTGTCAACCGCCCAGGCTACGATGACCTGTGAATCGACGGCGTAGCCATAATTTGCGATTAGCCAACGCAGTATTTGGTGCATTTTTTGGGATTTGACAAAATCAATTAGTACTGCATCATCTTTTTTAGTAAAACGTCCCCGGAAGGTAAATTCGCTTGTATCGTTACATGAAAGAAGTTTTGCGTTTGCCGTGAAGGAATTGATGTTTTTCGGGTGTTGTTTTGCAACGCTGCCGATAGCTTCGCCGCTCAAATAGTCAAACGATAAGTCGCCGCCTGCGCCGTTGCTTATATGCTCTATCCAAGCATTCCGCAAAGCCGTGCTTTCCCAAACATTTACCGTGACACCGTTGGTTTGAACCGCAAAACGAACTCCGATTTTTCGGATTTTTTCATTATCAAGTTGTTTTTCGGTATTATCATCGGTTTGATATTCAATGTCTTTGAAAATGCCGACTTTTGACAAATCATTTATTACGGTTTTTCCGGAGATATAAGTATGAATTGCTATAAGCTCGGTAATATCGGTCATCCAAGAATTTAACCCCGAAAGATACGCCGCTGTTTTATTGTCATTTATGCCGCTGACATAATCAAGCTGGTCACAAAGCGGATGCGCGGCTATCCCGGATGAGCGCCCCAAGGAGTTTTCGGTACAAGGGATAATGATCGTCGTTTTTTTGCCGTCACGGCTTGCACTTATAAAATTACCGTATTTGTCGATGGTTACGCAAATTTCGGACTTGAATGTCATATGACATATCGGAAGCAAGGTCTTCTTCTCGTTCGCATTGCCGTCTGCGTCAACTTGTACAATACCGACTGCCGCGGAGCATTTCTCATAAGTTTCAAGCAGATTTTGAAATAATCCCATTATTCTTCACCGCCTTCGCTATCAACAGACCGCATGTTATCACCTATTACAAACTCTTTGATTGGCTGGTTTGTAAACACCGTTCTTCTTTTAAGCGAGGGGTTGTATGGCGCGGGAAAAATGATGATCCCATCCTTCATGGAGCAATTCCAAAAGCGCACGTCAAAGTTTTGTGAGGGCGTCCCGTCTCCATTTTTCGTAATGCTCTCGTCCGGATAGTCAATCCCGTGGAGCATAAAACCGAAATTCAATTCTCCGTAACCGTCATAAAATCCCTTGCCGCTCCCGAAATCGCACACCTCGACATAACCCTGACATTCTCGAGTACCCAAAAATATGTCGCGTCTTCCGCCTTTTTCAATGCTGCGGATCGCAATGTTGTGATGCTTGTTTTCATTGCGGTCATTCTGCAATCCCGGTCTGTTTTCGTTCCACTCAAAATGCGCAAGCACATGATAGCGAACGTCTTTGAGGTATGTATAAAATGCCAAATCATTGCCGCCGCTCATTTTAATGGGTCTGATGCTTTTACCCTCGGTTTGAATTTTGCTCATGACACGGACAGCGTCTATGACCCAAATAAAGGTCGGCTTCCAGTAGATCGACTCCAATATACCTTTTAAAGCCTGATATGTCGGTACCTGATATGAGTATTTCTCGCCGCCGATTCGGGTAATCGGATCTGAAAATAACGCATATTTTGCATATACTTCAAACTGTACGGAGTTTCGCTTCTTCGCGATAGTTTTCAAAATTTCATCTTTCACGTTTTCCCTCCTTGCTAAATAATCAAATTATCTTGAATTACCTCTAAGACAACGCCTGTCTGCCGTGAATAGTAATTTTCGCTGAGGATAACCATGTTCGTTTCCGCGTCAAGCGTATACAGCGCTTTTTGTTCGCTTAATGTTTTAATTTGCCATTCGTAGAGTGAAACGCCGTATTTTTGAAGCTTTTTTAGTATTGCGGCTTTTTTCTTTGTAAAAACGCCGGCGGGCTGTTTACTGTATTCACCGAGCAAATTTTCGGCGTCTCCATACATTGCGACAACGGTTTTCGTGTTGTCGTCTATCACGCTAAAATTTTCATCGGCAGTAAGAAATGCTTGCGCGATGAAGTGAGGAAACGAATTCCCGGTTTTGTTTTTGTAGTTTTGCTTTCCGTAATCGTTTACCGAAAGCATTGCATAAACCGTTTCACCCTCTGCCGTGGGATAATCCATCCGGCTGTCTTTACCCGCAAAGTATTGCCGATAAAACTCCTTCATAACCGCTTCATCCAGCAAATCAACTCCCCCCGTTTTGTTTCTGACTATTTGCTCCGTAATTTCCTTGCCGGATTTTATATCCAAAAGTTTATCGAGATTTTCATCTTTCAGCGAAAACGCATATACTGTCCTCGGATCAACGCTCTCGCCGTTTCTATTGCAGCGCCCCGCCGCTTGGGCTATCGAATCAAGCCCTGTCATTGCCCGCACCACGCAGGAAAATGAAATATCGACGCCGGCTTCGATCAGCTGCGTGGAAACGCAAATAACCCTCGCGTTATCTTTCAGACAATCCCTGACTTTATCAATTATTTGCAGCCTGTGGATTGGGCACATAGAGGTGCTGAGGTGAAGAATATCATAATCGGTCGACTTTCTTTTTAGCATGCCGTATATTTCGAGCGCGGATTTTTTAGTGTTCACAATAACAAGACAATTGCCGCCGACGGCAGCTTTTTCGAGAATAAAATCCGAAGCGCCGTCGCTATCCATTTCGGATTCCACGGAGACCCTCACTCTCTTGATGCCTTTAAAATCATCCGCGCAGTCAATAAGTTCGGGATTCTCTTGGAGTAGTAGATTTTTGCGCTGTGCGGATTCTAACGCCGGTTGGGTCGCGGAGCAAAGAATGATGGTTGAGTTCAACATTTTGCACACGAATGTAACTACTTCATTAAAACAGTTAACCGCTTTGATCGGCAACGATTGGATCTCATCGAAAATAATCACCGAATCCGCCATTGCCGCAAATTTGCGAAGCTTCCCGCTTTTAGATGAAATGATCGATTCCAGAAACTGTACCATTGTTGTAAGGATAATAGGACTGTTCCAGTCAGCGGCGGTCAGTTTTCTTGTTTCCGAGGATTTTTCGTCTTCCGGTTCAATAATATTGGAATGATGCTCAAATAAAACCTCGTTATCTTCCGGCAGATCTAAAATACCCCTCAGGTTTTTTGCCGTCTGCTCGATGATCGAAAGGTATGGAATGACATAAATGATCCTCTTTTTGCCATACCTTTTACAATGGTGAAGCGAGAACCGAAGAGAGGATAAGGTCTTCCCTCCCCCGGTAGGAACCGACAATTGATATATCCCCGTTTCTCTGTCTGACGCAGATTTGCATTTATCGGATACGGATTTGCGGACAACATCAATTTTTGCGGTATTTGAAAATGCGGAGATGTTTTTTTCAAATGTACCGGCAAGCAAATCCCAATCGGCGGTCCGGTATGAATACGCTTCGTTTATCTCAAACAAATATGCGTCAAGCCTATCCGCGCTCACAAGGCAAGAATACAAATACTTGACAAACAGCCCAAGCGCGAAATTCGCGCTGTTTTTATCATGGTAGGCTTTTCTTATCTTGTCCAACAAACCCATGGTTTCCGCTTTTGCGTTATCAAAAAGCTTTTGAAATTCAAGTTTTGCGCTTTCGGTAATCTTACCTTTGATATCATCAAATGAATACTTTTGGTCTGCCGTATTTGCAAATTTATCAAAAAAACTTGTCGAGCCGTCCGGAGCAACTCCGTTTTCAAGGCGGTTGTGGTGCGCGGTCACACAAAACCCGATAATTTCTTTCAGCAATACCGCGGATGCGCAATTGTCCGAAAACAGTTCGTCGGCCAAAAAAGCTCCCTGCCAAGCATGAATGACACTTCCGCGCTCCCCGCCGTTACTTATATAATTTTGAAAGGCTTCCGACGCTTTTCCCAAATCATGCAAGTACGCGATAAGTTTGGAAATTTCCGGATAATGTGAAACGGAAGCTGAAATTTCCGCCACATTTCTCGAATGACAGCACAAACTCTGCGGTTTGCCTCTTGAATCCTTGCGTGCAATCAAATCTTCGCGCATCTTCAACTCCTGCTTGTAATTATTACTTGGAATGACAAATTTTAGTAATAATTTATTTTATTATACCATAATTTGTAAAAAATACAAGTATAAAGGTAAATTTTGTAATTTGCATATATAAGATTACAATTATTGTGTTACATTAGCAGATAGAAGATAATAGCGAATAGGAAAACTGGTGTTAATGCGAGTTTTAATTATGATATAGTTAAAACCTGATCCGCTACAGAAAAAAAGTCTTCACCAATTCTATTGTTTTGCTGATTATTATTCTTTAATAATGACTGAGCAGACGGAAATCTCACAGACAGATGACAGCGGATAAAATATTTATACTCATACGCAAAAACCATTGTCTTAATCGCAGACGAAGTAAAACGCTCCTACCCTCAAGGGTAAGAGCGAGAATTTGCTACCGGCTTTACCGGTTATGATTGGCTGATAAAAAAATGCAATTATTTAACAATAAATTGTTAATGATATTACTGCGTAATGATATTCAGCTAAAACTGAATGACATTATATTCGTCTTCATTCGCCGCAGCGAATGTCTCTCGTCCGCAAGGACAAATAAAATTGAAAATTCTGTCAAAAGATAGGATTTTCTGTCTATTGATTTTGCTTTTTATACAATAGTACATTTCGTTCCATAGAGCCGTCGTTGGTGCATTTCCTCGCGGCTGATGCATACTCTGACACAATGCGCTACAAACCCATCTAGGCAATATTGATGATGTTTATGTGTCAAATAAAGAGATTTGTTGCGAAGACAATGTAAGTTGTGCAGAAATGTTCTGGTCAAAAAGGTTTTTTGCTATTTCGATGCTCCATGGTTCAAAATTATGACTATCTTCACTAACCAGTTTGTTGATATTTTGAAAAAATGTACCGTTAACTTCTCTGTGACGAACCAGCTCTTCTTCATCTATCCTCAATTTCAATTCGTCAATATCATCTCTTTCAACAAGGAAACAGAGCGCCAAATGTTGCTTACTCTTTGCAGAATCAGGACAATAAATTAAATGCGGAATAATATCATCAAAGGTCAACGATATCCCAATTTCTTCCTTTACCTCGCGCTGTAAAGTATAACGACAAATTGATAGCAAGTCGTTAGCATTGATGTTGGTAACATCTTCTGCTCTCGTATGACCGCCGACATATAAGAGGATTTTATCTTTTTCAGGCGAGCCATCTGAAACTGCTTTTTTCTTTTTTTTTGCAGTTAAGACCATTTTGTGTTTATTATCCGTTATTACAGCAATTGGAATAGGTTGGATTAATTCCTCGCACGCTTCGATGTCATTGCGCATACCAAAACTGATACCACCAAGTTTGTCAGCAATTGAGTTGTCGATAATAGATGATATAAATCTTTTTTCTTCCAGCATTTTGATAACTGCCATGTCAGGCTTTATATAACCAATATTTTCTATTAGCATCACTCTTAATGTCTCGAGCGTCATTTCAGTAACGCTTTTACCAACTTCATCAGGTCCCTTCCCTGAAGTATCTATTTCAAACACCTCATGAAAGTATTTCCTCTTATCTTCTATTATATAACGAACTGAGGATAGATATTCACTAAGGGTTTTTTTACTCATAATGGTTCCAGGTTTATCTGTCAATAGATTAGCATATTCTCGTTCGATAGAAACATCAGGGGTTGCGGTAAATGCAAAAACAATGTCTATACGATTCACGAGCAGATCCATTGACAAAAAATTTTCTATTACCGCTTTATTGGCGTTACTAATGGCTTTTTTACTAGAAAGCCAATTAAACCAACAAAATGCATCGAAAATTCCACGATCGAGAATTAACACATCACAATTAACAACCTTTTGTTCCAAACTGGCTATCATACGAGTAATTGACATACAGGCTGTCCAAATGTTGAACATCGGACTTTTTTTATCGGCAACAGGACATACACTTGCTCTTTCTTGAACTATCTCCACTTTGAATCCATTTCTTTTCAAAAAAAGTTCAAGCGAGTTAATGCAAGTTGTTTTTCCTGATTTCGGCGAACCACTAAACTCAATAACAATAGGTCTCTTTTGCCTGTGCTTTTTCTTCAGTTCAAAGACTTCTTTTGCTTTGCCTTGTAATGCGATAATTATAGATTTACGTTCGGCCTTGTCAAGGTTTATCATTCGCTTTTTCCCCTCCTTAAAGACGTTGTTGTATTGTAAAGTTAAATGAAAGTTGAGGGCTCGAAACCTTTGTGGTGTATGCTTTGCAGTAAAACAAATACCTCCCAAAAGGAGACGAGTCTCCATGCAAAAATTATATCATAAAATTACGAAATTGTCATCAGAGCCACATAAGCAAAGCGCATATATAGAATTAAACAAGCAGCTTTGCGGAACAGTTCAGTATAGATACGGGGGTTTAGGTCTCGATAGGTATTTCCGTTTTATAAGCAATAAAGAGGAGAACACACGTTTTATGAGTATTTGAATATGACACATTTAATGTATTTATCAGTAAAAAACGACATAAATTAGCTCGTTAGATGGGGATTAAAAAGCAAGGGTGAATTAGAAACACTTAAGATAATTTATTGTAGTATCATTAAAATGTATTTGTTTTCCGGATATACTTAAGCAGCGCTGTTCTTTTTTGCGCTGCGTAAACCATATATCCCTCTGTAAGTGCCGCGCTGGAGTAAATTTCTTCCTGACCGGAGTCCGCGTCGGAAATTATATAGTTTTTATCTTTACATAAACCCTTCAAGCAAAAGGTTTGCGTGTTATCGTTTGCTTCTTCCATTCGAAACAGTAGCAAAATACCCTCCTCCTTTTTTGGGTCAAAATATTCAAAGGCTGTCCAGCCGCGTTTATCATCCTTGCCATGCCATGGAGAAGGGACATAAAAATCCTCAAGCAGATACCTATTGACTTTCTGCCATTCATTAAAGCCCCATCGGATTAAATCAAAATCGGTATTTGGATCCTGAGTCCACTGAGCGTTCAGGTTGAGAATCGGCAGATAAGAAGCCCGAAAAATATATTTGTCGCGTTTACCGTCCGGATCAAGTTGATTTGCTTGTTCCGTGCAAGAAGCGCCGCAAAACGGAATCCATTTTAAAAAGGTAGAAGACATAGACAATCTGAGGGCTGTGGCGGTTCGATCGGCGTCAGATCTCAGTAATGGGATTCCTCGTCTCAAAGACTCTAAATCATTCCGTCCGCCGCCGCTCGCGCAAGAATCGCAAAAAGCGCAGCCGCCATTAGATGAAGTGAAAGCAATTATCTCATCCCACATTTTGTAATGGGCGCAGACAGCTTTATTTTCGGTAATACCGTCACGATCCGGACCTTGAGTTTTGTCTGCTTGAATCCAGCATGGGCGGACATCGAAGTTATTGTCCTCGCGGTACATTTCCACTCTGTGGTCGCCCAACGCTTTTTTTATACGTCTGAGCGTCCATGCGTAACAATCAGGTTTACCAATGTCGTTGACCGAGCTGTTTCCAAAACCGCCGATAGCCCATGAAGGGTCATAGCCATAATTCTTTGCGAGATC
>Ga0265294_10000744_pt1 | contig 43814 bp, 38 predicted proteins | sample MunlanPumphouse3_FD_192504 | JGI IMG/M metagenome (GOLD analysis project Ga0265294, IMG submission 192504) | Groundwater microbial communities from a municipal landfill in Southern Ontario, Canada - Pumphouse #3 | ecosystem: Environmental > Aquatic > Deep subsurface > Groundwater | place... | reverse complement strand
TGGGGAGGCTGGGAGGGGTGGTTGGATGAAGAGAACGGCATGTACTATTACAGTGCAAGGTACTATGCCCCGCCGACTTTTATAAGCCGTGACCCGATGTTTGAGAAATATCCTTCTATTAGCCCCTATACCTATTGTAGTAATAATCCGATCAATAAAGTTGATCCTACAGGAATGAATGATGGTTGGATTAAAGATGAAATCGGAAATGTTTTTTGGGATAATAATACAAATAGTCAAGAGGAGTTTAATGCTAATTATTCTGATAGGCCTGGTTGTTCTTATGTTAGCGATCCTGATAATCCTAATAGTTATACATTGCCAAGTGGAGAAGGTCAATTGGTTATGAATTCATGGATTGATGAGCTTAATGGCACTACTGGAAGCATAAACGAGGGTCAAGGAAATGTAGGTATAAACATTTCTTTTATTCCTACAAATGTGAGTGCAACACTTGATTGGGCACAAACATATTCTTCAAATGTTCCTGACGTAAATTCTGGCAATGTATGGGAAACGCTACCAACAACTGATATTAGTTCTGAACGATTCGATTTTATTAAACCTGGTCCTACGTTAGCGGATGGACCACTAAGAGTAAAACTACCAGAAGCACAATGGGATGTTAACATGAATTTACAATCTACAGTATTAGTAAATGGGCAAAGAACGGTATCTGTGGGATGGGGATTTACTATAAATTCACAAAATCATCAAACAGTGCAGGCTCCAACAATATTAAAAACCACCACTAAATTTCATGATGATGTAGTTGAAAAGGCTAAAAAATAAAATATTATCAATATGAAAAGAAAGTTTTGTATACTATTATTTTTTATTTTTTGGGGGATTCAGGGACATTCGCAATATGTGTATTATGGTTATCCAACTACTAAAACACCTATGAGAAAAGGAAATATTATAATTTTAAATATACCTATATTTTCTCTCAATGGTGGTTATAATTTTGTTAAGTTGGAAGAATTTGATAATTTAGTTGAATTACTTGAAATTAACGATACTAATACATTACGAATTGAAGTAAATAATTTTTTTGGTTTAGATTCTTCGGTTTGTGAATTTATTTCAAACCTTTTATGCAATAATATTAAAGAAATATTGACATCGAAGACACCTTTGAAAAATTATTATATTATTAGTAATGGTTGTAATAATCCAATTTTTTGTAGCGAAAAGAAAGATGTGTATTATAATACGCGAAATACTAGAATGGAAATTTTTATAGAATGAGGAGGGGAGCAAATAACGCCATAAAATCAAAAAAAAAGGGTTGAATATTTGGACAAATGATGAAACAGGGCGATGGAATAAGGCATTTAAACATTCATTTTACTAAGGATTATGTTTTAAAAGGAAGCGGAGAGGAACCAATTACGAATTAAAAATTACGAATTACGAGGGATGTCGCAAGATGCGAGACGGTTTTTTTTTTGTTCCAAAACAGGGAGGTAAATAATTAGGTATGAACTTTTCGTGAATCGATGGGTGTAATTTGTTGTTGTTTTCCGTATGAGGTAAAAAATATGCGAAGTGTCTCTTTATTTTATCGGAAATTATGTACATTTGCATTTATTTTAATAAATAAAAAAACAATAAGGAAATCAATGAGTTTAAAGGTTAGATTTTTTAAATTTCTTTTAAAAAAAACGGGATTTACAATAGATTATAATGTCCCGGAGGAAGCAAGGAAAAGTGTAATGGCATTTGCTCCTCATACGAGCTTATGGGATTTTGTAGTAGGAAAAATGGTTTTTGTTGCGATGGGAGTTCAAATTAAGTTTCTTATAAAAAAAGAATATTTCTTTCCTCCCTTAGGGTATTTTTTGCGAAAATGGGGTGGAATTCCCGTTGATAGCAAACGCATCCGAAGTTTACCCATTGATGTTGGAAATCTTATCAAGTCCTCAGAGAAAATGACAGTCTTAATTGCACCTGAAGGTACGAGGAAATTAGTCAAAACATGGAAACGAGGTTTTTATTTTATTGCCGAATATGCCAATGTTCCTATTTTTTTGTCTTACCTGGATTGGAAAACGAAAAGAGGAGGTATAGGACCATCCATTTATCCAAGTGGAGATTATGAAAAAGATTTGGAAAAGATATACACCTTTTATAGAGGCATGCAAGGGAAACACCCCGAAAAATTCAATTTATAATTATTGATGAAATATTTATATGTACTATATGAAGGGATTAAGAAGATTTTAGCTTTTGTATTTATTTTATTAATTAAGGCCTATCAATACCTAATCTCACCCTTAACCCCTGCCAGTTGTCGATTTACGCCGACCTGTTCTACGTATGGGGTGCAAGCTATCAAAAAACATGGTCCTTTCAAAGGAGGGTGGCTCACCTTAAAACGCATCCTTTCATGTCATCCTTGGGGGAAAAGTGGATACGATCCCGTCCCTTAATGATTTATTTCTATATATATTCATAAAAAAATATTCGATTTTATTTCAAAAAATGAAAGAAAATGAATGGCTGTGAAGCATTCTTAGAAATGTTTATTTTATAAGAATCAAATATACAATGAATTATATAATAATATTTTTTTTTAAGGAATTACGATATGTAAATAATTTTTTTTTACTTTTGCATTGCTTTTGAATATGACCAATGGTGTAATGGTAGCACTGCAGTTTTTGGTACTGCCTGTCTAGGTTCGAATCCTGGTTGGTCAACAAAGTTTAGAGTAAACGTTTTTAGAGATATATAAGAAGGAGAAACCAAAAGTTTACTCCTTTTTTAATACTATGTACCTATGAAAATGATAAGTAAGGATGCGGTAACACAATGGGTCTTGGAAGCCATTCAAGATACGGATTTGTTTATTACCGAAGTGAAGGTAAAAAAGGGAAATGTCATTTATGTGTTCTTAGATGGCGATCACGGAGTAAGTGTGGATGCTTGCAGTAAAGTGAGTCGTTATGTTGAAAATAAATTAGATAGAACAAAAGATGATTTTGAACTCAATGTGTCCTCTTTTGGATTAGGTCGACCTTTATTGATGTTTCGACAATATCGAAATGCAGAAGGAAAGATGCTTGCTGTTAAAATGAAAGACCAAAGCAAAATAAAAGGTGTTTTACTAAAAGCAGAAGAAGATAACATACAAATAGAAACCATAGGCACTAAAAAGAATCCTTCCATAATTCATCGTATTTCGATGGATGAAATTGAAGAAGCCAAAATTGAAGTTGTTTTTTAATGATAATTAATAATAGATATTTTTAAGAAATGAAAGAAGAAAACAGTCTAATAGAATCCTTTTCCGAATTCAAAGAATCGAAAAGCATTGACAGAGAAACATTAATGTTTATCATGGAAGATGTTTGCAAACATATGCTTTTGAAGAAATACGGAGCCGAAGCCAATATTAGTGTTATTGTGAATCCGGATAAAGGTGATATAGAATTTCAACGATATTTTGAAATTGTAGAGGATGGCAATCTTAGCAATCCGGTAACACAAATAGAATTATCCGAAGCTATTAAAATTGAACCTGATTTTGAAGTAGGGGAGGAAGTCTGCGAAAAAATAAGATTAGAAGATTTTGGAAGAAGAGAAATACTCTCCCTCAGACAAAATTTAGCTACAAAAATCATGGAATATGAAGGGGATCTTATTTATCAAAAATACAAAAGTCGTATAGGCGAAATAGTAAGTGGTACCGTACATCAAGTATTTAAAAAAGAAATTTTATTGCTTGATGAAGAAGGCATTGAATTGTTTTTACCGAAAACCGAACAAATTCCGGGCGATTTTTATAAAAAAGGCGACCCTATACGTGCCGTTGTCATAAAAGTAGAACCTAGAGTGAATTCTTCTTTTATTGTAGCTTCACGTACATCACCCGTCTTTTTAGAACGTTTGATGGAAGAAGAAATACCCGAAATATACGATGGCTTAATTATGATTAAAAACATTGTACGAGTTCCGGGCGAAAGAGCTAAAATTGCTGTTGAAACCTACGATGACCGTATCGACCCGGTGGGTGCTTGTGTTGGGATGAAAGGGGTACGTATACATGGTATAGTGAGAGAATTGAGAAATGAAAATATCGATGTAATTAATTATACAACCAACACAGCCCTATACATTTCGAGAGCACTTAGTCCAGCGAAAATTACCGGTATCGAAATCAATGAAGAGAATAAAAGTGTGAGCGTTTTTATGAAACCCGACCAAATTTCTTTAGCTATTGGTAAAGGTGGCAGCAATATTAAATTAGCCAGCAAACTAACCGGCTATGAAATCGATATTTTCCGTAACGACGCTATTGATGAAGAAGATGTGGAATTACAAGAATTCTCTGACGAAATCGAACAATGGATACTCGATACATTTAAAAATATCGGTTGCTATACAGCTAAAAATGTACTCGATATAAGTAGAGAAGAACTCATTGAACGTACCGATTTGGAAGAAGAAACCGTTGATGAAGTGTTACGCATTATCAAGGCAGAGTTCGAACAATAAAACTGTATTTTTAGAAAACGTATTTAATCATCTTAATTATATATATGTCAGAAGAAAAGAAAATAATACCAAGATTAGGAAAAGCGGCAAAAGAATTTAATGTAGCAACTTCAACTATTGTTGAATTCTTATCGAAAAAGGGTATTGTAGTTGAAAACAACGATAATACTAAATTGACAGCCGAATGGTATTCCTTGATAGATCAAGAATATAAATCGGAAAAGAATGTAAAAGAAGTGTCGAAAAAATTGGAAATTGGTAGCGGCTTTAAAACTATTTCTCCTTCTGACAATGAAAAAGATGAAGATAATTCTACACAAGAATCCGATAAAAAGGAAATTTTCATTAATCAACCCACTCAAATTGAAAAACCTTCGACAGAGCCTATTAAACTAAAAGCAGAGGAAGAAGTGAAAGTAGATATTACGGTTAATGTTCCCAAACAAGGGGTAAAAGTGGTTGGTAAAATCGATTTGGAAGATAAATCGAAAGTGAAAAAGAAACCTAAACCGGAAGAAAAACCTGTTTCAACGGAAGTTCTTCTTGTCGAAGATAAAGAAGAGATCACAGATCAGCCTGATAAAATTGAAACCCTACCTCAGGACATAATAGAAGTTAAGGTAAAGCCTCCTAAAGAAGAAAAAGAAGAAGCCGTTGTCGTTGAAAGCAGTAAAACAACCGAAGAAATTCCCATAGAGGATGAACCTTCTCCATCACAAAAAATGGAAATTCTTGAACCTGAAAAAGAGATAAAACAAGAACTACCCGAAATAGAGGATGCTATCGCAAAAAAAGAACCACAAAAGATAGAAACAGAAATTCCGATTATAAAAAATAACCTTAATATTATAGGAAAAATCAATCTTGATGATATAAACACCCGAACAAAACCCAAGAAAAAGTCAAGAGAAGAAATCATTAGGGAAAAGAACGAAAAAAGAGAGAAAGAGTTGGAATCCCGCAAAAAACAAAATGAGATACAGAAACAAAAAAAATCGGAACAACAAAAAGAACACAAAAAGGAAGATACATCTCACGATCCAGAAGCTAAAGACAGTAATATTATTAAAACCAGTAAAAAAGAATGGATTAAAAATACGGCTACTGATGAGGATGGTGTAAAAAGCAAAAAGAAGAGAAAACGTATACGTACCTTTACTTCAGAAAACGAACCTCCTCAATCAGATGATGGTATTAAAGGATTCACTAAAAAACGTAAAGATAGAATCGATAAAGCATCATTCAAAAAAGAAATTTCAGAAGAGGAAATTGAAAAACAAGTAAAGAAAACTTTAGCGCGATTAGGTCCTACAGGGAAAACAAAATCATCTAAATATCGCAAGGAAAAAAGAGAGCATCTTCAACATGAAATGTTTGAAGCTCAAGAACGATCCGAAAAAGAAAAGAATGTGTTGAAAGTTACCGAGTTCATTACTGCCAATGAATTGGCAAATATGATGAATATTCCGGTTACACAAATTATTTCAACGTGTATGAGCATTGGATTAGCTGTCGCTATCAATCAACGTTTAGGGGCTGAAACCATATCGTTGCTGGCAGATGAATTTGGATTTCAAGTACAATTTGTAGGATTAGATGAAGATGAAGAAGAAATAGAGGAAGTTAATCCGGAAGATTTGGTAGAACGTTCTCCTATCGTTACGGTTATGGGACACGTTGACCACGGTAAGACATCCTTATTGGATTATATTCGAAAAACCAATGTCATAGCCGGTGAATCAGGAGGTATTACTCAGCATATAGGAGCCTATGAAGTTACTTTAGTCAATGATAAACGTATCACTTTTTTAGATACACCCGGTCACGAAGCTTTTACGGCTATGCGCGCACGCGGTGCCAAAGTAACGGATTTGGTAATTGTGGTCATTGCAGCCGATGATAATATTATGCCTCAGACTATCGAAGCTATTAATCATGCGCAAGCAGCCGGTGTGCCTATCATATTTGCTATTAATAAAATTGATAAACCAAATGCTGACCCTGAGAAAATACGTGCGGCTTTAGCAAATATGAATCTGTTGGTGGAAGAATGGGGTGGTAAGATTCAAAGTCAGGATATTTCAGCGAAAAAAGGTATCAATGTGGATGTGTTACTTGAAAAAGTATTGATAGAAGCCGAAATGCTCGATTTAAAAGCTTCTCCTAAAATGTTGGCAAGCGGTACCGTCGTTGAATCATCCCTTGATAAAGGAAGAGGATATGTAGCTAAAATTCTCGTCCAAAACGGCACTTTGCATACCGGTGATATTATCGTAGCAGGGGTGGCTTATGGGAAGGTCAGAGCTATGTATAATGAAAGAAATCAAATTGTAAAAGAAGCCGGTCCCTCTGTTCCGGTACTTATTTTAGGTTTAAACAGTGCGCCTCAAGCCGGTGATACCTTCAAAGTATATAAAGAAGAAAGAGAAGCCAAACAAATAGTGAATAAGCGTATACAACTGGTTAGAGAACAAGGTCTCCGTACGCAAAAACATATTACCTTAGACGAAATTGGCCGACGTATTGCTATCGGCGACTTTAAAGAATTGAATATTATTGTTAAAGGTGACGTGGACGGTTCTGTAGAAGCGTTGGCCGACTCCTTATTGAAATTAACAACTTCGGAAGTACAAGTCAATATTATCCATAAGTGTGTGGGACAGGTTATCGAATCGGATGTGTTATTGGCATCTGCTTCCAATGCTATTATCATTGCATTCCAAGTGCGTCCTTCTGCAGGAGCTAAGAGAATAGCTGAACAAGAACAAGTCGATATTCGTACCTATTCAATAATCTATGACGCAATTAACGAGCTAAAAGATGCCATCGAAGGTATGCGTGCTCCTGAAATCAAAGAAAATATTGTATGCAATATCGAAGTAAGAGAAACTTTCCATATATCAAAAGTAGGTACCATTGCCGGTTGTTATGTATTAGACGGTAAAGTTCAACGTAATACACAAATCCGTGTTATTCGTGATGGGATTGTTATTTATACCGGAAAGTTAGGTTCCCTCAAACGTTTCAAAGATGATGTGAAAGAAGTATCGTCCGGTTATGAATGCGGTTTGAACATTGATGGCTTCAACGATATTAAAGTAGGCGATATCATCGAAGGCTTTGAACAAGTGCAGGTGAAACGATAAAGCTATTTTTGAAGCTTATCGCAGGTATTTTTAATATAAAGATCAAGCAGCTTTTTGCCTGCCGCATAGGCACTGATTTTATTATCTAATAGTAATTTCTCTATATGAGGTAATTGTGCTTTGACGCCTTCGTCGGAATAGAATAGAGTAAATAACTCTTCTTCCAGAAAATGATAAAAGCGTTTCTCTGATTGCTTCAACCGATTTTGAACAAAATAGCCATTGGCTTTGGCATGAGCTACGTATTCATTGATTACATTCCAAATTTCATCAATGTTTTGGTTGTGAAGTGCGGATGAGGTTAATACGCATGGACGCCATTGAGAGGGAGATAAGGGGAAAAGTTTGAGGGCATTGCTTAGTTGTACTTTGGTTAATTCGGCTTTTTTTAAATTATCCCCATCGGCTTTGTTTACTACGATAGTATCGGCCATTTCCATGATGCCGCGTTTGATTCCCTGAAGTTCATCGCCTGCTCCCGAAATCATCAGTAGAAGAAAAAAATCAACCATGGAATGTACAGCGGTTTCCGATTGACCTACGCCTACCGTTTCGACGATAATGGTATCAAAGCCGGCAGCTTCGCATAAGATGATGGTTTCTCTTGTCTTACGTGCCACACCTCCCAATGATCCGGCAGAGGGAGAAGGACGTATAAAGGCATTTTTGTCAAGCGACAATTCATCCATGCGTGTTTTATCGCCTAATATACTTCCTTTGGAACGTTCGCTGCTTGGATCGATGGTTAAAACGGCTAACTTGTGATTCAAGGATGTGATATGTTTGCCGAAAACATCAATAAACGTGCTTTTACCTGCTCCGGGGACGCCGGTAATGCCTATGCGTACTGAATTACTTGCATAGGGTATACATGCTTCTATAATTTCTTGTCCTAATTCATGATGTTCACGTAGATTGCTTTCTATTAAAGTGATAGCTTGACTTAACACAATGATATTCTGCGATAGTATGCCATCTATATAGGCTTGTTTGCTCAGTAATGTCGGACGTTTAATCTTTTTTTTATTAAGATATGGATTGATACGAGAGGGTTGTTCTATGCCTTCTTGTACATGCAATGCCGAGCTCTTAGGTGTATCCATGTATATGTTTTTTTTTTGCAAAAGTATATAAAAATTATTAGCTACTACGCTTAAGCCATGCTTAAGTCGGGAATATTTCTTCCTATTTTACAAGGCGCCTTTGCATGTATAAACTATTCACACGGTTCGGCTTTTTTTAAAAGGTAGAACCGTGTGAACGTTCATATTACATGTATATGAATCTACTACCAGATAGCGGCTTGTAGTTCGGCCGTTAAGTACATGCTATTTCCTTCTTTTACATCAAAAGCTTTTATGAAAGCAGGGATATGAGGCAAGGTGCCGTTAACACGCCATTTACCTAAGGAATGTGGATCTTCTTTGGTTCGTCTGATGATTTCTTCATCCCGTATGTTGCCTGCCCATACACCGGCATAGGCAATGAAGAATCGTTGTTCGGCTGTAAAACCATCCATTACTTTTTGTATACTACCTTCTTTAATGGCTTTTTGCATAGCAACATAGGAAACATTCACTCCGCCATTGTCGGCTATGTTTTCACCCAAGGTAAAGGTTCCGTTGGCAAATACGCCCGGTAGTACTTCAATTCGGTTAAAATGATTCACTAAGACTTTGGTTCTTTCTTCGAAGTTCTTGCTATCGGTTTCTGTCCACCAGTCTTTTAAGTTGCCATCTTTATCATAATTTCTGCCTTGATCGTCGAAACCGTGTGTCATTTCGTGTCCGATTACGACGCCAATAGCTCCATAATTCACAGCATCGTCGGCATGCATATCGAAGAAAGGAGGTTGAAGTATGCCGGCAGGGAAGCATATTTCATTTGTTGTCGGATTATAGTATGCATTCACTGTTTGCGGAGTCATCAACCATAAACTTCTATCGACCGGTTTACCTACTTTTGATAATTGATAAGCGGTTTCAAAACGGGAGGCACGTTCAATGTTAGCGTAATAACTATCCTTTTCGATGTGTAGGGATGAGTAATCTCTCCACTTGTCGGGATAACCGATTTTTACGATTATGGTTTCTAATTTTTCTTTTGCTTTAGCTTTGGTTTGTTGAGTCATCCAAGTGTTTTGTTCAATACGTTCGCCCAAGGCTGATTTTAAATTATCCACTAATTTGAGCATTCTTTCTTTGGCTTCAGTCGGAAAATATTTTTCGACATACATCTGACCTACTGCCTCACCTAAGCATCCATCAACGGTTGAAACTACTCTTTTCCAACGTGGTTTCATCTCGGTTTTTCCCGATAGTACTTTGCCGTAGAAATCGAAATTGGTTTGTACAAAATCATTGCTTAAGTAAGGAGAGGCATCGTTCACTAATTGCAATGCTATATAAGCTTTGATGATTTCCAAGTCGGTTGAAAGGATGAGTGTGTTAAGACCTTTTATATAATCGGGTTGACCCACATTGAGGCTATCGATGTTTTCTAATCCTATGGCTTTCAAATAGGCTTTCATATCGACGGCTGAAATCATAGCTTGCAAATCGTCGACAGACATATAGTTATAGGTTTTATGAGGATTCCTTAAGTCATTTTTATCCATAAATACTTTTGCCATTCCGGTTTCGAGAGCCAATACCTTATTAGCCATACTTTCTTCTTTTCCTTCCAGTTTACTCATTTTATTATAATTGGATAATTGAAGCATTTTGCTTAAGAGTATGACGTATTGCCGACGAATGTTTTCCATGTCTTTCTCTAAATAATAGTCTCTATCGCCTATACCCAGACCTGTTTGCCATAACCAGGCAATATTCATGCGGCTGTTAGCAGGGTTTGCTTCAGCAAAGACCGTAAAAAAGGATCCGCTTCCATTTAGGTAAAGCTCAGCCAGAAGGTTTGCTAATTCTTTTTTATCTTTTATTTTTGCAATGGTTTGTAAATTAGCTTGGATAGGCATACCTCCTTGTTGTTCGAGTGCGGCACTATCCATACCCATATTGTATAAGTCGCCGATTTTTTGAGGAATACCGACTTCAGTATGCTTTTCGGCAGCGATGCCGCTGATTAAGTCTTTCAATTGTTTTTGGTTATCTTCGGCCAATTTGTCGAAGCTTCCGTAGCGGGCATATTCTCCCGATAAAGGATGTAGTTTCATCCAGCCGCCGCAGGCATATTGATAAAAATCTTGTGCCGGACTTACGCTTTCATCTAAATAGGATTTGTTGATGCCTGAGTTTAATGTCGTTTTCTTGTTGTTGTTACATGCTGTCATCGTAATGAGTATACTTGCTAAGATTAAAAATGTACCTTGTTTCATATGTGATTTATTGTATTTAAAATTAGTTTAACAAACGTAAATATAGTTTAAAAATTATGGTTGTTTGGTTTTACCTAATTCGTAATAGTAATTTGCCGAATCGGGTTGGTTTAATTGTCTAAAGAGGGTAGCTTTTTCCATATAGCCGGCAGCTTTTTCGGGCATATGAGCAATCATAGCGTTGACGGTTTGGAAGGCTTTTTCGCTTTGTTGTTGATAAGCATATATTTGAATCATGAGTTGATAGCTTGAAATGTTATAGGGATCGCCTTGTAATGTTCTTTTTCCCATAGCAATAGCCGAATCTAAGGCATTGATGCGTGCATATGCGATGGCTAAATTATAGTAGCAGGTGGTGGCACCTTCGGGATGTTGTCGGATATATAGATCGAAGTGGTAGCGTGCCGAATCTAATTGCCCTAACATGGCATAGGAACTGCCTACATCGAAGTGAACAACGTTTTCGGATGTGTCGGCACGGAGTACGTATAAGTAATGATTCTTAGCCTTTTCATATTCTCCTTTATTGTAATAGGCGATAGCAATGTTGTATTGCGTAATGATGGTATGAGGATGTAGTTGCAAGGCTCTGTCGTAATAATGTATGGCCGAGTCGAGGAAATTTTGGTTGCGGTAAAAGGGATGTAAAGAGTAATAGGCATAACCAATACGGTCGTAGGCGTTGGCATGATTGGGATGTATATTCAATCCTTTTTGCATATAAATTATCGATTCCCAAAGATATGCACGGTATTTTAGTGCGTTTTTCTCGATTTCGTTAGGATTGGTAGCATTGTTGTTCAGGTCTTGATATTCATTGGCTTTGTCCCTTAAAGCTTCACCCCAAAAGAAATTCAAACGGGCACTATTGGGCGATTTTTTGATATCGGCGCCGTATAGAGTGAAATTGTTCTCCCACTCGACCGAACGGCTGTGTGTTTGAACGGTATAGTATAATAACATAATTAATATCAATCCCATGCTGATTAGTTGAGGTTTGGTGACGGCTGTTGGGTTTGCTTGTTGATGCTTGTCGGCATAAGTATATAAGAGATAAACAATGGCGATGCAATATCCCAAAGAAGGCACAAACAGAAAGCGATCGGCAAAGGAAGCGCCGATTAAGTAAAGCAAATTGCTGTAGATGCTCATGGTGATGATAAAGAAGAAGATGCAGTATGAAAGCGGGTGTTTTGTGCGAAAATGTTTAATAGCGTACACGATAAGTGCTATATAAATGCCCAATGGCAGCAAGCTCTTCCAATGCATAAAGGTTACGACCGGCAATTGGTTGAAGGAATAATCGCATACTTGTTGATAGGGGAAGATAAGTAGGAGTAAGTATTTTCCTAACAACATGATGGCACTTGCCCAACGAGCCAACAAAGTTTGCTCGGCAAGGTAGTTGTTGGCCGTACTGAGTTCGGCTGTTGGGTAGTCGTTCAGTACGATTGCTCGCACGAGTAAGTATGTCAATATGGGCAATAGCAAACAGATTGACAGATATAAGAATTCTTTTCTTTTGGCTTTGCGAAAGAAATAAACAGTCAGCGGAATGGCCGCTAAAAATGTAATGGCACTTTCCTTGGAGAATATGGCTAATCCGAAAGCGACTATCAGCCCGATTAGGTATTTGATGTTCTTTTTGTCGATGTATTGTAAGCTAAACCAGATGCTTAATAGCACAAACACCCACAGTATGATATCGTCTCGTCCTTTGATGTTGGCCACGACTTCCGTATGCATGGGGTGTGCTGTGTATAACACAGTGATAATGAATGGGAGAAGTTTGCTTTTATCGACAAACATCTTCCGCAATACAATATATAAGAGGACGCAAGCCAATGCATACCAAATTACGTTTATAATATGATGAAGACTCGGATTATCAGGCGATAATTGCCATTCCGTGGCAAACATCAGAAGACTTAACGGACGGTATTGATAAGCTTCTGGATTTATGTTTACTCCCTCCATGGAGTGTGTTGTCAATATCTGCTTAAAGCCCTTAAACCCTTGCTCTACATAGGCGTTTTTCTTACATACAACGGTGTCGTCTAAAGCCCATTGATGACGGAAGGTGTTGGCGTATAAGATAAATGTAAATAGAAAGAGCAGCAAGTAAACATAAGGTTCTTTCAGTGAAAAAGAAAGAGATTCTTGTTTTTCGTTATGAAGTTCACTTACAGGTTCTTGTTTGTTTTGTGTTTTGCTTTTAGGGTGCTTGTTAGGTAACATGACCGACTGTTTTAAAATAATTGCAAATGTACATAAAATTATCAAAACACTCCTTGTTCGCTATCATTGCCGGTACATTTTTTTACATCGAAATCATTAATATGCTTCGACCTGTCTTTCAATCTATCATCATTGATTAGCATTTAGCTTATCGTTCGAAATGATATGGGAGATACGTATTGAATTTTTGAAATATACTTAATGTCAGTGGGATGTTGCCGTATGTTTATTTTTTATTGCGGAAGATGCTTAAAAGACTTGCTTAAGACGACTGAAAAACGTTATGATGTTTTTATAGTATAGAGTGTTGCTTAAGATTTTAACAAGTGTTAAGCAAGAAAAAACGAATGTTGCTTAAGATATAAAAATCTTTGCGCAGTAGCATCGAAGGTTTTGCAGCAGTATGCTTGGGCCTTGCACAAGTCTGCTTAGTATCCTAATGTTTTAAGCATTGATTTATAGCTTTGTTCTTTTCCGAAGAGTTTGGTTACAATTTCGCCTTCTTCCTCGCTGTTTTCCGTTTGTTCGCGGTAGATGATCACGTGTTTTGGAGCCGGAATCAGGCAATGCTGTATGCCGCCGTATCCACCGATAGATTCCTGATAAGCACCGGTGTGGAAAAGGCCGATGTATTGAGGTGTATCCAAAGAGAATTTCGGAAGAAAGACCGCATTAAGGTTGGCTTCCGAGTTATAATAATCATGGCTGTCGCAAGTTTGCCCGCCCAAAAAAACACGCTCGTACTCTTTGTCCCAATTATTAATGGCCAGTAGGATAAATTGTTGGTTAATAGCCCAAGTATCGGGAAGAGTAGTCATAAACGAGCTGTCAATCATATTCCATAGCTCGCGGTCATTCTGTCGTTTTTGGTTTAAGATAGAAAACAAAATCGCACTCGATTCACCAACGGTATAGGAACCGAATTCGGTGAATATGTCGGGTTCTTTCACCCCGTTGCGATTACACATGGTTTTGATTTGTGCTATGATTTCTTCGGCCATGTATTCATAATCATAGGAAAACGACAGTTTGTTTTTAATCGGGAAGCCTCCGCCAATATTGAATGGATCTAATTCGGGCGCTAACTTTTTAAGTTCACAATACACATTAACACATTTCAACAATTCGTTCCAATAGTATGCAGTGTCTTCAATGCCGGTATTGATGAACATATGTAACATCTTGAATTCAAACTTAGGATTGTTTTTTATTTTTTCCAAATAGAACGGAACGATGTCATTATAGCGTATGCCTAAGCGCGAGGTATAGAACTCAAAACGGGGTTCTTCTTCCGAAGCAATGCGAATACCTAATTTACATTTGGTGTCGAGCATGCTATCCAATTGATCTAATTCCATTTTGTTGTCTAAAACCGGAATAGTGTTGATAAATCCGTTGTGAATGGCGTTGACGATGTTCTCGATATAAGGTATTTTCTTGAATCCGTTGCAAATAATGTAGTTTTCTTTGTCGAAGATACCTTGTTCATATAAGGCATCGATGATGTTCAGATCGAATGCCGATGAGGTTTCGATATGAGTATCATTTTTAAGTACTTCTTCAAGCGTAAAAGAGAAGTGAGAACTTTTCGTACAGTAGCAATAATGGTAATCGCCTTCGTAATCCGCTTTGGCCATGGCCACGTTAAACCAGCGTTTGGCCTTTTGAATATTTTGCGATATCTTTGGTAAATATGTAATGCGCAGGGGTGTTCCGTACTGCTTGATGATTTCCATCAAGTCGATATTGTTAAAAAACAATTCTCCATCCTCAACTTCGAATTCGTCTTGCGGAAATTCGTAGGTTTGTTGAATTAAATCAATATATTTATTTTTCATCTCCCGAATTTTTTTAAGTGCGCAAAAGTATACAAAAAACAAATGTGGTGATTCATCTTACTTACATTAATTAAAAAAATATAAACTAAGTGATTTACTTTTGACCTAAACATCCAAAATAATTGGGTAAATATATCCGTCTTTTGTCAAAGAAAGTATTCTTATGGCTTAGGTACGAAAGAGAAGTTGGAATCAGGATGGATTCTTGTTTGCTTGCTATCTAAAGTCATCGAAAGTATAGTATGAATGTTGAAGCTTGGTTCGATAGTTGTATATAAGAAATGGTATATGTGTAGCCATGCTTGCTTTATCGTTGAGATAAGGAAGGATGTACAATAAAACCAAATGCTTCACGTTTTTCAAAACATAAATATATCGAAATAGATTAAAAACAAATAGCATGCGTTTGCGTAAGTGGAAGAAAGCTTTTATATATATAAGTTTGATGTGCAGTTCGATAACATATGCACAATATACGGAAAAGGATATTTTAAACTACATCGACACCTATCATCAGTTGGCCATACAAAAGATGAAAGATTATGGTATTCCGGCAAGTATTACATTGGCACAGGGGATATTGGAATCGGCCGCCGGCACTAGTGATTTAGCACGGGAAGCGAATAATCATTTCGGTATTAAGTGTCATTCAACATGGGAGGGGAAAAGTTTCTATAAGGACGATGATGCTAAAAATGAATGTTTTCGCTCCTATACTTCCGTTGAGCAATCCTATGACGATCATTCGGCTTTTTTGAAACGAGAACGTTATACGTCTTTGTTTAATCTGAAAATTACGGATTATAAGTCATGGGCTAAAGAATTGAAAAAGTGCGGATACGCTACCGACCCACACTACGACAATCGCCTTATCGACTTAATAGAAAAGTATGAGCTTTATGCTTACGATACCGACGCATATACCAAAAGTACTCCCTTGGCTCACAAGGGATCAAGTAAAGGACAAACAAAGCCGAACGAAGTAGATAAAAATCAATCTTCATCCCCTACAAACCAAGCTACATCACAGACTTACGATACGCGTTACAGGCGGGTAGACTATCCTTACTCTAAGCGTACGGTATACATTAATAATAATGTATACTTTATCCTTGCCCGACCGGGCGATACCTTTTATGATATTGCCATCGATGTACAATTAACCGTCGGACAATTAAGAAAATACAACGACGTTCCCAACCTATCTTACGAGCCTATGGAAGGCGAAATCGTGTACATCAGCAAAAAAGCCTCAAAGGCCGAAAAAATACGCGAACACATTGTCCGCAGAGGAGAGAGTTTACGTGATATAGCTCAACAATATGCTTGTAGAGAAAAAGCTTTACGCAAATTAAATGCTATGTCGAAAACGGATGAACTACAAGCCGGTGATAGAGTGAAATTAAGATAATACGCTTATATGAAACCAAATATGCATATTGAAGATAATGTAGTACAGACAGATGTTTTGATAGTAGGAGGAGGGCCTTCGGGTTTAGCCGCAGCCATTCACCTTGCCAATCTTATGCAAGAAAAGCAAGTAAAGAAAAGAATTTTATTGATAGAAAAGGGCGTCGGCGTAGGAAGTCATATTTTATCAGGAGCCATCATCAAACATCAAGTGTTTCGACAATTGCTTAACGAAAAAGAATACAACGACATCCCCTTCGATTCGAAAGTAAGTAGCGATGCCATTGTCTGGTTAGGCAAGAATTGGAAATTTAAACTGCCTTTTCATCCTCCTTATATGGGAAATAAAGGGAATCAAGTAGCCTCTTTGAGTCATATTTGTCGTTATCTGGCAAAGATAGCCGAAGAAAAAGGCGTGGAAATCTATCCTGGATTTGCCGTAAATGAACTTATCTTCGAAAATAATGAATTGGTGGGAGTTAAAACCAACGATACCGGAGTGGATGAGCATGGCAATCCCTTGGCGAACTATCAAAAAGGAAGTTCCATCAAAGCCGATTTGATTATTTTTGCCGAGGGAAGTAAGGGAACTATGTGCGAACAACTTATAAAGAGCTTTCAATTAGATAAAAACCGCAACGAACAAATGTATTCCTTGGGATGTAAGGAATTGTGGCAACTGCCCGAAAAACGTTTGCAAGCAGGAGAAGTGTATCATACTATGGGCTTTCCACTATCTATGCGCGAATTCGGAGGAGGTTTTATCTATGGCTTAAAAGAGAATAAAGTAGCCCTTGGCTTGGTAGTAGGTTTGGATTATCAAGACCCTACATTCGATATACATCATGCTTTTCAGATATGGAAAACACATCCTTTTATTAAAAAAATGTTAGCCGGTGCTAAGTTGTTAGAATACGGAGCCAAAACATTGCCCGAAGGAGGCTATTATGCCATACCGAAACTCTATGTACCGCATGGCCTGATAGTAGGCGATTCCGCCGGATTTCTGGCCATGCCTGCTTTGAAAGGAGTACACTTAGCCGTTTATTCCGGTATGTTGGCAGCCAAAACAGCCCTACATGCTATTCAGAAGCATGATTTCTCGGCTGATAGTTTGAGTATGTACGAAAAGGAAGTGATAAACAGTAAAATATATAAAGAGCTCTATGCCACACGAAACGTTAGACAAGCCTTTTCCGATGGTTTGTTGTTAGGGGGAATACAATTTGTTACTCAATTGATAAATGGAGGTGCTGGATTAAGAGGGCGTTTGCGTCCTTTGTCCGACAAAGAAAGAACCCGCAAACTTAAAGACTTTAAAGGAAAGAGTTTTCAATCACGCTTTCATAATTATTTTGAATTTGATAAAGAGTTAACATTTGATAAGGTTACCGATGTATATTATAGTCATACGCACTATGATGAGCAGCAGGAACCACATTTAAAAATACCGAATCCGGAACATTTTCGCGCTTATAATATTGAAACATATGGGGCACCCTGCCAATATTTTTGTCCGGCAGAGTGCTATGAGCTTCGTGCCGATAAGAATGGAGGTCAGGACTTACGTTTACATCCTGAAAATTGTTTACAATGTAAAACCTGTACGATAAAAAGTCCCGACAATGGGATTCTTTGGTGTTTACCCAACGGCGACAATGGTCCTGATTATCGTTATATGTAAAAACAATAGATTATGTCATTAACAATTATAAGTTTAATAAAACAGGTACCGCTTCCTACCGAAATGAAAATGGGAGAAGATGGTTTAATGGAAAGAAATAAGGCTAAATCAATTATAAATATAGATTGTCAATACGCATTGGAAGCCGGTTTGCAATTACGCAAACAATATCCCGATGCACGACTCTTGGTATGTTCCATGGGGCCGCCATCTTTTGAACAATCTCTGCGCAAGGCTTTAGCTATGGGTTATGAGGAAGCTTATCTGCTGTCGGATAAGAAATTAGGAGGAAGCGATACGTTTGCTACCGGTTTAGCTTTAGCCAGTCTCTTGCGGCACTTAGGATTTACCCCTCAAAACAATCAAGGCTTTATTGTGTTGGCCGGCCGACAAACCAGCGATGGCGATACGGCTCATGTACCTTCTCAAGTGGCAGCCAATCTTGATATACCGCAAGCTACTTTTGTCGAACATATTACATTCGATGATAAGGCTTGTGTGCTTGCTAAACGCATCATAGAAGGGGGCTTTCAACAAATGAAATTACCACTTCCTTGTGTCATCTCATTGACACCAACGGGCATTTCTCCCCGTAAACCCACGCTCTTTGGGATGATTAAAGCCCGTAATAAGAAAATAAATATATTGGGAGTTGATGATATTGCCCTGAATTCATCTCAGATAGGCATCAATGGCTCACCAACGATAGTTGTTAAAGTGGTAGATGTAATCAGCGACCGGCCGCCGGTTGTTATGATAGAAGGGGATAATGAAAAAGAAAAAATTCAACATTTAATTCGAGTATTAGAGGACAATGTTCAACCCGCTTCTAAAAAAACATTGCATACAACGAAAAAAATGGATTACCCGGATTTCCCTTTTAAAGATATTCGTGGTGAACATAGGGGTATACTTACATGGGCTGAAGTTAGCGGAACAAACATCAGCCGTTCCTCATTGGAACTCTTAGGAGTAGCTCGTCAATTAGCCAATCAGTTGAATGAAAACACCAAGATTACAACTGTGTTGATAGGTGACGAGGTGAACCCCATGGCCGATATCTTAATGGCCTATGGAGCCGATGAAGTAATTCTTGTTGAAGACAAGCACTTGAAAGAGTATTTAATATTACCCTTTGCTTCTGTATTTTCCAAGATAATCAAAGAAAGAAAACCCGAAATAGTCTTGTTTTCAGCTACAACTTCCGGACGAGAATTAGCTCCTCGGGTAGCCGTAAGTAGCGGTAGCGGCATTACAGCCGATTGTACCCAACTGGAAATAGGAGCTTATGTCAATAGGAAAGAAGAAACCATCATAGAACCCTTGTTGCATTCCTACCGACCGACATACGGTGAAAGTAAAATAGCTACCATACTTGGATTTAAATTTCCTCAAATATCGACGGCACGTCCCGGAACCTTTAAAATGCCTGCTTACGATGATACACGCAAAGGGAAAATTTCAAGTTTTATACCCCAGTGGAAGCAAAGCGATTTTTGTGTGGAATTGCTGCAAACCTTTCGCGGTGATGCGGGAATGCAATCTTTGTTTGAAGCGGAAATCATCGTTGCCGGCGGGAGAGGTGCTCTATCAGATAATCTACAATTGATTAAAGATTTAGCCCAAGCTTTTCAAGCCAGAGGAATAGCTGCCGATTGGGCGGCAAGTCGGGCTGTTGTCGACGATGGGTATGCAGCATATGCTCGTCAAATCGGACAAACCGGAAAAACTGTACGTCCTAAATTATATATTGCCGTAGGTATTTCAGGTGCTATACAACATATTGCGGGAATTAAAGAGGCCGGTAAAATTGTTGCCATCGACCGAAATGCGAAAGCACCTATTTTTAAATATGCCGATTATGGTATAGTTGGCGATTACCGTGATCTTTTACCCGAATGGATAGCCCAAGTAAAACAGGATTGACAAATGTTGAAATCAAATTATTTAATAAAGTAATTTTATGTAAATTTGCACCATAAATATAATATCAAAGTATAAATAATGTCGAAAAAACAGCTGTTTGCCTTAGTTCTTTTTTTACCTTTTATCTTCTCAAGAGCTCAAACCTATGATTATTCCCGTTTGATATTTAACAATTACATATATCATGAGGAAATTGCATCGGTCAAAATAGGTGTAGTGGGCAGTGAGTCGAACTATGATCAGTCCGTAGGGGCTTCTTATTTGGGAAATAATAGTTTGGCTTTCTTTCCTCCCGTTATACGTTTATTTACGGATGATAAAATTAAATGTAGCTTTGATGATTTAAGCGGGGATGTTCGTTTTATGAAATTTACATTGATACATTGTACGTATGATTGGAAGCCGACAACTACCTTGCATACCAACGAATATTTGAGCAAATTTACGAGTGATGATATTATAGACTATACCTATTCCACCTATACCTTTTTGCCCTATGTGGCTTATTCATTCAGCTTCCCAAATGATAATATTGAAATCAGTAAATCGGGAAACTATTTACTATATGTATATGAGGATAATGGGGGAGAATCCATCCCTTTGTTTACACGTCGTATCATGGTTGTTGAAACTATGACTAAGCTAATACCTACCATCATACAATCGACGAATATTCCGGAACGTTTTACACATCAAGAGATTACTTTACAGGTAGATTATAGTGGGCAAAGGTTGATAAACCCTGCTGAAAACATAAAAGTGCTTATCATGCAAAACGAACGATTCGATAATGCTATTTTATTAACTAAGCCTTACATGGTTCAAAGTTCCAATTTGATGTATAATGAAAGAGGAGCTATTACCATGGAAGGAGGAAATGAATTTAGAACTTTTAATATTAAAAGTTTACGTATTCCTATGGAAGGAGTTCAACAAATCGTAAATCGTTCCGATGCTATCTATGCGTATTTGTATCCGGATGAAGATAGAAAATATAAATCTTATGTGAATCACATTGACATAAATGGTTATTATTTCAATGAAAGTATTGATTACAATGCCGTAGGCGAAGCAGATTATGCCTATGTACAATTTCGCTTGAAATACGACAAACCTTTAAAAGGCAATATTTATGTTTTTGGCGAATTGACATCATGGAATTTTTTGGAAGAAGCAAAATTGAAATATGTAGAAAATACCGCTTATTGGCAAACGGAATTGTTGCTCAAGTCGGGGTATTATAATTATATGTATGTGTATATTCCGGAAAACAGCCATGTGGCATCAACCGATTTAATCGAAGGGTCACATTGGGAAACCGAAAATCGTTATACGTTTTTTGTATATTACAATCCTAATCCGGCTTCTTACGATAGAATTATAGGATATACCAGCAAATATTCTTTTCCTAAAGTTAAATAATAAATAATGACAGATGGATTTTTCAATTAAAATTGCACAGGAATTTAAGCTTGAGCTTGACTTTGTTAGGAATACTATTGAATTGTTGAACGAAGGAGCCAGCATTCCTTTCATTGCTCGTTACCGTAAAGAAGCTACCGGAAGCATGGATGAGGTGATGATTTTACGTATCAAAGAACGATTCAATCAATTGAGTGAGCTGGAAGAACGTCGAGCAAGTATTTTACATTCCATACAAGAGCAAGGTATGTTAACGGATGAATTAAGGGAAAAGATTGAAAAGGCCGAAACGATGTATGAGCTCGAAGATTTATACCTGCCGTATAAGCCAAAACGAAAAACACGTGCGAGCATTGCCAAAGAAAAAGGCTTGGAACCTTTAGCCATGCGTTTATATGCTCAAGGCAATGGTAATGTGGAAGAATGGGCAAGCGAATATATAGATGAAGAGAAAGGAGTAAATGACATAGATCAAGCACTTGACGGCGCTATAGACATCTTAGCTGAATATATTACAGAACACGAACTGAGCCGTGCAAAATTACGGAAACTGTTTACCTTTAAATCTACGATTACGTCGAAGGTGGTTTCCGGCAAAGAAGGGGAAGGAAATAAGTATCAGATTTATTTTGACAACAAAGAATTATTACGTAAGATTTCATCTCATCGTTTACTGGCTATGTTAAGGGGAGAAAATGAAGGATTTTTAAGGGTAAAAGTCGAACCTGATGAAGAGGAAGCATTAGATATCTTATATAGGCTTCATCTCAAAGCCGATAATGACGCAGCTGCTTGTGTTGCCGATGCTATCGATGATGGCTACAAACGTTTGTTACAACCTCAACTTGAAACTGAAATGCGACAAGAAGCTAAAATCCGAGCCGATGAAGAGGCCATACGAGTGTTTGTGGACAATCTACGTCAACTTCTTTTAGCTCCTCCTTTGGGTGAAAAAGTGGTAATGGCAATTGATCCGGGATTTCGTACCGGTTGTAAAGTAGTTGTTTTAGATTCATTCGGGAATTTGTTAGCTAACGATACTATTTATCCTCATCCACCTCAAGTGGAAGTATTTCAAGCAAATAAAACACTGAAAGAGCTGGTTGAGAAATATAAAGTAGAAGCAGTAGCTATTGGAAATGGTACCGCTGGAAGAGAGACCGAAAATTTTGTCCGCCATGTAAATTTTGATAATAAGCCTCTAGTGGTTGTAGTAAATGAAAATGGAGCTTCCATATATTCTGCTTCGGAAATCGCTCGCGAGGAATTCCCCAATCATGACATTACGGTTAGAGGAGCAGTCTCCATCGGTCGTCGCCTTATGGATCCGCTGGCTGAATTGATTAAAATCGATCCTAAATCGATAGGAGTGGGACAATATCAACACGATGTGAATCAAAAAAAATTACAAGAAAGTTTGGAACATACTGTTGAAAGTTGTGTGAATGCAGTAGGTGTGGAAGTAAATACAGCCAGTAAACAATTATTATCTTTTGTATCGGGAATAGGTCCTGCATTAGCTGAAAATATGATAGACTATCGTCATCAAAATGGGGGCTTTCAAAGTAAGGAAGAACTAAAAAAAGTGAAACGTTTTGGAGCTAAAGCTTTTGAACAAGCTGCCGGATTTATACGTATACGGGATGCTAAAAATCCTTTGGATAGAAGTGCTGTCCATCCGGAAAGTTATACAGTTGTAAAAAAAATGGCTGACTCCTTGCAATGCACCATCCATGATTTAATAGAACAGGAAGAACTTCGTAAGAAAATCCGTATCAAAGATTTCGTTACCGATACGGTAGGAATTCCCACCTTGAGTGATATCATGAAAGAATTGGCAAAACCCGGAAGAGATCCCCGTCAAGAGTTTAATTTATTTGAATTTGATCATAATATAAGTGATATTTCCGATTTAAAAGTGGGAATGATATTGCCTGGAGTAGTCGTCAACATTGCCGCTTTCGGTTGTTTTGTGGATATCGGAGTGCATCAGGATGGTTTAGTTCACATCAGTCAGCTTGCTAAAAAATATGTAGATAATCCAAATAAAGTGGTAAAACTGAATCAAAAGGTGATGGTTAAAGTGTTAGATGTAGATTTGCAACGCAAACGAATAAATTTGAGCATGGATATCGATTAAACCCTTTTGTTATGAATGAAAAAAACAATAAAAAAGAAAAGCAATTTCTCAAAGTGCCTGAATATCCAGGAGGAAAGAAGGGATTGTTAGATTTTATTAGATCTCAATTACAGTATCCTGCAGATGCATTCAAGGATCGTATAGAAGGGATAGTAACGATTGCTTTCGAAGTGAATGATATGGGGGATGTGGAAACGGCAAAAGTTATCAAAGGCTTGACGCCTTCATGCAACGAGGAAGCCTTGCGTGTTGTTAAACTGCTGAAATACGCCAAAGCATATAATCACGGCATTCGTCTGAAATCTAATCATAAGGTGAATATTCATTTCAAATTACCACAAAGCCAAAGCGTGAATATTCAATTTTCATATTTGTCAACAGATAATAATACATCAAAACAAACTGAAAATAAAGAGGAATATACCTATTCCATAACTTTACCTAGCGATACTTGAATGCATGGAATAAATAATGTAAGATATTTAATGGTATAAATAAATACAAAAAATGGAAATAACCAAAAAAGAACTCACTTTGTGGTTTGAATATATAAAAAAGTGTAAAATACTTGTAGTGGGGGATGTAATGACCGATATTTACATAAACGGTCAGGTAAGTCGTATTTCGCCGGAGGCTCCGGTTCCTATTGTGAATGTAAATGAAATAAGGTATTGTTTGGGTGGAGCCGCCAATGTTGCCCTCAATCTTCAAGCGATGGGAGCTAAGCCGCTATTATGTGGCATTGTTGGAGAAGATGTGAAAGGCTATGAGTTTATGAAACTGATGACGAATCATAAAATGGATGTTAGTGCTATGCTAAGCATGGAACGTCGGACAACTACTACCAAAACACGTATCATTGGAAATAAAGTGCAACTACTTCGTATGGACGAAGAAAACGATGCTCCTATCGATTCAAAACAAACAGAAATACTGTATAAACATGTTGAGAATATATTGTTAAATGATAAAATTGATGCCATTATTTTTGAAGATTACGATAAAGGAGTTATTACATATGACTTAATATCAAGAATAACACACATTGCTCAAGAAAAATCCATTCCGATATCTGTTGATCCTAAGAAAAGAAATTTTTTGAATTATCAAGGGATTACTTTATTTAAACCTAATCTTTCGGAATTAAGTAATGGCTTAACCCTTGATAAAAGTAAACTTGCGTTAGAGGATATAAATAAACAAGTAGAGGCATTTATGCAAACTCATAAACATAAGATGGTTATGATAACATTATCGGATAAAGGAATGGTAATATGTTACCAAAAACAATCTACATTTGTGAGTGAATGGATACCTGCACAAGTACGAAGCATTGCCGATGTTTCCGGAGCAGGCGATACGGTCATAAGTGTAGCAACATTAGCGTTGATTTATGGATTTCCTCCTCGCTTGATTGCAGAATTATCAAATATTGCCGGAGGTCTTGTTTGTGAAAAAGTAGGAGTGGTGCCTATTGAAAAACATCAGCTTTCCAATGAATCATTAAAGATATTAGGAAAGCCAATGCTTTAATATATGAAATAAATAAGTAAGTGTAGAAGTATTATTTAGCCGGAAAAAATTTATCAATGAGTTTGATGACAAAATAAAATATCATCATAAAGACAAAAATACCTACCATTCCGATTCCGCTTATCAATAATGCCGAATTTACGATACTATAATCAATCATGTTTATATCCTCCTTTAAATTAAATAAATAATGGAACTAATGATAAAATAAGACCGCCCGCTACTACCGAACCGATTTGTCCGCCTACATTCGTACTAACGGCATGCATCAAAAGGAAGTTTGATTTGTCTTCTTTTAATCCCATAGAGTGAATAACCCGTGCCGACATGGGGAATGCTGAAATACCGCAAGCCCCGATCATGGGATTTATTTTTTTGCCCTTAGGTAAGAATACATTAATTAGTTTGGCAAACATAACACCGCCGAAAGTATCAAAAACAAAAGCAACAAGACCTAATCCGATAATCATCAAAGTGTCTAACCTGACAAAACGATCGGCAGTCATAGTGCTGGCAATGGTAATACCTAATAAGATGGTAACTAAACTTGCCAATTCATTTTGAGCGGCAAGCGACAGTTTATTTAACACACCGCATTCACGGATGAGGTTACCGAACATTAAAAATCCGATAAGTGCTAATGAGGAAGGAGCGATAATACCTGCAATGATAGTAACGGTAATGGGGAAAAGAATTAAGGCCGTACGAGATACTATTTTCTTTTGGGCTTCCATCCGTATTAAGCGTTCTTTTCTGGTTGTAATAGCTTTAATAACGGGAGGTTGAATAATTGGAACTAAAGCCATATAAGAATAGGCTGCAACCGAGATGGGTCCTAAAAGTTCGGGAGCAAAGCGCGATGCTACGAAAATGGATGTCGGACCATCGGCTGCACCGATAATACCTATGGATGCTGCTTCATGTAAAGGAAATCCCAATAAAGTGGCTGCAAACATGGTGAAAAATATACCAAATTGTGCCGCCGCACCGAATAATAACAAGAATGGATTTTTAAACAAAGGCGAAAAATCGATCATGGCACCGATGGCAACAAAAATCAGCAACGGAAACACTTCGGTTGCAATACCTGCTTCGAAAAACACAGACAAAGCACCTTCAATGGCTTTGCCCGTAACAGGATCTATTTGCGTGAGCGCCGAAGTAAACGGGATGTTTACCAATATGGCTCCGAAACCCATAGGCAATAACAAGGTGGGTTCATACTCTTTTTTAATAGCCAAAAAAATTAAAGTAAGTCCTACAGCTATCATAACGAAGTCTTTCCATGTGAAATCGTATAGGACAGGCATTAAATCTTGAAAATTCATGAATCTTTTTTTAATATATTAATATTTCCTTTTTAATTATTTAGTTTTTATTTTCGTTTTTATTCTCGTTGCAATCGATTTTATCTTGCAATTCATCAATTTTTTTATCTTCTGCAATTATAACAGATAGGAGGATAGATATTAGCAATGTAGCTACTATGACCGTTAAAGATATCCAAGAATGAGAGCCAAAAAAGGTTTCTATAGCTTCACCGGTAGGTTTGTTTATAAAACCAATAGCAGGTAACATCATTTTTACGCCAATGAAAAACAGGATAAAGCTTACTCCGGTTTTTAAGAAACGGAACATACCCATGATACCTTTCAATGCAAAAAATAAGGATATCAAACCCATTACGGCGAATACATTGGATGTAATAGCGAGAAATTGTTCTTCTTGGTTTGTAAGAACGTTGGTGGCTCCTTCTTTGATAACCCCAATAATGGCAGGAATGGAATCAACGGCAAATAGAACATCCGTTGAACCTATGACTAAAAACACCAACATAAACATGGTAATATGACGCTTGCCGTTTATTTTTGAGAAAAAGTGGGGATGATCCATGTCGGGATCGACCGGAAATAATTTGGCTCCCAATTTGTATAATACATTATTTTTTGGATCCACTTGGTCATCTTCTTTGGTAAATGCCATTTTGTAGGATGTCCAGATTAAGATTATGCCAAAAATATAGATTATCCAATGAAATTGTTGTACTAAACCCATTCCTGCAACAATAAATAAAATACGCAATACTATGGATAATAAAATACCCAGTTTCAACAATCGGGGTTGATTTTTGGAACAAACACCCATCAGGGAGAAAATCATAATAAAAACAAAAAGATTGTCTATTGAGAGTGAATATTCCGTTAAATAACCGGATATAAATTTAATACCCATAACATGTGCTGTGTTTTCCGTTGATCCGGGATTTTGTGGAAAGAAAAAGAAAAGGGAAGTCCCAAATAATAACGCAATCGATATCCATACGCTGGTCCATCGTAAAGCTTGTTTAACTGTAAATTCTCCTTTACGGTGGTCGGTAACATAAAAATCGACAACAAAAACAGCTAAAAAAATAGCAATAAAAATAATCCAATATAATGTCATTGAGTTCATGAAATGTAATTAAATGTAAGTTAATAAAATGCTTTAGTTAAAGAGGTAAATTGTCGTGTTTTTTAGGTGGATTTTCCAAGCGTTTAGTTTGTAATGACATCAACGCTTTGATAATACGGTAACGGGTATTTCTGGGTTCGATAACATCATCTAGGTAGCCGTATTTTGCTGCTACATATGGATTGGCAAATTGTTGTCGATATTCGATTTCTTTTTCGTTCATGAATTCGTTTAATTTTTCGGGATCTTCTATGGCTTTTATTTCTTTACCCATTAAGATTTCGATAGCACCTTTACCACCCATAACTGCAATTTCGGCTGTAGGCCAAGCATAATTGATATCACCTCTCAGATGTTTGGAACTCATGACGCAGTATGCACCGCCGTAGTTTTTACGTAAAATTATGGTAACTTTCGGAACAGTAGCTTCGCCGTAAGCATAGAGTATTTTGGCTCCATGTAGTATCAATCCGCCGTATTCTTGTCCGGTACCGGGCAAATATCCGGGAACATCTACTAAGGTTACGATAGGAATGTTGAATGCATCACAGAAACGTATAAAACGGGCTCCTTTGCGTGAAGCATTAATGTCTAATACTCCTGCTAAATAAGCCGGTTGATTGGCAACAATACCCACGGTCATGCCTCCCATTCGGGCAAATCCTGTTACTATATTTTTAGCATATAAAGGAAGAACTTCTAAAAAATCTTGATTATCAATAATTGAAAGAACTACCTCTTTTATATCATAAGGTTTATTCGGACTATCGGGTATGATTTCATTTAATTTATTGTCTACTCTTTCGATGGGGTCTGTACAGTCATATTTAGGGGGTGCCTCCATATTGTTAGAAGGTAAGAAACTTAGGAGATGTTTAATCATCTCTATACCGTGAGTTTCATCATCAGCTACAAATTGAGCTACTCCTGATTTGGTCGAGTGTACGGAAGCGCCTCCAAGATCTTCGGTCGATACGGTTTCTCCGGTAACGGTTTTCACTACTTTAGGCCCCGTAACAAACATATAACTTGTGTTTTTTATCATCATGATAAAATCGGTCAAAGCGGGTGAATAAACGGCTCCACCTGCACAGGGTCCGAAAATAGCAGATATTTGTGGAATAACACCCGAAGCTAAAATATTGCGTTGGAATATTTCGGCATAACCGGCTAAACTGTTAACGCCTTCTTGAATACGGGCTCCACCGGAATCGTTAATCCCAACAACGGGAGCTCCCATCTTCATGGCTTGATCCAATACTTTGCATATCTTTGCCGCCTGGGTTTCGGATAATGAGCCACCAAATGTGGTAAAGTCTTGTGCATAAACAAACACCAATCGACCATTAACACTTCCGTAGCCGGTAACAACGCCGTCAGCAAGATAGGTTTCTTTTTCTAATCCGAAATTTACACAACGATGTGTTACAAACATATCAAATTCTTCAAAGCTTCCTTCATCGAGAAGTAGATTGATACGTTCGCGGGCAGTCATTTTTCCTTGCTGGTGTTGTTTCTCTATTCGTTTTTCACCACCACCGAGTTTTGCCTTTGCTCTTAGTTCCAGCAACTCGTTTATTTTATCTTGCATTGACATATTCTAATGATTTTTAGGATTAAAATATTTTTTTTTCTTATTTTTTCAGGTTTGGATTTTCACATAATTCGGTTAAAACGCCTCCGGTAGATTTAGGATGCAGAAAACCGATTTGCATGCCTTCGGCTCCTTTTCGTCCTTCTTTATCAATTAAGCGAATGTTTTCGGATAGTTCGGTTAACGACTCGTTAAGATTATCTACTGCATAAGCGATATGATGAAATCCCTCGCCTTTATTTTCAATGAATTTTCCGATAGGGCCTTCGGGATCGGTCGATTCCAATAATTCGATCTTCGTTTCGCCTACTTGAAAGAAAGCGGTTTTAACTTTTTGATCCGCTACTTCTTCAATAGCATAACATTTAATTCCTAACAAGTTTTCATAAAAAGGAATAGCACTTCCCAAACTCTTTACGGCTATACCTATATGTTCTATCTTTTTAACCTTCATTCTAAATTTAATTTATTATAATATCCTAGTTTGAGGTATATCTGATGAATTAACAAGAAAGAATAACCAATGTATCCCCTTCGTAAATGCCGTCACCTTTGGTGACATTAATACTTTTCACAATACCGTCTTTATCGGATTCGATGTTGTTTTCCATTTTCATGGCTTCGAGAAGAATAACTTTTTGTCCAGCTTTTACCGTATCACCTTCTCTAACTAAAATATCGAGCACAATACCCGGAAGAGGGGATTTAATAACATAATCGCTACCTCCGGCAGTTGGAGCAGGTGCCGTTTTCTTTTCAACAGGTTCACTTTGAGGCTTTTCTGTTGCAGGGGCCGGTGCGGGAGCTGCTGTTGTTTTAACAGGTTCTACTACGCGGGGTGAATTACCATTACTTGTTTCTACTTCTTCGATGGAAACATTATAATTTGTTCCGTTGATATTAATTCTGTATTCTTTCATGAATATTAATTATTTTATTTTGATTGGTGTTTTCTTGAAATTAAATGATTTTGCTGCCCAAGGCGATAAAGTGGGATTATGTTTTAAATAAAATCCGTTAGCTTCGACTTCATGTCCGCCTTGTTCGTTTTGTATATGCAAATGCAATGTGGTTGCAATGGCTAAAAGTTCCATTTCGTTAGGATTTTCATCTTTAGCTATTGTTACAAGCGGTTGAGAAAAGCTTTGATTTTCGGATGAAATTTCGTTAGATACCGTTTTTTTTGTTCTTTTTGAAATATATAGTAAAACAACGGCAAGTACTATAATACCTAAAATGATGGGGATATTCATATTTCCTTTGCTTCCGGTTTCTGCTTCCGTATCGGTAGTAACAGATAAGTTTGCAGTAGTTGAACCATTACAACTATCCGTAGTATGGTTTGTGATCCTTGATATCGATTCATCGTTTTGAAGTTGATTTTGTGCTTTTATTTGAATAGGAATGGTAAAAAGCAATAAAATAATAACCAAAAAATGTTTTCTCATTTTAAATAACAATTTGTAATTAAGAAAAATATAATTATATATTTTATATTCTTTAAAAACGCAAAGGTAATAAATTATTTAATATAAATGTGGTTTCGTTGAAGTAAAAATAAAAAATTAAACAAGACCTGCAAAACCCATAAAAGCAAGGGATAAGATGCCTGCCGTGATCAATGCGATAGGGGATCCTTTCATGGCTTTGGGGATGTTTGCCAATTCCATTTGTTCGCGTAAGCCTGCAAAAATAATTAAGGCTAATCCATATCCCAAAGCTGTGGCCATTGTAAAGACTAAACCTCCCACTAAATTATAATTCTGTTGTATAACCATAATAGCAACTCCCAATACAGCACAGTTGGTAGTAATTAAGGGTAAAAACACGCCTAAAGCTTGGTAAAGAGGGGGTGCAATTTTCTTTAGTATGATTTCAACCATTTGAACTAAAGCCGCTATCACTAAAATAAAAGAAATGGTTTGTAGAAATCCTAACCCAAATGGATTTAGTAAATATTCTTGTATGATAAAAGTCACAAAAGTGGCTAATGTCATGACGAAAACCACTGCTCCCGACATTCCTACGGCCGTACTAATTTTGTTGGATACACCCAAAAACGGACATATACCGAGAAATTGTGCTAAAACAATATTGTTGACTAAAATGGCTCCGATAATAATGATGATAAATTCCATATCTGTATTATTTTAAGCGGTTTTTTTTAAAGAGTTGATAATTCCGATGATAAGGCCTAAGGCAAGAAATGCTCCCGGTGCTAACACAAAAACCAATATGCCGTCGGTAGGGATAAGTTTTAATCCGAAGATAGAATAGGCTCCAAACAATTCTCGTGTTGCTCCCAATAATGTGAGTGCTAATGTAAATCCTAGTCCCATGCCTAAACCATCTATGAATGATGAAAATACATTGTTTTTAGAGGCAAATGCTTCTGCTCTGCCTAGTATGATACAGTTAACAACAATCAACGGTATAAATAATCCTAAACTGGCATATAACGACGGAACATATGCTTCCATAACCATTTGGACAATGGTAACTAAAGATGCAATGACTACAATAAATGCGGGAATACGCACTTTATCGGGAATTAATGTTTTAAGTAATGAAATGATTACGTTTGATAAACTTAATACAAACAGTGTGGCTAATCCCATTCCTAATCCATTGATTGCTGATGTTGTAACTCCCAAAGTTGGACACATTCCCAGCAACAACACAAAAACAGGGTTTTCTTTTATTAATCCTTTGGTGAAATTTTGTAATTGATTCATCTTTTCTTACCTTAATTATTTGTTATTTATCAACACAATTAGTGTTTGTTGTATCTGTTGTGGCATGAGAGCTAAATGCAGCTTTATAAGCAGTATTCATGGCATCGCAATAAGCTCTGGAGCTTATGGTAGCTGCCGTAATGGCATCCACGTCGCCACCGTCTTTTTTAACGGTGAGATTATAGGTTTGTGGATTTTTCCCTTCAAATTGATCTTTAAAGGGACTTTCAGCCATTTTTGTCCCTAATCCCGGTGTTTCGGCATGAGTAAGTACTTGTACTTTATAAATACTGCCTTCGGTGGTGAATCCGGCCATTAGCGTGATTTTTCCTGAAAACCCTTTGTTTGTAAATGTTTCAACGGCAACTCCGACTTTTTGTCCGTCTTTATAAGCATGAAATAGTGTGAGTGAATCGGCATCGGTTTCTTTTCGAAAAGAGCTTTCCTTCTTTTCTTGTTCAATAGGGATTTTTTCTTCTTGAATCTTATCGAAAGGAGGTAATACTTCCTTAATGGCATTTTGCTGCTTTTGCAGTTGCGATTGTTCGATGGGTGCTTTGGTAAATCCATACACTGTTGCTAAAGCGAATGCTGCTACTACGCTTATGATTAATAAGACGAATAACATATTTTTGAAACTTGATTCTATTTTAGCCATATTGCTATATGTTTTAGTTCTGTGTTAAGCTTTTATTTTTTGTGATCCGAACCGTTTAGGTTTAAATCCTTTATTAATTAATGGTACAAATGCATTCATGATTAAAATGGCAAAGGAAACACCTTCGGGATAAGAACCTGCCACACGGATAATAATGGTTAATAGCCCGCAACCTACGCCAAAAATGATTTTTCCCCAATTGCTCATAGGCGACGTAACCATATCGGTAGCCATAAAAACAGCTCCTAACAATAATCCGCCGGATAATATATGATAGGATGGGGGGATATATAATCCCGGATTTATCCAATGCATCATTGCTGCAAATATAAAAGCCGTTCCAATGAATGCAACTGGTATATGCCATGATATTACTTTTCGTATCAACATAAATATACCGCCGGCGATGATAGCCAAAGCGGCCACTTCACCCAAAGATCCTCCACGTTCACCCAGCAACATTTGGGCATAAGAGGGTAATGTTTCCATAAGTTGGGATACGTCGTGCCCTTGTGCCAATCCGCTTTTGATTATTCCCAAGGGGGTTGCTCCTGTAGTTGCATCGGAAAGAGTGGTGGCTTGGGTAAACCAATGATGTGGTTTTGGCCAAGTGGTCATTTGTTGAGGAAATGAAATCAACAGAAATACACGTCCTACCAAAGCGGGATTGAAAAGATTGTTTCCTAAACCTCCATACACCATTTTGCCTAAGCCTATGGCTACCAATGCGCCTATAATAACTATCCACCAAGGCAAATTGCTCGGCAGGTTAAAAGCCAACAATATGCCGGTTATAATGGCCGAACCGTCGGTTATAGTTGGTGTAATCTTTAATAGGTATTTCTGAATGATCCATTCGAAAAAAACACAGGATACAACAGCGACTAAGGTAAGCACGATTGCTTGTAATCCGAAGAATAAAAAGGAAAATATCATGGTCGGGACTAATGCAATTATGACAGTCCACATGATTTTTTTTACCGATTCTTCGGTGTGAACGTGAGGTGATCCTGAAACTTGTAATAATGCCATATTTTTATTTTCTTATTGTTCTACAATTTTATTTTGTATTGCGTGCACGTATCATTGCACCGGTTTTATTTTTGCCTAAACGGATATGATCCAATAAAGGTCGGGATGAGGGGCAGGAAAATTGGCAGCATCCGCATTCGATGCAATCCATTACATGTTCTTTTTCCATATCTTCCCATCGGGCGGCTTCGGAAAGAGGTGCCAGCAAATAAGGTTCCAATCCCATAGGGCAAGCTTCTACGCATTTGCCACATCGTATGCAATTAATGCTTTCTTTGCGTTTTCCTTCTTTATTATTAATGATTAGTAGGCATGAAAATCCTTTGCTTGTAAAAGCATCCCTATTCGCAATGGCTTTGCCCATCATAGGTCCGCCGGAAATAAGTTTTTCGGTATCTTCGGGCAAACCGCCGTTGGCTTCAATGATATTTTGGATCGGAGTGCCTAATCGTACTAAGTAGTTTTTAGGCGTTTGGATCGATTTGCCTGTATATGATAAGAAATTAGAAATTAATGGTTTGTTTTTTTGAACGGCTTCGTAAACAGCATAGGACGTACATACATTGTTTACAATACAGCCTACATCAATGGGTAATTTGCCCGAAGGAACTTCGCGTCCGGTGATGGCTTTTATCAATTGTTTTTCGGCGCCTTGCGGATATTTGGTTCGTAAGGTATGTATTTCTACTCCTTGATAGTTTTTAGCGGTTTGTGTTAGTTTCTCAATGGCTTCGGCTTTGTTGTGTTCCACCCCTATATGTAGAGTGGGTAGTTGTAAAGCATCGCGCAGTATGCAGGCACCAATGAGAAATTCTTCGGTGCGTTCGAGCATAACTCTATTGTCGATAGAGATATAGGGTTCACATTCGGCGGCATTGATAATCATATATTCGGCTTTTTTGCCTTGTGGAACCATAAACTTAACATGGGTAGGAAAACATGCACCACCTAATCCTACAATGCCTTTTTCTTTGATTTTTTCGATGATTTCAGCCGGAGACAATCGGATTTCTCTTTTAATTTCAGGGCTTTTGTCAATGTCGTCTTCCCATTCGTCGCCCTCCACATCGATAACAATGGCTGTTTTCTTGTAGCCGGTGATATCGGCTACGGCATCTATTTTATTAATAGTTCCTGAATAGGGAGAATGTAAATTGGCTGAAATAAAAGCTTCCCCTTTGGCTAATAACTGGCCGACTTTCACTTTGTCGCCTTTGGCTACCACTACCGTCGATGGAGCTCCCAAGTGTTGGGTTGCATATAGTACGGCTTGTGTGGGTAAAGGAAACTCTTCAATCTGTGATGAATGTGCAAATTTATTATTTTCGGGATGAATACCACCTAGTCTAAACGTTTTCACACTATTGAGATTTATTAGAAATAATATTTTAGGTTTGCAAAAGTAACATTTTTTTGTAAGATTGTCTAATAAAACTGAAAAATACTTCATCTTTTTTATAATGCCATGAAAGATGGTGTTGTACGTTGTGAATTTTCGCCAAAATCGTATTTTGTAATATCTTTACCTAAAGCATAGTTCTAAAGGTGTTTTAAACTAGAAATGCTTAGATTAATCATTCATTTTCGTAGTAGAAATTCGGGAATGTTTTAAGATTTAGTGCGGATTGTGAAACACTCCTCATTTTTCACACGTGCTAAATTATTTTTTACGTTAGAAAAAATAATTTTCTAACTAGAACTTTTTTATTTCTAATTAGAAAAAATATTTTTCATCTTATAAAAATCAATCCTTATATTCTAACACAAATAAAACTTCTTTTTCAGCAATTCGATGGATGGCTAATTGAGATTGTTGTTTAACATAGTCGAATTTTGAAATCGAGAGGATTTTGGTTTGAGATTCGAATTTTCCTCCATTCATTTCGCCATCTGTGTCTTTCACTTCAATCACATACGTGATATCTTGAGGCGTTTCGAATAAATATATCCTTTCGAATTTGCCCGATGTGTCGTCTATTCGAAATTGATCAATCTTATCATTCTCTTTGTTCGTTATGGTAACCAGCAATTGGTTAATAGGATGATTAAGTATATCGTTGACTTGACCTTTTATTTTCACGCTGGCATAACCTTCTTCTTTATTACAAGCGGTGAACGTAAGTACACTACATATATTAATGAATAGGATAATATGGGTCAATGCAGTGGAGTGAGGCATGCTAAATTTATTTCATTGATTTTAAAAGATTATACATTTCTTGACGAAACATGGCTTTTTCGTATAGGATGCTGAACACAGCATTGATGATTGGGGTGTTAATTTTATATTTCATATTGATTTCATGGATGCAACGGGTGGCATAATAGCCTTCGGCTACCATTTTCATCTCTAATTGAGCGGTACGTATCGAGTAACCTTGTCCAATCATGACGCCGAAAGCACGGTTTCGGCTGTGTTGGGAATAGGTGGTTACCAAGAAATCGCCTAAATAGGGAGCGGTATAAAAATTACGATCTTTGTCGGGATGTATGGACGAAATGAAATGTATCATTTCGTTGATACAGTTCGTGTTAAATAATGCCAAGAGGTTGTCGCCGGCTCCCATTCCTCGAAAAATCCCTGCCGCTAAGGCATAAATGTTTTTTAAGACAACGGAACATTCGATGCCGAAAATATCGTCCGATACATTCGTACGTACATAATCGCAATTGAAATAATCAGCTACTTCTGCGGCTAATTCAGGATTCAGAGAGGCGGATGTTAAAAAGGTTAATTTACGCCAAGCGATTTCTTCGGCATGAGAGGGGCCGCTTATGACTCCTAATTGCTGGGGATCAACATGAAAATGATTGATTAAATAATCGGTGATAAATTCCATGCGTTCGGGAACAATGCCTTTAATGGCCGATATGATGCTCTTGTTTTCGAAATGTTTAGGTTCAAGATCCGATATAGTCCTATGCAAATATGCCGAAGGGATAACCATGATAATGATATCAGCTTTTGAAACGGTTTTCACCAAATCGTTCGATACTTTTACGTGTTTGGGATCAATGGCAACAGAGCTTAAATACATACAATTACGTCCGTTGTTTTGTACACTTTCAATCACTTCGGGCTCTCTTACCCACCAATAAATCGAGGGAAGATTATCCGATAAAATCTTCACAATGGCGGTAGCCCAACTACCACTGCCAATTACAGCAACTTTCCGTTTGAATAGGTTCATCGTTTTCTCTTACATTTGAATTTTGGCAAATATAGAATTTTTATGCTTATCTTTTTTGTTTTTTTTAGATATTTTTTTAGCGAAAATGAATGCCATGTTATGAAACATAGATTTTGTGAATATTTTATTGGATAGAAAAAACGTCAACATGTGAAAAGGAAAACATTTCTACTTATCCATATGTTTTTTGATTGGATAATTTTAGTATTTTTGCCGCTTAAAAATCAAGATTAACGATGAAGCCGAAAATTAAATCAATCACCAAATATCTCACGACTTATAATAGGGTAAATACTTACGATGATACGATTGTAGAAGATAAACGCATGATAGCTTATGCGGCATATGATCCGAATGGAAACCTGTGTTGTGATAAAACATATAATACAGATGGTCATTGCGAAAATATGATACAAAGGAATTACAATGAAAAGAATCAATTGATAGAAGAGTCTTTTTATGATGGTATTGAAGAGGTTTCCTATGAGTCGAGAACCTATTCCTTTGGTGAAAACGACTTAATATGTGCATGTAAAGTAAAGTATAGCGAAGAGGAAATTCTTGAAAAGTTTGTCTATGACGATGAGGATAAATTGATAGAAAAGCATATTGTTTACGCTGATGGCAGTCAGTATTGCGAAAATAAGTATTCATGGAAAGACAAACATCTCGTTGAAGAAATAGAATGTGATGATGAGGATAGTGTTTGTGTTAGAAAAAAATACTTCTACGATGAACAAGATAGGCTCGTTGTTTTTGAGTTGGAAGAAGTAATGCAAGATAACAAAATGAAGGAAAGCTATGAATACGACGAACATGGTCCTGTTGTGCAGAAAACCTATAACTTAAAAGGAGAACTAATGGCAACAAGAACCTATGCCTATAATGAAAACGGATTGATGATAGAACAGATGATTGAAACGCCTTCCCAGTATATAAAATATGTATATACTTACAGTGATGATGATTTACTTGTTGTAGAAAGCATGTTCAACCACGATGATAGGGAGCTTTCTCGTCGGGAGATGAAGTATAATGAAAATAAGGATGAAGTAAGTATAAACGTTTATTCCCTTAATATCGTCGATAATAATGATGAATTACTACTTGTTGAAAACTATAGCAGCGAATACGAATATTACTCATAACAAAGCCTGTTACCAGTGATATTCGTAAAACGCTAACAGAAAAGCATATTATGCATTCTCTTTGCTTTCGATAGCCAATTGACCTCTATAATAGCCACATTCGGGACATATTCTATGATATATCACAGCAGCACCACAATTTTTACATTCCATTAATTGAGGTTCAACAGCTTTATCGTGTGTTCTTCTTTTGTCTCTTCGTGTAGACGAATGTCTGCGTTTTGGATTTGGCATGATGTATGTATTTTCTATATATTTTTATAAATGAATTTCTTTTAAGGCTTCCCATCGTGGGTCAATTTCCGGTTTAGTGCTTTGACTGCTCTTTTCTAAGTATTGAATCATAATGTCGTTGCATGTTTGATTCATCTCAGGATGTGTTTTTCTCATAGGTAAACTGGCATATAAAACTTCATATAAAAACTGCTCGACATTATATTGGTGTTCGTTTGGATTAACATATGCAATGTTTTCATCCTCACTCTCTCTATGCTCTTGGGATGTTTTTAAAATCAACTCTTCTTTGATATGGATAGGATAAGTTAAATCTTCTAAACATATATCGCAACTTACGATTAAGGTGCCTTTTAGGTCGAAATCGAAAACTGCCATGGTTTCGCTTTTGTGTACCGTTAAACAGATCTGAATATCCGCATCTTTAATTTCATCGTTTGCATGCTTTAAAAAGAATGTTTTATCTATATTCAATACAAATTCATGCAAGCCTATTCCAAGCGTACTGAACTTAATATCAAATTGTTTAAAATATTTAGTCTCTTCCACAACCATCCGTAATTTTCGAGATGCAAAATTACTACTTTTTATATTCAAACCATTCCTTTATACGTATTTTTTTTTATATTTTTGATTGCAAGTGTATGTATATGTATTTCAGTTGAATGTAAGAATTCTTGTGTTGTTACCGATTTACGTTTTGTGTAATTCATCTGACATTTACATATACATTTAATGTTTGGAGGGCGAATAGCTTACTCCCTGTGATGAATAATGTATTGTTAATCAAAATAGGAATATATCGTTTCCTTATATGAAGGATTAAGAAAAGAAATTTTAAATATTTTTGATGAAAGTGTGATTTATGAAATAAAAAGTTGTACTTTTGCAGTCCAAAAAAAAGAGCTTATTCAATCTAATAATATAGGAAGTTATGGCTAAGAAAAATAAAGAAGCTAGACAACAAATCATTTTAGAATGTACGGAACAAAAAACATCGGGTGTTCCCGGTATGTCAAGATATATATCGACCAAAAACAGAAAAAACACTCCCGATCGTTTAGAATTGAAAAAGTATAATCCTTTTTTAAAGAAAGTAACTGTTCACAAAGAAATTAAATAATTTTGAATTATGGCAAAGAAGGTTGTTGCAACATTAAAGCAAAGTACAGGGCAAGAATTTGCAAAAGTAATTAAAATGGTTCGTTCATCCAAAACAGGTGCTTATACCTTTAAAGAATCGATCGTTCCTACAGCAGAAGTTAATGATTTCTTAGCAAAAAAATAGTCTTTACATTTAGATTTTCAAAGATTACCATATAAATAACCCGGCGCAATGCGGACGGGTTTTTTTGTTATATCTGATTGTGATTTTTTGTATTTTTGCAAAAAATAATTAACATTAATATATGAAAACCAAACGTGTATTTATAGGTATTTTCGGTAGGCGTAATCAAGGAAAAAGTTCGTTGATAAATGCCATAGCCGGCCAAGATATAGCCATTGTATCAGATATTCCTGGCACTACCACTGATCCGGTAAAAAAATCCATCGAAGTTTTTGGAATTGGACCGGTAGTCTTTGTCGATACGGCAGGCATTGATGATACGGGAGAGATGGGTGAAAAACGCATCACAAAAACCAAAGAAGTCTTGAAAACGATTGATGTTGCCGTGATTGTTATTTCGGAAAATACCTTTGGTAAAGAGGAAAAGGAATGGATTAAAGATTTAAACTATTTTGCCATACCTTATCTTATTGTTCACAATAAATCGGATAAGGAAAGTTTAACCGATACATTAAAACATCATTTAGAGGAGTTTGGTGTTCCTGTTTTGGAATGTAGTTCCTTGCAAAACAAAGGTATCAAGGAACTAATCGATGCTTTGGTGAGAATCACTCCACCATCAGCCTATATATCAAATACTTTTGTGGGTGATATTGTTTCAAACGGCGATTTAATCGTATTAGTTATGCCACAAGATTCTGAAGCTCCCGAAGGCCGTTTGATATTACCTCAAGTACAACTCATACGCGATATTCTCGATAATCATGCCGTTGTCGTTGGTTTGCAACCGCAAGAATTAAAAGGATATATAGACAAACAGAAACCGAATTTAGTCATTACAGATAGTCAAGCTTTTGATTTTGTATCGAAAATAGTGCCTGTTTCCATTCCTTTGAGTAGTTTTAGTATTATTTTGGCACGTGCTAAAGGTAATTTTGAAGATTATTTAAAAGGAACACCTGCCATTTCAAGCTTAAAAAATGGTGATAAAATACTTATGCTCGAATCATGTACACATGTAACTTCTTGCGAAGATATTGGACGACACAAAATCCCGCGGATGTTACGCTCATTTACTGGAAAAGATTTACGTTTTGAGTGGGTTACTGCTTTGTCGCCATTGCCCGATTTAGATGATATAAATTTGGGAATACAATGTGGAGCTTGCATGGTTACACAAAAACAAGTGTCGGTGCGCATGAAACAATTAATCGATAAACAGATACCCATTTCTAACTACGGTATGGCCATTGCTTATGTTACCGGAATTTTTGATAGAGTAACTGAAATATTTAAACAATAAAGAATGGACACACTGCATCTTTCTTTGTTTCAAGCGAATATCAACTGGAAATCTGTATCATCGAATCTATTGCATTATGAGTCTTGTTTAGCAAAAAGGAATATTCAGACGGATGTGTTGATTTTTCCTGAAATGTTTAATACAGGCTTTGTGGTCGATACGATTCAACTGGCGGAATCCATGGATGGTGAAAGCGTGTCTTTTTTGCGACGAATTGCCCATAAGTTTGATACTGCCGTAGTGGCTAGTTTAGCCATTAAAGAAAAGAAGCATTATTATAACCGCTTGTTATGGGTAAATCCGAATGGCAGCATACAATCCTACGATAAAAAGCATTTGTTTCGTATGGCTTCTGAAGAACAATTGTTGACGAAAGGAAAAGAACAACTTCTGATTGAATACAAAGGATGGCGGTTTTTACCATTGATTTGTTATGACTTACGTTTTCCTGTTTGGAGTCGTAATGGACGTAAGGGAGATAGTTTTTTATACGACTGTTTGCTTTATATTGCCAATTGGCCTTCCGGACGCATGTCGGTGTTCAATACTTTACTGAAAGCTCGAGCCATCGAAAATCAAGCTTTTGTAATTGCGGTTAATAGAGTGGGGAATGATGGTAACAACTTGCATTATATCGGAGAATCACAGATTATTGATCCTATCGGTCAACGTCTCTTACATGCTTCCCATGAAGAAACATTGATTGATATTACTTTACATAAAGATGAATTGCAGCACTACCGTACCCGCTTTCCGGTATCCTTGGATTGGGATGCATTTACCTTATTGGATGAATAGATAGACAACATAAACAGCCTGTCTTTAATCTCTCTATTCTTATTATCTTTATTGTCATTCTGAGCGTAACGAAGTGAAGCGAAGAATCAGTTACTCATAACCTATTTTATCGGACAATAATAATTATTTTTATAAAAAATATTGGAATAAGTAAAAAAAATATTATATTTGCAAAAAAATAATAGATAATAGTAATGGGGATGCAGCGATTTACATATTACTATAAGAAATTTGTTTATACAAGGATATCATTCTTTGTCATGTGTGTATTTTGTGTACTCAATGGGAGTATCTATGCACAAACAGCCGATTTTACTGCCGATACCACCAAAGGTTGTGTTCCCATGCAAGTATCGTTTACTGATTTGTCGAGCGGTAATCCGGTGGCTTGGGAATGGGATATGGGTGATGGTTCATCGCATATTTATATTCAAAATCCTACTTTTGTTTACAATCATCCGGGCACGTATGATGTAACATTAACCGTTACCTATGCAGACAATAGCAAGAAGTTAAAGACTATTAAAAATTATATAACTGCTTCATCCGGTCCTTATGTGAATTTTTCGTCTGATATTACAACAGCTTGTCAATATCAAAGCATCACGTTTAGCGATACGGTCATTCCCGGAGGAGCCAATGTGAAAAGTCTGCTATGGGATTTCGGCGATGGAGGAACTTCTACCCAAAACAATCCCGGCCATAGTTATCGGGATGCCGGTCAATACAAAGTATCGTTGACAGCCTATAATCAAATGGGATGTGCAACAAAAACAGAAAAAGTATCCTATGTTACTATATATCCTAATCCTGTTGCCGACTTTATGGCTGATTCGGTGTTCTGTGTGCAAAGTGCCAGTGAGACGAAATCGGTAAACTTTGTCAATAATTCTTCCAATTTTATAAGTAGTTTATGGCAATTTCATGATGGTACAACTTCCACTCAAACCAATCCTACTAAAGTATTTGGTATTGGCGACCATGACGTTACCTTGATAGTTACGAGTGATAAGGGATGTAAGGATACGCTGAAAAAATCGGATTATATTTCCGTGCATATTTTCAATGCGGATTTTACGGTTTCCGATACCATAGTTTGCGATACAAATACACAGATAACGTTCTACGGCTTGTACGGAGTTCAATATACATGGTCATTTGGCGATGGAGCCAACGGAATAGGTATGAAGCCGAATCATACGTACCAAAAGTCAGGGAAATATACTGTTAGTTTATATGCTACCAGTAGTTTAGGGTGTAAAGATACCGTGGTGAAAGTAAATTATATTTCCGTATATGATTCTATTTCTCCCGTTATCATGGTTCGCGATACTTTTCATTGCGATACCAATGCACACATAACTTTTGTAAATCATACCGTATATCCCTCCTCCGATGATTTAGGATTAGAGCGAACGGTGTGGAATGTAGAAGGGGATAGCTCTCAACTACTTACCGGGGATTCAGTGATATATGTCTATGGTCGTTACGGCAGATGGGAGAGTAAAGTATACATTACTACGCCCTATGGGTGTAAATTGCCGATGGCTGAACAGTGGGTCGAAATTAAACCCTTTAAAGTAATGTTTATTATCGATTCATTTCCGGGAGGATGCGCACCGCTTGATGTTCAAGGGACGGTTAGTGTCGTTGGACAATCATCACCCATCACCCATTGTATGTGGATATGGAATAGTGACGATACAACTTATACCAATTTCGGTTTTGCTAATTATACTTATACCGATAGCGGAGTCTATGAGCCCAAAGTGATAGTAACCAATAAGCAGGGGTGCTTAGCAGAAGACACTAAAACGATGATGATAGGATTTAAACCAGTTTGTAATTGGACATCCACCCCTACACAGAACTGTAAAAGTCAGTTTAGGTTGCCTGTCTATGCTTACGATTCCTTGGATGCCGATAGTAATTTGGTGGGCGATGCCCCGGCCAATAACTGGATATGGTATCGCGACGGGAAAGACGTAACCGTTGATATCGGTAATTATAATAATTTAGCCTTCAGAGATACCGGACTCATCACCTATGCAAGTTTGGTGTGCTATCATTATTATTGTCCGAGCGATACCGTAACGAAAAGCATACAAGCCTATGTATGCCCTCCCATTGCTCGCATTGATTCCATTTCGTACCCTTATATGTCCATAAACTATAATCCCTATTTACACCCTAATTGCAATAAGTTCC